>Ga0181520_10001825_pt1 | contig 41953 bp, 40 predicted proteins | sample PEATcosm2014_Bin_29_FD_132451 | JGI IMG/M metagenome (GOLD analysis project Ga0181520, IMG submission 132451) | Peatland microbial communities from MTU Mesocosm Facility, Houghton, MI, USA - PEATcosm2014_Bin02_30_metaG | ecosystem: Environmental > Terrestrial > Soil > Wetlands > Peat | place... | reverse complement strand
TGGGACGGCGCATGCCCATCGAAGTGCGAGCGATCAGGGGAAGGCCGTTGACGACGTACCAGTCGAGCGGGTTGACCGCGGCGGCGCGAACCCGCACCAGCAGCTCACCCGGGCCGGGGTCGGGGCGGGGGACCTCGCGAACCTCGAGGCACTCGGGGGGTCCGTATTCCGCCCGCACGGCGGCCCGCATCGTCGCCGCGCGCGAGATCGGCGTCACCGCAGCCAGCTCAGGAGCTCGGCCGGATTAGCAGGGCAGGCGTCCGTCATCACGATGACGAGGAATGGTAGACCAACATCAGGTCAAACAGCCCGAAAACCCCGAGCGGCGGCGCGAGCCGCAGCGCGCCGGCGGCGCCATCACCGATCGCCCTCCAGCGCCTTCCCGGTGACGTCCTCCACCTCCGAGGTGATCAGGCTCAGCACCTCGTGACCGCGCAGCGCCTCGAGGAAGGGTTGGAAGCTGCCGCAGACCACGCAGAGCAGCACCTGCCCGTCGCAGCTGACGTGACTCACCCCCGAGGCGCGCTCCACCTCATGGGCCGGCGGCACACCGGCGAAGGTCACCCGCACCCGCTGGGTCGGCGGCTCAATGACCATGTCGCGACGCTACCCGGAAGCCTGCCCGCCGTCATCCGTGCTGGCCCTGATCGAGCACTGAGTGTCCCCGGAAGACTGGGTCGGGGCCATGGTAGGCTGCCGCCGATGGCCGGACGCGCCCACCGCAACGGGAACCTTCCGGCCGAGACGACCAGCTTCATCGGCCGTCGCCAGGAGATCGCGGAGGTCCGCCGCAAGCTCGCGTCCGGGCGCCTGGTGAGCCTGGTCGGCCCCGGCGGGGTCGGCAAGACGCGCCTCGCTCTGCGGGTCGGAGCCGACCTCGGCTCCAGCCTCCCGGGCGGGTCCTGGCTGGTCGAGCTTGCGGACATCCGCGACCCCGGGCTGATCGCCAACGCGGTGCTCGCCTCCCTCGACCTCCGCGACCAGACCTCGACCGAGCCGCGCACCCTGGTCCTCTCCCACCTGCGCGACGCGGAGATGCTCCTCATCGTCGACAACTGCGAGCACCTGCTCCCGGACGCGGCGCAGCTGATCTTCGAGATGCTGCGCGCCGCTCCCGGCCTGCGGGTCCTGGCCACCAGCCGCGAGCCCCTCGCGGTGGCCGGCGAGCAGGTGGTCCCGGTCCCGCCCCTGCCTCTGCCGGGAGCCCACGCTCCGGAGCCGCTGGCCCAGCTCCGCCTCAACGAATCGGTCATCCTCTTCAGCGAACGGGCCGCGGCGGCAACCGGGCGATTCGAGCTGACCGACGGCAACGCCGCGGTGGTCGCCGACCTCTGCCGCCGGCTCGACGGCCTGCCGCTCGCCATCGAACTGGCGGCGGTGCGCACCCGGGTGCTCAGCGTCGAGCAGGTGCTCGCGCGCCTCAGCGACCGCTTCAACCTCCTCGCCGCCGGCGGCCACGCGGCGCTTCCCCGCCACCAGACCCTGCGCACCACCATCGAGTGGAGCCACGACCTCCTCACCGCCCCCGAGCGCGCGTTGCTGCGACGGCTGTGCGGGTTCGCCGGCCGGTTCCTGCTGGAGGACGTGGAGGGAGTGTGCACGTCCGCGGAGGTGCCGGAGGAGCGGGTCCTCGAGCTGCTCTCCTCGCTGGTCGACAGATCGCTGGTGATCAAGACGGATGACCACGGCATCGCCTGCTACCACCTCCACGAGACCATGCGTGAGTTCGCCGCGCTCAAGCTCCGCGAGGCCGGTGAGGAGGCGATGCTCGAGGAGCGCTGCTCCGAGCACTACACGAGCCGTTGTGGTGACGCCGCCGAGGAGGGGCGCTTCCGGCTCGTGGAGTGGCTCGCATGGATGGAGGTCGAGATCGACAACATCCGGGCTGTGCTGCGCCGCTGCATCGCCGGGCGGGACGCCCTACGCGGGCTCAGCCTCGCCGCGGCTCTGGGCCTGTACTGGATGACCCGCGCGACCAGCGAGGGTATCCGCTGGCTCGATGAGCTGCTGGCACTCCCGGGCGGGGATGCCGCAGGCAAGGCGCGAGCCGGTTTCATGCGTGGGTTCCTCGCCGTTCTCCAGAGCGATCCCGCGACCGCCCGGCCGATGCTGGAACGGGCAGCAGTGGACGCCCGGGAGGCGGGCGACCTGCGCCGCCTGACCGAGTCCTTCGCCATGGGCGCGGTGGCGGCGCTGATGGACGGAGACGCCCCTGCGTCAGACCGTCTCCTCGAAACCGCCGGGGCCGTCCCCGGCTGCGCCGACGACTACCTGGCGCGGCTGTCGATCCTCCAGGCGCGGGCCATCGCGGCGATCCTGCGCGGCGACGTCGCCGCGGTGACCGCCGCCGCCACCGAGGGCGAGGGGCTCAGCCGGGACGTGGGTGATCTCTATGGGCTGGAGATGCAGCTGATGAGCCTGGGGAGCGCCGCGCTGGTGTCCGCCGAGTTCGAGCGGACCACGTCGCTCTTTCGGGAGGGACTCGGCATCGCGCAGCGGATCGACGACCGGATCGCCCAGATGCTCTTCCTTGTCGGGCTCGCCTACGTCGCGGGCGGGACGGGCAAGGCACGCCTGGCCGCCCACCTGCTCGGCGCTGCCGAGACCCTGCGAGCGGACAGCGGAGGCGGGATCATCGCCACCCTGGCTCCGTTCGCCACCATGGCCGAGGAGTCAGCCAGGACCTCCCTGGGTGCCGACGGCTACGCGGCGGCGATCGCCGAAGGAAGACGGCTGAGCCGCGACGCCGCCGTGCTCCTTGCCCTCGACACCAGGGCCCCGGACGCGACCCGTTCCGCTGACATCTCCGCGGCCTCCCCGCTGGGCAGACGTGAGGCCGATGTCGCCCGCCTGGTCGCCGACGGCCTGAGCAACAAGCAGATCGGGGCCCGCCTTTTCATCTCCGAGCGCACCGTGGAGAGCCACGTCCGCAACATCCTCAGCAAGCTCGGCTTCAGCACCAGGGCCCAGATCGCCGCCTGGTTTGCTGGTTTGGAGCGCTGACGTCGCAGAGGCATCGCTCTCCGCGCCATCGGCGGCCGCAAGCATTGACCGCGAATGTACGCTAGCGTACATTCGAATGCGGCTGGTCATCTGCTGAGCGCGGCGTAGAGCCCATCCCGCCGAGCCGGCAGAGAATCTGACGCCTCGAGCGGGGATCATGGTTGCGGTCCGTGAAGAGTCCGCCCCTCAACGGGCGGGCACGTCCATCGATCTGAGAGACGCGTGCCACCAGGGGCTAATCTGGGGACGTGCCGCAGGATCAGCTCGGACACGGCGACGACCCCCTGCACCCGGTTCGCCGGCTGCGGCGGGAGCTGGTCACGAGGATGCCAGCACCGCCTCACGGGGGGAACGCAGCAGGGCTTCCGGCAGCGCCGGCTCCCCTCTCCGTCGACGCCGCACCGGTGGCCCGGCGCCGATCCCGGACGCAGCTGCTCGCCGCGCTGGCGCTGGCGGTCGCCGTCGCCGCGGCATGGAGCGCCGTGTCCCTCATCGAGCGACCGTCGGTTCCCGTCACCTCGGGCGGTGCTGCGGGCCCCGAGTCACTGCCCAGCTTCCCGACCCAGCCCTCCTCAGACGCGATCGACAACGTGCGGATGTTCAGCCGGACCGACGGGTGGGCGGAGCGGCTGATCGACGGCGCGATCCTGCACACCAACCAGGGGGTCAAGCGCTGGCAACTGAGCACCCCGGCCACGCTGGAAGCGGTGATCGCCGTCGCGTATGTCAACAGCGAGACGGCCCGGGCTCTCACCCTGCCGGCCGGCGCCAGCGATCAGACCGTCATCCAATCCTGGTCCACCAGTGACGGCGGCGACACCTGGCGCGCGCAGGGCACGTTTGCGGTGGAGAGCCTGTCGCCCGACATGGTCGGCTCGCTCGATTTCACCGATCCCGAGCACGGCTGGTTCTCGCAGATCGAGCAGGGGCCGGAGATCACCGGCACGGCGCTCTTCCGGACCGTTGACGGCGGTGCCCACTGGAGCGAGGTCATCCAGCTGGGGACGACCGGGCTGGGCGGTTCGCCGGATGGCAGAGGGGTCGCCAGCGGATGCGTGGAGCTCACCGCGGTCTTCATCTCCGACACCGACGGCTGGATCACCGGGACCTGCGCGATCGGCCCTCCACCCCTTTACGTCACCCATGACGGCGGGCTGACCTGGGCCGAGCAGAACCTTCCCCGCAGCGCAGGCGGTCTGTACAGCCAGACCTCCTTCCCCCCGCGCTTCACCTCGGCCGAGGACGGGACCCTGATCACCGAGGACGCGGCCGCGGCTCCGGTGAGCGCAGACCTCTTCAGCACCATGAATGGCGGCGCCACCTGGTCTCTCCGTCACTTCGGTGCCGGCATCCCGGTCGGCGCCGACTTCCTCGACGCGGACCGTGGCTGGCTGGTCATCGAAGCAGCGAGCGGCGACCCGCAGACTCCCGACCTGTACGCCACCAGCGACGCGGGGCAGAGCTGGTCGCTGCTGGGCGCCTTCCCCTCCCCGGAGCTTGACCTGGACTTCCTGAACGCCACCACCGGATGGGCGTCCACGAACCTCGATGACTTCAGCGGAGGCACCAGCTACCTGCTCTCCACCAGTGACGGCGGGCGCAGCTGGACCGGGCTGCGCCCGCAGATCTCAGCCGCCACGACGGCGGGCTGACCGGTGCCATCGCCCAGTCCGAACGGGGCTGCCTCCGCTCACGCTCCCCTCACCCGATGATCAGGGCCTCTCCGCCCTCACCTCGGTCAGCCTGGCGGTGAGCCCCGCGGCCAGGGCGGCGATGAAGTCCTCGGTGGTCAGCCAGCCGCCATCGCCACCCTTCAGAAGGGCGAGGTCCTTGGTCATGCTGCCCTGCTCCACGGTGCTGATGCAGACCTCCTCCAGCGTCTCGGCGAAGCGGATGACGTCGGGCGTGCCGTCCAGCCGGCCCCGGTGAGCCAGGCCGCGGGTCCAGGCGAAGATCGAGGCGATGGGGTTGGTCGAGGTGGGCTCGCCGCGCTGGTGCTGCCGGTAGTGGCGGGTGACCGTGCCGTGGGCTGCCTCCGCCTCCATGGTGCGGCCATCGGGGGTCAGCAGCACGCTGGTCATGAGGCCGAGAGAGCCAAAGCCCTGGGCGACCGTGTCGGACTGGACGTCCCCGTCGTAGTTCTTGCACGCCCAGAGGTATCCCCCCTCCCACTTGAGGGCGGCCGCGACCATGTCGTCGATCAGCCGGTGCTCATAGGTGAGCCCGCGCGCGTCGAACTGCGGCTTGAACTCGGCCTCGAACACCTCCTGGAAGAGGTCCTTGAAGCGGCCGTCATACGCCTTGAGGATGGTGTTCTTGGTCGAGAGGTAGACGGGGTAGCCGCGCTCCAGTGCGTAGCGGAAGCAGGTCCGCGCGAAGTCGCGGATGGAGGCGTCGTAGTTGTACATCGCCATGGCGATCCCCGGCCCGTCGAAGCGCGCGACCTCACGCTCGACGGGGTCGCCCCCCGACTCCGGCACGTAGGTGATGGTGACCCGGCCCGGACCCGGCACCACGAAATCGGTGGCACGGTACTGGTCGGCGTGGGCGTGACGGCCGATCACGATCGGCTTGATCCAGCCGGGCACGAGCCGGGGGATGCTGCGGATCACGATCGGCTCGCGGAAGATCACCCCACCCAGGATGTTGCGGATCGTGCCGTTGGGCGATGGCCACATCCGCTGAAGGCCAAACTCGCTCACCCTGGCCTCGTCGGGGGTGATGGTCGCGCACTTGACGCCCACCCCATGCTCGGCGATGGCGTGCGCGGCGGCGACCGTCACCGCGTCGCCGGTGGCGTCGCGGTTCTGGATGCTGAGGTCGAAGTAGCGAAGGTCGACGTCAAGGTGGGGCAGGATGAGCTGGTCCTTGATCAGCTGCCAGATCACCCGGGTCATCTCGTCGCCATCCAGCTCGACGACGGGGTTGGCCACTCTGACCTTGCCCATGCCTCCCTCCCTCTCGATCTCTGGTGGAACCGCGGCGAACCGCGAGCGCGAGCCCACCGGAAGGTATCACGCCACGATTGCCCCACCTCCCACCCCGCTGGCGGCACCGCGTTGGATCCGCCTTACCCGGGGCCCGCGACGTGGCACGCACGTGTGACCAGGCGGCCCCGACGCGGGCGGCGGGACGGCCTGAGGCCGCCGGCCCGGCCAGGGCACCGGCCGGCGGCCGACGCCGCGGCCGCACCGCCGCCCTCTGCCGGCGACCCGCGGACGTCTAAACTCAGGGCGCCGGCCCCGCCGAGATCCCCGGCATCCAGGTGGTCCGCGTCTGACGGGCTGCACCCGCTGGCCCAGAACACCAGATGCACTGAATCGGAAGACCCCTCTCCATGTCCGTCATCGAGCGCAACGACATCCGCAATGTGGCGATCATCGCCCACATCGACCACGGCAAGACGACCCTCATCGACGCCCTGCTCAAGCAGACCCACAGCTTCGCCGACCACGAGCAGGTCGGCGAGCTGATCATGGATTCCAACGACCTGGAGCGGGAGCGGGGCATCACCATCCTCGCCAAGAACACCTCGATCCGCTATCACGACGTCACCCTGAACGTCATCGACACGCCCGGCCACGCCGACTTCGGCGGCGAGGTCGAGCGGGTGCTCTCGATGGCGGACGGCTGCCTGCTCCTGGTGGATGCGGCCGAGGGGCCGATGCCCCAGACCCGCGTGGTGCTCCGCCAGGCGCTGCAGCTCGGGCTCCGGCCGGTGATCGTCATCAACAAGCTGGACCGGACCAACGCCGACCCCAGCGTCGCCCTGGAGGCCACCCACGACCTGCTCCTGGAGCTGGCCACCGACGCCGCCCAGCTCGACGCGCCGGTGATCTTCGCCACCGGACGCGCCGGGACCGCCACGGCCTCGCTGGCTGTCCCCGGGGTCAACCTCGAACCGCTCCTCGACGCCATCGTCTCCCATGTCCCGGCCCCCCGCGGAGACCCGGACCTCAGCCTCCAGCTGCTGGTCAGCTCGCTGGACGACGACCCCTACCGGGGCAGATTGGCCCTGGGCAGGGTGCAGCGCGGCACCCTCACCAGAGGGCAGGCCGTGGTGGTCGGCACCGCCGACGGGTGGAGCGAGCGGCAGACCATCACCGGGATCCTGGTGTGGCGCGGCCTCCACCAGCTCGAGGTCCCGGAGGCCACGGTCGGCGACATCGTCGCCGTCTTTGGACTGCCCGACGTCAACATCGGCGACTCCATCTGTGCCGCCGACTCCCCGGAGGCGCTGCCCCGGATCGAGGTCGGGGACCCCACCCTGCGGATGCAGTTCACGGTCAACACCTCGCCCTTCGCGGGTCGCGAGCAGAAGCTGAGCAGCACCTCCCGCCAGCTGCGCGCGCGCCTGGACAAGGAGCTGCGCACCAACGTCGCGCTGCGGGTCGCCGACGGGGCCACCGCGGACGGTTTCGAGGTCTCCGGGCGAGGCGAGCTGCACCTCGCCATCCTCATCGAGACGATGCGCCGTGAGGGCTATGAGTTTGAGGTCTCCCGGCCGCAGGTCATCACCAAGGAGAGGAACGGGATCAAGCTGGAGCCCGTCGAGGAGTGCGTGATCGACGTGCAGCAGAGCTACCTGGGGGCGGTGACCGAGCTGCTCGGGGCGCGGGGAGCGGTCATGCAGTCGCTGCGGACGGACGCGGGCGGAGGGATGCGCCTCATCTACCACGCACCCACCCGCGCACTGATCGGCGTGCGCAGCACGCTGCTCACGCTCACCCGCGGCACCGGGGTGATGGCGACCAGGCTGCTCGGCTGGGAGCCGTGGCGCTTCCTGCCGCGCGCCCACCGGATGGGAGTCCTGACCGCCAGCCAGCCGGGCATGGCCGTCGCCTACGGCCTGCTGACCCTCCAGGAGCGGGGCCAGCCCCTCATCGGTCCGGGAACCCCGGTGTACGAGGGGATGGTCGTGGGCATGAACCGCCGTCCCGGCGACCTCGCGGTCAACGTCGCCAAGCAGAAGCAGAAGACCAACATCCGCTCCTCGACCTCTGACTTCACGATCACCCTCACCCCAGCGCGCACGCTCTCCCTGGAGGAGGCGCTCGACTTCATCCAGGATGACGAGCTGGTCGAGGTCACGCCCTCCAACCTCCGCCTGCGCAAGCGCGTGCTCAACGCCAACGACCGCAACGCGATCCGCAAGCGCGAGGCACTCAAGACCTAGGGAACACTCCACAGCCGGTCCGCCTCGGCCGCTGATGAACCCCCGCACAGGGGATCGGAGGGTCCGCCGGCGTACCGCCCGGCCCCGCGCCCTCGGTCCGCGGGCTGCGGCGCCGGCCTGCCAGCCCCGCCGTCTCTGATGTAGTTGCATCAAGGAAAGACGCAGCAAGCGAATCTGGGCAGCCCGGCGCTCCACCGCCATGATCGAGGCACAGTAACCCGGAGAGTGAGGCGCCGTGATGAGAGACCGTTCCCCGATCAGGGATGCGGCCGGGGAGAGCCGGCGGGCGGGGAACCGCCGCCACCGCGAGGAAACTCGGGTGCGTCTCCGGGCCCGCCGCCGGTCGGGGCGCCGCGGCGAGCTGGGCCAGGTGCTGCCCATCGTGGGCCTGATGATCCTGATCATCACCGGCTTCGCCGCCATCTCCATCGACGCCGGCATGGACTACGCCCAGTCGCGCCAGGACACCGACACCTCCGGCGCCGCGGCGCTGGCCGGCGCCTACTGGGCCGTCGACCATCCGAGCAGCACCGCCGGGGCCAGCCTGCTGGGTCTCTACACCGCCGAGCTCAATGCCGCGACGGTGGACGGTTGCAACACCGGCCAGTGCCACGCCCCCATGGTCACGGTGGGCGCCAGCACCTACGCGGTCGCTGAGCTGTGGACGACAGCGTTCACCGCCGGCTCCAGCCCGAGCATCTACGTGGGCAGTGCCGGCACCTGCTCGACGAGCGCCTCCGGGACCTTCGCAGTGGGCACCTGCCCGGCCGTGTCCTCCATCGTGGACGTGGGTGCACCGGTCAGCGACAAGACGACGGACGACTTCGCGGCCGTGGTGGGGGGCCACCCGGTCACCCTGGCCCCCAACGCGGTGGCCGCGGTCACCGGGACGGGCGGGGGTGCTACCAGCGTCAACCCGACCATGGCCTGCGAGATCTGCGTCTTCGGCAGTGTCCAGATCAACGGCACCGGCGACACGCTGGAGGCCGGCGGCGGCAGCATCGACGTTGGCGGCTACGTCTGGTTCGACACGGGCAGCGCCACCGTGGAGACGACCAACGGCTACGGCATCGATGTCGACGGGTCGCCTCAGTACAGCAGCGCCGGGGTCTATGTGGGCGGTGCCTCGGACGTCGTGAATGCGAGCGGCGCCCTGGGGATCGACAACGGCCTCACCTTCAACAGCACGGGCAGCACGGTCGAGGGGGCGAGCGCCACCATCGGCGGAACGATCACCGGCGCCACCGGCAATACCGTCAGCTCGCACGGTACCACCTCGATCGCGGACTTCACCGACCCGATGGCGAGCACGGCGGTGCCCAGCTACACGACGAGCACCACCAGCTGCGGCGCGGTGACGGTCAGCAGCTCCTCCAAGACGTCGGGATGCGTCACCGTGACCGGCAACCCGGCCACCTCGGCGACACTCGCCTCGGGGGTCTACACCTCGATCCTCACCGAGATTCCGACGACCATGAACCCCGCCGAGTTCGGCTCGCTCACCATCCAGTCCAACCTCACCTTCAACGCTGGAACGTACATCTCCGATGGCACGGGGATCGACGTCAACAGCAGCAGCGTGACCCTGGGTGGCTCCGGGCTCACCTTCTACATGACCTGCGGCTCGGGGACGACCCCGGTGTCGTGCGGCACCTGGACGGCGAGCTCCGGCACCTGCGCCTCGACCACGAGCGGCTCGTCCGTGAACCTGGGTGGTTCCACCACCCTCAACCTGGCGGGGCCGACCGGGACCAACCCGGTGCTCTTCTTCTTCGACCGCTGCAACAGCAATCAGAGCGCCTTCTGGGTGGACGCCGCGGGAGTGACCGCCGGGAGCGGCTACCCCACCGGCATGCTCTACGCCCATTCGGGGCGGGTCCTGATCAACGCGAGCACCAGCTCGATCCCCTCCCCCCTCGTCGTGGGGAGCATCTACTACAACACGAGCTCGACCGTCTTGGGGACCACCACCGGCGCGGTGGCGCTCACCTCCGGATCGTCGGGGCCGGGCAACCTGGTGAGCTGAGATGAGGGAGATCACGCGCCCGCGGGTGCAGCACCGCCGGGGTGCCCGGGGACAGGCGATGACCGAGCTGGCCCTCTGCTTCCCGCTGCTCGTCCTCTTCAGCATCTCGGCGATTGGGATCGGATACGCCGAGGAGACCGCCAACAACCTGGCGACCGTGGTCCAGGACGGGGCCCGGTACGCGAGCCTCGACCCGGCCAGCTACGGCTGCACCGGCGGGGCGACGGCGACCAGCTGCTCGGCGAGCACCATCCAGGGCGTCATCCAGTCGGAGGCGGGCGGCGTCAACGCATCGTCCGGCGGGGTCACGATCGCCAACTACAACTGCCTGTGGGGCGGCTCGGCGAGCCCACCCACCCTCAGCGCGTCGCCGGCGGCGCCGGCCACCCCGGCCAACGCCAGCGGCAGCTGCATGACGATCGCCTACTACACGAGCGGCGCGTCGGGAGCCACCGCCTGTGCCTACTACCAGACTGCCACCTCGGCATTCACCAACGTCAACAGCGGCACCTGCACGGCCACGGCCTCGACGTCGACCCCGATCTATGTGGACGTCATCGTCTCGGTCGCCCAGAGCGCCACCGGGAATCCGGTGGTCGTGCTCCTCGGTGGGCTGCATGTCACGCCACTCATGACCCGGAGCTACTCGATGGAGGTCGCACCGTGAGAGCGAGCCGATCGAATGCCGGGCGGCGGGGGCAATCCCTGGTCGAGCTGGCCATGGTGCTCCCCGTGGTGCTGGCGGTCCTGTTCGGGGGCATCGACTACGGGGGCTACTTCGCCTCCCGGCTGTCGGTCGAGAACGCGGCGCGGATGGCGGTGCGGGCAGCCTCGGTCGAGGTCTGCCCCACGAGCGGGGTCGGAGTCAGCACGGCCGGGTCCTACACGGGCACTGCCTGCTGGACCAACCTGGCCACCCCGGCCGCGGGGACGATCGAGCAGGTGGCCGTCTCAGCCGCCACGGACGCCGACATCCTCAACAAGGACTGCCCCGATTCGGACAGCGTCTGGCCCCCCAGCGCGAGCGATCTGGCGACGCTCACCCCGGGCACCGGCTGCATCAGCATCCGCTACTACTACGTGACTAGCACCGGCCAGCAGCTCTGTGCGGCCTGGAGCGTGAGCTCCGACGAGATCACGGACACCAGCACCTCCTACCCGCTGGGAACGGACTGCCTCATCCCCGCCGGGTCCAGCGCGGCGGACATCGTCCAGGTCGTGATCGGCTACAACTACAAGCCCCTGGTCCCCATCCCGTGGTTCTCCGGCGCGGGCCTCACCACCACGTCGGCCGAGACGCAGCTGTTGCTGGAGCAGGGTTGACCTGCGCCCGCTCCCGGTTCCTGGAGAGCTGAGGCCCCAAACGGTCACAGGAGGCTGAGGCCCAGACGGCGAGCGGAGGCGGATCGGGGCCGCCCTGGAAGCGCAAGATCTCCCGATGACCGCCCAGGACGCCGACGTGGTGGTGGTCGGAGCCGGACCCAGCGGGGTCGCTTCCGCCCTGCTGCTGGCCCGCGCCGGCCACCGGACCCTCGTCCTCGACGGAGCGCGCTTCCCCCGCGACAAGGCGTGCGGCGAGGGCCTGATGCCGAGCGGTGTCGCCGTCCTGCGGCGCCTCGGTCTGCTCGACGCCATGGTGGCGGACGGTGCGCCCCGGCTCCACTCGGTCACCTACCGGATGGTGGGGCAGTCCCTCAGCACGACGGCGACGTTTCCCGCCCCTCCCGGAGGCGGCCCCGGCTGGGGGCTCGGAGTGAGACGGCTGCGCTTCGATGCCGTGCTGGCGGACGCCCTCCGCGCCGAGCCCGGGGTGACCTTCGTCGAGGGCATGCGCGTGAGCGGTCCGCGGCGTGACGGCCGGGGCCAGGTCACGGGAGTGATCGCCGAGGGCTCGGCGATCAATGCCCGCTTCGTGGTCGCAGCCGACGGGCTGCACTCGCCGCTCCGCGCGGCCGCGGGCTGGACCGCGCCGGCTCCCCGCAACGGCCGGTACGGGCTCGCCGGTCACTGGCGGGTCGACACCCGCGACATCCACGGCATCACGGTCGGCTTCGCCGGCGGCCACGAGTGGTACCAGGCACCGGTCGGCCCGGAGGAGCTGCTCGTCTCGGTGCTCGGTGGACGCCACACCATCGGTGCCATCGCCCGCGACTACTCGGGGTCGGCGCGGAAGGCGCTGCCGCTGCTCGAGGGGGCCGACCCCCTGGGCACGCGCCTCGCCGCCGGGCTCTTCCACCAGCGACCCCGCCACGTGGCCGGCGAGGGGCTGTTCCTGGTCGGAGACGCGGCCGGGTACGACGACCCCACCACCGGCGAGGGGATCGCGGTCGGGCTCCTCCTGGCCGAGCGGATGGCGCTCCATCTCGACGCCGCGCTGGCCGAGCGGATCTCCCCCGGCGAGGCCGCGTCCGCCTATGCGCGCGATCATCGCCGGCTCTGGACGGATCGCCGCCGCCTCACCCGCCTCGCCCTGCTGATGGCGGGTCACCCGCGGGTCAGCCGCCGGGCGATCAGGCGCGCGGCCACGCGGCCGGCTGCCCTGGAGGCCCTGCTCGGGGTCAACTGCGGGTACTGGGGATTCGGCCGGCTGTCCGCCCGCGACTGGCTCTCGCTGGCCGGGATCTGAGGCGGGCTGGAGCTCAGCGCGCGCGGGCAGGACGCGCGGTGGGCAGGAAGCGGGGCAGTCCGGCGAACGCCTCCCGGTATCCCGGCACCCCGTCCAGGAGCGCCTCCTCGGCGCGGATCCGGGGGACGAGGACGGCGGCGTTGGCGGCGCTCAGCAGCACCGCCTCCCGGTAGGCGCCGACGGCAACAGGAAGGCAGGCGAACTCGGCGATGACCGCCAGGTAGTTGGGGTGGCGCACCCAGCGGTACGGACCACCGGTCACCACGGTCATCTCGTCGGACACCTCGCCCTTCACGTTCCACGCGGGCCCGAGGCTGACGATCACCCAGAGGCGGAGCCCGACCGCCGCCGCCAGCCCGGCCAGCGCCGTGGCCTCCACCACCCGGGGCGGATGGCGGCGGCGGGGCACGGCGCAGAGGGTGAAGAGGGCGATGTTGGCCGCCACCATGGCCGGGAAGCTGCGCGCAGCGGCCTGCCGGCCCCCACCCGTGCGCCGGAGGTTGCGCGCCGACCAGGCCACCTCCGCCAGGCGCATCGCCCCCAGACCGGCGACGAGCGCGGAGCGGCTCCGGCGGCTCAGCATCCCCACGCCAGCTCGAGCAGCTCGACGGCGAGCCCCGGTCCGAAACCGATGGCAAGCCCGCGCCCGCGCGGACCCGGCAGCGATCGGGCCAGCTCGGCGAGGACCGCGAGGATGGCCGCCGAGGAGGTGTTGCCCGTCCGCCGCAGCGTCTCCCACGAGGCGGCCGTCTGGGCCGCGCTCAATCCCAGGGCGCGCTCCACCGCCGCGAGGATCGCCGGCCCCCCGGGATGGATCGCGACCGCTTGCAGCCCGGCGGGGGACCGATCGCGGAGAAACCTCCGCACCAGGTCGGGAAGCACGTCGGACAGCAGGTCGGGAAGCCTGCGGGAGAGCACCACCTGGAGGCCGTCGTCGGCGAGCTGATAGCCGAGGGCGTCGCCGGTGCCGCGCACGACGCGGCTGGCCGTCCCGCCCACGGTCAGGCCTGCCGCGCCGCCCGTCACCACCACCGCGGCGGCGCCATCGGCGAAGACGAGCGCGCTGAGGAGGTTGTCCATCGAGGTGTCGTCAGGACGGAAGGTCAGCGACGGGGTCTCGACGGCCACCACCAGCGCGGCCTGCTCGAGATGGCCCCGCACCCAGTCACAGGCGCGCGCCAGCCCCGCGGCCCCGCCGCCGCAGCCGAAGACGGTGAAGGGCATGCGCACCACGTCGGCGCGGAGCCCGAGGCGCGGGATCAGCATCGAGTCGATCCCGGGCAGGACAAAGCCGGTGCAGGACGCGACCACGAGCAGGCCGATCTCACCGGCGCCGACGCCGGCATCGGAGAGCGCCCGGATCGCGGCCACCTCAGCGAGAGCCGGCGCCACCTCGCGGTACGCGGCGGTCTGGGCGGCCGGCTTCAGGGGCGTGGCCAGCTCGGCCGGTGGACGGACCAGGTGGCGGCCGACGCCTCTGGATTGGTCCAGCAGGGGACCCAGGTGGCGCGCCAGCTCTGGCCACACGCCGGCGACCACCATGGCGAGCTCATCGGGCCCGGCGCGATGGTTCGGGCTGGCGCTTCCGAACCCGGCGAGCCGGACCGGGGGTGAGGGGGTGTGGACCGCCGGCGGCAGGACGTTCGCGGGCGACGTCGAGGGCGATCTCAACGGCGCCCCTCCTGTACGGCGACGACCTCGCCACCTGGCCGGATGTCACGATTGAACCGGGCAGGCCGGCACGGCAGGGACGGATTCATCGGCCTGGACTGCGACGGTCAGGCGGTCGGGCGCTCACTGGTCCCAGTGTGTGCCCCGAAGGGAGTTCGCTGAAGAGTGGAACGTGGCGGTGAGACCGCGGACCTCTCCCGCGTGAGCCCGTCGGTGGCGAGGGCGGGCCCGGGCGGCACCCGGCTGTCCACCCTCAGGGCGGCCGCGACGCTGCTCCATCCCGGCCCCTCGCTGCTCGTGACCGCCTGCTTCGTGGCGGCTGCGGCCGCCGCCCGCCACCGGCTGCCGGATGCGGTCACCGCTCTGCGCCTGGTCGCGATCATGCTGCCCATCCAGTTCGCGATCGGCGCCCTCAACGACCTCTGCGATCGGGACCTCGATCGCCTCGCCAAGCCGGAGAAGCCACTCGCCAGCGGGGTCATCAGCCCCGCGGTGGCGGGAACCGCAGCCCTCGCCGGATTCGCCATCGCCCTGGGGATGGCGGCGACCTTCCCCCTTCCCACCCTGCCGCTCGCGGCGGCCTGCGCGGCGGCGGGCGTCGCCTACGACCTCGGGCTGAAGCGCGGGGCGCTCTCGTGGCTGCCCTACTGGGTGGGGTTTGCCTGCCTCCCGCTGGCCGCCGGCGCGGCGGTTCAGCACCTGACCCTGCGCGTCGCGGTCGCCGCCCCACCGCTCGCCCTCGCCCTGGCGCTGAGCCTCCAGCTCGCCAACTCCCTGCCCGACATCGAGGGGGACCGGCGGGGCGGGGCGGGCGGGTTGGCGGTCCGTCTCGGGTCGGCGTGGTCGCACCGCCTGAGCCTCGGGACGGCGGCTGTCGCGGGGGTCGCCGCGGGCATCGCGGCGCCGGCCCTGGGCCAGCCGGTGCCGGTGGTGCTCCTGGGAGCGCTGCCGCTGCTCGCGGTGTCGGCGCTGCTGGCGCTGCGCCCGTCTCCGCGGCCCTTCCCTCTGCTGGCCCCGGCCACCGGCATCCTTGCCGCGGTCTGGCTGCTCGCCCTGCCCTGAGGCCGATACGGCGGACCCGGACCGGACCCGCGCGTGCCAGCTGGACTGGATTCGAGCCAACCGAGCAGACCGCCGGCGGGCAGAGGGCGCGCTGCGCCCCCTGCCCCTCACCGCCCGTCATCACATGACGTCGAAGGTCTCCGCCACCTCGATGCTGGCGCCGCCCTGGAGGACCGGGCATCCCTTGGCGAGCGCGACGGCGGCGTCCATGCTGTCCGCCTCCAGGAGGCTGTAGCCGCTCACAGGATTGGCGCCGCCGCCATGCGACACCGATCCATCGGCTGCGATGGTGCTGGTGTGGCCGATCGGGTTACCCGGGTCTTTGAGCGCCCCGCCGGCGCTCTGGAACCAGTCGCCCCAGGCGGCCATCACCTTGGCCTGCTCCTCCTGCGACTCCGGCATGCTGCCACCGTGATAGGCAAGCAAGAACTTGGCCACGGCTACGCCCTCCTTCCCGGACCCGTTGTTGCCGGCGGCCGGCGGTCACGGGGCTCTCGAATCCGCAACCCGCCGCAGGCACCACTGCACGATGAACGCTGGCAGATCGCCGCTCGCGGGTCAAGCGCCGCCGTCGAACCGCTGCGGGCATGACGCCCGAGCAGCCCTCCCCACGGCCCTCACACGGGCCTCACATCTCACCGCCACAGTGATCTCCACCGTGACCTCACCCCCTACGATGCGCGCGATGACCACGGTGCTCGTCGTCGACGACCAGCCCGACATCGTGCGGCTGGTCCGTGACTACCTCGAGCGCGCGGGCTTCCAGGTCCTCACCGCCGGGGACGGCGAGCAGGCGCTCCAGGTGGCCCGCCGCAGCCATCCCGACCTGGTCATCCTCGACCTCTCCCTTCCCGGGCTCGACGGCCTGGACGTCGCCCGCGCCCTCCGTCGCGACGGCGACGTGCCGATCATCATGCTCACCGCCCGCACCGAGGAGTCCGATCGGGTCGCCGGTCTGGAGCTCGGGGCCGACGACTACGTCACCAAGCCCTTCAGCGCCCGGGAGATGGTGGCCCGGGTCCGAGCCGTGCTCCGGCGCACCAGCGGGGCCCACGCCGATCCGGACGTGGTGCGGGTCGGCGACGTCATGACCCTCGACGTGCCACGGATGGAGACCGCCGTCGAGGGCCGGCAGGTGACGCTCACCCCGACCGAGTTCCAGCTGCTGCTCCACATGGCCCGCCAGCCCGGCCGCATCTTCACCCGGGCGCAGCTGCTCGACGCCGTGCACGGGGTTGCCATCCCCTCCTACGAGCGAGCCATCGACGCGCACATCAAGAACATCCGGCGCAAGATCGAGCGCGACCCGCGAGCCCCGCGCGTGCTCCAGACCGTGTTCGGCGTCGGCTACCGCGTCGCCGAGGGGCCGCGGTGACCGGCTCGCCGCCCGGCGACGGGCCGGGTCGCGGGCGCGAAGGTCGCGGGCGCGAAGGTCGCGGTCACGGACGGGGTCGCGGCGGCACCCCGGGTCACCGCCCACCCTGGTGGCCGGAGGGGACGCCCTTTCCGCCTCAGAACGCCCACGGCGCCCACGGGGACGCGGCCCGCGTCGCGCGCCGTGCCGGCTGCTGTGCGGGCTGTGGCCTGCTGGTGCTGGTGGCCGGGTTCTCCGCGCTGGTCTGGCTCTCGCTCAATGCGTTCGGCCTGGTCAGCTCGTCGGGGGTCACCAAGGTGGTCACCGCGGCCGCCCTGGGGCTCTGCGTCATCGCCGTGGTCGGGATCGGCGTCACCCTGCGCCGGGTCGCACCCCCGGTCGGCGACCTGATCCATGCCGCCCGCCAGGTCGAGGACGGCGATTACTCGGCGAGGGTACCGATCCGCGGGCCCCGCGAGGTCCGCTCGCTCGCTCGAGCATTCAACGCGATGAGCACCCGTCTCGAAGCGGAGGAGGCGCGGCGTCGATCCGTGCTCGCTGACATCACCCACGAGCTGCGCACCCCGCTCACCGTCATCCGCAGCCAGGCCGAGGCGATCGCCGACGGGGTCAACCCGGCGGACGAGGAGCACATCGCCCCGATCGTCGCCGCCACGCGCGCCCTCGAGTCGCTGGCGGACGACCTGCGCACCCTCTCCCTCTCGGAGGCGGGGGCGCTCCATCCGGACCGCGAGCCGGTGGACGTCGACCTGCTCGTCAACGAGACCATCGAGGCGTTTCGCACCGAGGCGGCGGGCGCGGGCGTGCGGCTCGACTGCCGTCTGGCCCCGGACCTTCCCGTGCTGAGCGCGGATCCCGCCCAGCTGCGCCGCATCCTCGGCAACCTGATCGCCAACGCGCTCGCCCACACCGCCGCCGGCGGAACCGTGCGGGTTGAGGCGAGCCGGACCGGCGGCGGGGTGCGGATCACCGTGCGGGACGACGGCGAGGGCATCCCCCCCGAGCTCCTCCCCCGCGTGTTCGAGAGGTTCGTCAAGGGGCCGTCCTCGACCGGCTCGGGGCTGGGGCTGGCCATCGTCCGGGATCTCGTCGAGGCCCACGGGGGGACCGTCGTGGCGGAGAGCACCGTGGGGGTGGGCACCGCGATCCAGGTCACCCTACCGGACTGATCTCGACCTCCCTCAGCGCCGCGAGGAGCTCGTGCTCGCTCGTCGAGCCTGGCTCCAGCCGCTCCCGGGCCATCTTGTTGGCGACGGCCTGGAGGAGGGCGTTGGCCGGGGTCGGGACGCCGTGGAGGCGACCCAGCAGGACGATCTCGCCATTGAGGTAATCGGCCTCGATGCTGCCGGCCGCCCGCGTCAGGCTCTGCCACGAGGAGCCCCCGCTCCGCCTGTGCCCGTCGATCGGGCGGATCGTGATGCGGCCGCCGCGGCGGGTGGCGTCCTCCGCCATCGATGCGTAGGCGATCCCGGCGGCGCGGAGCACCGCCTCGCCCTCGCGACGCACCACCACGCCCAGCTCGCCGTCCTCCGCCTGCGGGCCGCAGACCGCCTCGACCGCGTTGCCGAGGTTGGAGAGCAGCTTCGCGTACTTCCAGCGCATCACGTCGGGCACCGCCTCCGAGGTGAACGTGGCGGCGCGCAGGGCTGCGGCGACCTCCTCGGCGAGGGCATCCGATCCATCCGGGAAACGCCCCACGTCCATGATCCCAGGGCAGGGCGACGAGTCCGCCTCGACCACCCCGGGAGCGAGGTGGGTGGCGGGGCAGATCACCCACATGCCGAGCGTGTTCTCGAACCGCCGGAGCGCCTCGCGTTCGTTGGCAACGCCGTTCTGTGCACAGACGACGGTGATCGACGGCGCGGCTGCGGCGGTGAGGTCGCGAAGGGCTGCCTCCGTGTCCTGCGACTTCACCGCGAGCAGCACCACGTCGTCCTCGCGCCACTCGATCTCGGCGGCATGACGGCTGGCCGGCAGGCGCACCGTGGCCTGCAGGTCCGCGCTGCGAAGGGTCAGCCCGCGCTCCTGGATGGCGGCGAGATGCGGGCCGCGAGCGATCACCGCCACCTCCAACCCGGCCCGGTCGAGCAGAGCCGCCATCACCCCGCCGACCGCCCCCGCGCCGAAGACGACGTAACGGCGTGTCACGGCGCGGAGGATACCAATCGGCCGGGGCGAGGGTCCCCGCCACGATGGCGGAATGCGTCGTCCGCTGCATTCGTCCCAGACCGCCGCGCTCGGAGAGCTAGGCATATGATGGCTCGATGGCGACCGTCACCATGAGTGCCCCTGATCGCGCAATCTGCGACACGCTGTGCTGATGCGCAGGCGCGCGGCGATCACGCCGTGAGCCGACGTCAAGCCCCGGTGTGAGCAGCCGGCGGGTGTCAGGTATCCGGATCGCTTTCGTCTCGTCCTCCGTCCCCCGGCGGTGCGGCATCGCCACCTTCACCGCCGACCTGGTGGCCGCCGTGCGCAGCGCCGATCCGACGGCCACCTGCCGCATCGCCGCCATCGACGAGCCGGCGGTGCTGCGCCGGTACGCCTCCGAGGTGCGCTGGCGGATCGAGCAGGGTGACGCGGAGAGCTACCGCGCGGCCGCCCGCGCCATCAACGGATCCAATGCCGACGTGGTCAACGTCCAGCACGAGTTCGGCCTCTACGGCCGGTGGTCGGAGCCGGTCTTCGCCAACGGCCGCTGGAGCGACTCCGTCTACGAGGACCACTTCGTCCCCTTCCTGGAGGAGCTGCGCAAACCGGTGGTGACCACCATGCACACCGTCCTCCCCCGACCCTCGCCGTCGATCCGCGAGACCGTGCGGGGCATCGCCTCGCTGAGCGGCGAGCTGGTGGTCATGGCCTCGACCGCGGTCGGGCTGCTGGCCGACGACTACGGGCTCGCCAAGGCGCCCCGGGTCATCCCCCATGGGATGCCGGTGATCCTTCCGCATGGTCGACAGAGCTTCAAGCGCAAGCTCGGCGTGGCGGGCCGAACGATCATCTCCACCTTCGGCCTGGTCGACCCCCGCAAGGGGCTCCAGTACATGATCCAGGGAATGCCCGCCGTGGTGGCGCGGTATCCCGATGCGCTCTACCTCGTCGCCGGGCAGACCCACCCCGACCTGTTGCGGACGCACGGCGAGGAGTACCGGAACTCGCTGGTCGCCGAGACCCGGGCGCTGGGCATGGATCACCACGTGGCGTTCATCGACAACTACATGAGCCAGCGCGACATCATCGACCTGCTCCTCGCCACCGACGTCTACGTCACCCCCTACCTGGATCCCAACCAGATCACGAGTGGGACGCTGTCCTACGCGCTGGGAGCCGGCAAGGCGGTCGTCTCCACGCGTTACATGCACGCCTCCGAGGCGCTCGGCGAAGGCCGCGGGGTGCTGGTCGATTTCCGCGACCCCGGCGCGCTCGGTCGCGCGGTCATCGCCATCCTGGGCGATCCGGCGGCGAAGGCCGCCCTCGAGCATGCCGCGTTCGCCTACGCACGCGACGCGACGTGGCCGCAGTCGGCGCGCGCCTTCCTCGACCTCATGGGCGCGCTGAGCGCGCCTGTTGTGAGGTCGCGCAGCACCGCACCCACGCCCCACGGCGCGCACGACATCGCGCGCCGCCTGGTGGGCAACCCCATCCTCACCGCTGCGAATGTCCGCCCCTCGAGCCCCGGCCTGGAGGTGGTCTCGGTCTCCAACGCCGCCGCCGCCCGGGTGGACGGCGAGGTCATCCTCCTGCTCCGGGTCGGCGAGCGCCCCCTGACCGGCGTCCAGCCGCCGCCGGGCTCCCTCACCCTCGACCTGAGCGGGCCCGAGCCGAAGCTCGAGCCACTGCGGCCGGGCCTGACCGCGGACCAGGTCGTGGGCCTGGCCTTCCTCGACACCCAGAGCGCCGAGCCCCGGGTGGTCGAGGTCTTCCTTCCCCGCGACCTCCCCGGCCTGGACCTCAGCGATCCGCGGACCATCCGCTATCGGAATCTCACCGGTGGGTTCACGGCCGCCGCCGACGACGCCAGCGACCTGCTGACCCAGATGTCGCACCTGCGCGTGGCACGCAGCCAGGACGGCATCCATTTCACCGTCGACGACGCGCCCTCGGTCATGCCGGCGAACCGCCTGGAGGAGTACGGCTGCGAGGACCCGAGAGCCGCGTTCATCGACGGTGCCTGGCAGATCACCTACGTCTCGGTGAGCCGCCTCGGCATCAGCACCAGCCGGCTCACCACCCGAGATTTCCGCTCCTTCGAGCGGCACGGCCTGATGTTCCTTCCCGACCAGAAGGACGTGGTGCTCTTTCCCGGCTCCGTCGGAGGCAGGTACGCCGCGCTCACCCGGCCGATGCCGCAGTCGTTCGGCCGGGTCCTCGGGGTGTGGATCGCCTTCTCCGAGGATCTCGTCCACTGGGGCGACCACGCCCCCCTCGCACTGCCACGACCAGGTCTGTGGGACGAGCTCCGCACCGGAGCGGGTGCGACCCCCTTCCGCGTCCCCCAGGGCTGGCTGGAGATCTACCACGGGGTCGACCGCAGCACCCGTTACGCGCTGGGAGCCCTCCTCCTCGACGCCGACGACCCCAGCCAGGTGATCGCCCGCTCCCCTGACCCGATCCTGGTGCCGACCACGCCCTACGAGCGCCGGGGTCTGTTCGACGACGTCGTCTTCACCTGCGGCCACGTCAACGTCGATCCGGAGGGGACGGAGATCCGCGTCTACTACGGTGCCGCGGACAGCAGCCTGGCCGCCGCGGACTTCACGGTCGCCGAGATCATCGACCAGATGCGCCCGTGCTGAGGCAGCTCGCGCGGCTCGCACGACCCGTCCCCTTCGCCGGACCTGGCGCGCTTGCCATCGCCGTCTACGCGGACGCTCTGAACCAGCCCATCCGCGCCGCCCAGGCGGGCTATGAAGGGGTCGCCTGCGTGGACGACGCCGCCCGCGCACTCGAGCTCTACTGCGATCTCTGGAAGGCGACCGCCTCACCGTGGGTGCGGCGCTGGTGCGAGGGGCTGCTCGACTTCGTCCTCGCCATGCAGGGCGCCGACGGTCGCTGGCTCAATTTCATCCTCGATTGGGAGGGTGCTCCCAACCAGGAGACGCGGACCTCGGTCGCGGGTGGCGCCTTCTGGCAGGCCCGCGCCCTCCTGGCGGTGGCCCGCGCCGGGCAGGTCTTCGACGGCGACGCCCGGATCGACGACTCCCTGAACCGCGGGCTGCCGCACATCATCGAGGCCACCGACGTGCCGGCCGACGTGAGGGCCCTCCACATCAGGACCGCCCTCATCCTGCTGGAGAGTGGGGACGACCGGGGCCTCCTCGATGAGGTCGCGCTCTGGAGCGATGAGGTGGCCGGCTGTCGCGACGGCGACCGGCTCATGAACTCAACCGACGAGCGCGGCATGCCCCACCTCTGGGGTCACATCCAGGAGGGGGTGCTCGCCGATGCCGGGGTCCGCCTGGGCAGGCACGACCTCGTGGTCACAGGCTGCCGGAGCGCCGACCTGGTCTTCCGGACCGTCGTGATGTCCGGCTTCGACCTGGATCGGACCCAGCCGTACGACGTGGCGTCGGCGGTATACGCGCTCACCCGGATCGCCGACGTCACCGGGACGGCCACCTACGCCGCGCTCGCCGGCATGGCACGCTCCTGGTTCGACCGCCGGAACGCCGCCGGACAGCCCGTTTACGATCGGCGCGCCGGACGCGTCAGCGACGGGGTGGACGGCCGCCGGGTCAGTGAGAACTCGGGGGCCGAGGCGAACATTGTGGCCGCCCAGGCTCTCTTCGAGGACACCGCCAAGCTGGTCAAGCGCCTCTCCACCCGCGAGGCCCTCCCCGCGCCGGGGGCTCGCCCGCGACCTCGACCCGTCAGAGGGCCGGGGCGGCCCGGAGGCCAGGTCCAGCGGCCTTACAGCTGCCGCCACTTGTCATGACTTCTCCGGTACCGTAAGGTCACTGTGTCCCGGGCCTTTCGTCCTGGGTACTTTAGAAAGGGGGTCCTCATTCCATGTCCCACCGGATCACGCTCCCGTCGCTGCTGACGGGACTCATAGCGGTCGCGGCGCTCGCCGCCTGCGGCACCTCCAGCACCACTTCCTCGTCGTCCGGATCCGCGTCCAGCTCCAGCGCGGCGGCGGCTGCCGGCTCCACCTCCGCTCCCGCCTCGAGCAGCGCTGCCGCGGCGGCCGGAGCCACCTCGTGCCCCTCCAGCTCCACCGTCGGCAGTGCGCTGGGTACGTCCGTGGCGACGCCCACCACCATCGACGAGTCGGGGAATCTGCCCTCCGGAGCGACTGGCTACGGATGCGAGTACCTGGCCGGCGAATCCGTGGTCATCGTCGTCGGCGCCAACGACGTGCCGTCCAGCTTCTTCTCGACGGAGGAGGCGACCGAGCAGCAGAGCGACTCGGCGGCCGGGCTCAACATCAACTTCGCGCCCGTCGCCGGGCTCGGGAGCCAGGCGGCGTCCTACACGTACTCCATCGACGGCGTCAGCGCGTCCGGGGTGATCGCGCAGCAGGGCAACACGGTGGCGGGTGTCTTCACCAGCATGCTGAGCGGTGTGACCATCAGCCAGGAGGAGAACCTGGTCAAGGACCTCATCTGATCTGAGCCATCCGCGGTGGGTGAGGAGCGCCCCGGCAGCCGGGGCGCTCCTCACCGCGTGTGCGGGCTCCTCGAGGGCAGCAGGGCTAGGACCAGCAGCGCCCCGGCGGCAGTGACTGCGAGGGCCGCAGTGAGCGCGGCCCGGGTGCCGGTCTCGAAACTGCCGCGGGCCACCGTGACCAGGCCCGCACCCAGCTGTCCTCCCACCTCACGCGCGACGGCCAGCGCCCCCCCCAACGAGCCGAGGATCGCGTGGGCCGCGGCGGCGGGCACTCGACGGCCGGTGAGCAGCTGCCAGCTGGCGAGCACGGGATTCATGGCGCTCTGGTAACGGGTCGAGAGCACGCTGCCGATCACGGCCACGCCCAGGGCGCCGCCGACCTGGAGAGCCGTGCTGTTGGCCGCGGATCCGACCGCCGCGTCCTCCTGGCCGAGCGTTCCGAGAACGGAGTCGGTGGCGGCGGGGATGAGCAGTCCCGCTCCCAGCCCGATCATGAGCATTCCCGGGAGGGCCAGCAGGTAGGTGACGGTGGGAGTGGCGACCGCGGCGTTCTCGGCCAGGCCGCCCGTTATCAGGAGCAGCCCGGCAGCGACGATGAGCTTGGTGCCGACCCGCCGGACCAGCCGGGAGGACGCGAGCGCGGCGACGGCCAGCAGGACGGCGAGGGGAAGGATGCGCAGGCCGGCGCCGAGCGGCGAGTAGCCCAGGAAGAACTGGAGGAACTGGGTCTGGAGAAAGAGGCCGCCCAGCAGAGCGAAGACGCCCAGCGCCAGCGCCGACAGGGCGATGCTGAAGCGTCGGGAGCGGAAATACCGGAGCGGGAGCATGGGGTGGTCCGAGCGCCACTCCCAGGCCACGAACGCGGCGACGAGCACGACGCCGCCGGCGAGCGCGGCGACCACCTCCGGCGACGTCCACCCGTGGGCCGGGCCCTCGATGATGGCCCAGAGAATGCCGCCCAGGCCGCCGATCGAGAGCAGGGCCCCGACCGGATCGGCGCGCCGGGGGTTCGCGCTCCGCGATTCGGGAACCAGCAGCAGCGTCCCCACCACGCCGGCGGCGACCACCGGGACGTTGACCAGGAAGACCGACCCCCACCAGAAGTGGGCCAGGAGCAGCCCCCCCGCGACCGGCCCGATGGCGATCCCGAGCCCGATCGTCCCCGCCCACATGCCGACCGCCCGGGCCCGCTCGGCGGGGTCGCGGAACATGTCGTTGACGATCGAGAGGCCCGACGGGATGGTCATCGCCGCGCCGGCCCCCATCAGCGCTCGCCAGGCGATCAGCGGATCGACGCTGCCCGAGAAGGCCGCGCCGAGTGAGCCGCTCCCGAAGACGACCAGGCCGCAGACGAAGAGACGCTTGCGCCCGAAGCGGTCGGCCAGGCTCCCGGCGACGAGCAGAAGGCCCCCGAACACCATCGAGTACGCGTCCACGATCCACTGGAGCTGATCGGTGGTGGCCCGCAGCTTCTCCACCAGGGTGGGCAGAGCCACGTTCAGGATGGTGTTGTCGAGGTTGACCATGAGCACGGCCACGCAGAGCACCGTGAGGGGCGCCCACGGGCTGCGTGTCCGCGAGTGATTCGCCATCGCAGCCCCTCCGACCAGCGGCCGGGAGGAGCCGGGTCCGGTCGTTGTTGAATGAGTGTTCAATATAAGATACGATCATATCATCAACAGTGTGGCAGATCAAGTCCTTATACGGTAGAATTGAGCCGTGAGCATGCGCTCCCCCACCGTCCAGGACTCCGACCTGAACGCGCGGGCAAAGATCCGCGAGGCGGCCCTGGGGCTCTTCGCCGCCTCCGGGTTCGGGGTCTCGCTGCGCACCGTGGCCAGGGCTGCCGGGGTCTCCCCGGGGCTGGTCGTCCACCACTTCGGGTCCAAGGACGGGCTCCGGGTCGCCGTCGACGAGTCGGTCCTGAGGCTCTTCCTCGAGCGGTTCGAGGCCCTTCCCCAAGCCCTCCCGGCGGACCTGCTCGCCCAGGCCATGTCGGTCGCGATCTCGGACGTGATCGGCGGCAGCCCGGAGATCCGCGGCTACCTGCGCCGCTGCCTGCTCGACGAGACCCCGGCCGGCACCACGATCCTCGATGAGCTGGTCGTCTCCGTCGAGAGGGGGCTCTCCCTGCTGGAGCAGGCGGGGGGGCTGCGGGCCGGCTCCGACCCCGAGTGGCGCCCCTACCAGGTCCTGGCCGTCATCCTCGGGCCCCTCCTCATGGAACCGGTGATCCAGCGCCACCTCGGAGAGCCCGTCTACTCCCCGGAGGCGGTGCGGCGGCGGACCGCCGCCAACCTGGACTTCGTCGCCCGCGGGATCTTCTCGCCGGCCGCGTCCCCCGGCACGCCCACGGCGGAGCACCCGGCGGGCTGAGCCCACGGCTACGCTTCTCCCAGGGCGAGCCCGACACGGGCGCGATATGGGAGGGAATCACGTGCCGCTGCATCACCACGAGCCCGGCGACGCGAACCTGGATGTCAACCCCCTCTACGCGAGCGGCGCGACCCGCACCGGGGTGCCCAAGCTGCGCATCCCCAGGGAGCCGATGGACCCCGACGTCGCCTACCAGATCATCCACGACGAGCTGATGCTGGACGGCAACGCCCGGCTGAACCTGGCGACCTTCGTGACCACGTGGATGGAGCCGCAGGCCGCCCGGCTGATGGCGGAGGCGGCGGACAAGAACGTCATCGACAAGGACGAGTACCCGCAGACCGCGGAGATCGAACGCCGCTGCGTGCACATCCTCGCGGAGCTCTGGCACGCGCAACCCCACGAGAGGGCGGTCGGCTGCTCCACCACCGGTTCGAGCGAGGCGGCGATGCTCGCCGGCATGGCGCTCAAGTGGCGCTGGCGCGAGGCGCGCCGCGCCGCCGGCGCGTCCTCCGACCGGCCCAACCTGGTGATGGGGATCAACGTCCAGGTCTGCTGGGAGAAGTACTGCCGCTACTGGGACGTGGAACCGCGCTACGTCCCCATGGAGGAGGACCGGCGCCATCTCACGGGCGCGGAGGCCGTCAAGCTCTGCGACGAGAACACCATCGGCGTCGTCGCGGTGCTGGGCTCCACCCAGGACGGCAGCTACGAGCCGGTGGCCGAGATCGCCGCGGCGCTCGACCGGCTGCACCAGGGCGGAGGCCCGGACATCCCCGTGCACGTCGATGCCGCCTCGGGCGGGTTCGTGGCGCCGTTCGTGCAGCCCGACCTCGACTGGGATTTCCGCATCCCCCGGGTGGCGTCGATCAACACCTCCGGACACAAGTACGGGCTGGTCTACCCGGGTGTCGGCTGGGTGATCTGGCGCGACCGCGGTGCACTGCCCGAGCAGCTCGTCTTCCGGGTCAACTACCTGGGGGGCAGCATGCCCACCTTCGCGCTCAACTTCTCGCGGCCCGGCGCCCAGGTCATCGCTCAGTACTACAACCTCCTCCGGCTCGGCTTCGAGGGCTACCGGCGGGTGCAGCAGGCGGCGCTGGACACGGCTCAGCACATTGCGGCCGCGGTCGCGCGGCTCGGCCCCTTCCGTCTGCTCACCGACGGGAGCGAGCTTCCCGTCTTCGCCTTTGCGCTCAATCCGGAGGTGGAGCGCTACACGGTGTACGACGTCTCCGACGGTCTGCGCAAGCGCGGCTGGCAGGTGCCCGCCTACAGCTTCCCGGCCAACCTCGAGGACACCAGCGTGCTGCGCGTGGTGGTGCGCAACGGCATGTCGCGTGACCTCGCCGACCTGCTGATCGCCGACCTCCGCCGCGAGGTCGTCCAGCTCGACAAGCTCAGTTCACGCCTGCCGCAGCACCCCGATCGCGCGCGCTTCCATCATTGACGCCGGCTGCACACCGGCGAGACGGACGATCAGCTGGGCGGCAGCCCCAGGTCGGCCCGCACGACATCGCCCTGGGCCACCGCCGCGAGGCCGTCAGAGAGGGCCTTGGCATCCCAGGAGGCCTCGGTGCTCGAGCTCTGCGAGCTGAGTGAGTTGAGGTCGGCGATAAACGTGTTGTCGTCGCTGACGAGGGTGGCTATGTCGGTGGCCGCCTTGCCGGTCGCGCCGATGTTCTGGATCTTGTTGTCGAAGGTCGTCAGCACGGCCACGTACGAAGATGCCTGCGACGTGAGGTTGAGAACCTTGCCATCCGCGGCGACGATGGCCGCGTGCCACGAGTCGTACGCCGAATCGACGGCGCCGGTGGCGGAGAGATACGACTGGGCGACCTGGGCCGTCGTCGCCGGCGCGACGTGCGGAACCTGAGATATGGACGAGGAAGGCGTCGTCGAGCTGCCGCACCCGGCCGCGACGACGGCCAGCACCACCGCTCCCAGCACCGTGATGTATCTCGTCGTCATCTCCCGCCTCCTCGAGCCCCTCTGACACCACCGGCCGTGGTCCCCACCACCCGTGGCCTGGCGCGACATGGTACCCGTCCCGTCCCTGGTAGTGTCCGAGACCGTGGGCATCACCCTTCCGATCGCACTCTTCTTCGGGATCCTCCAGGGCGGCAGCGAGCTCTTCCCCGTCTCCTCGCTCGGCCACGCGGTGGTGGTTCCCCCGCTGCTCGGCATCGGCGTCCGGGAGAACGACGCCGACTTCCTCCCCTTCCTGGTGCTCCTGCACATCGGCACCGCCACCGCCCTTATCGCCCTCTACTGGCGGCAATGGGGCCGGATCGTGGCCGGATTCGTCCGCAGCGCGGTCACCGGCAGGGTGAGGGGCGGAGACGATCGCCTGGCCTGGCTGCTGGTGGTCGGCACCATCCCCGCGGGAGTGGTGGGGTTCATCTTCCAGAAGCCGCTGCAGGCCAACTTCGGCGACCCGCGGCTCGCCGCCGGCCTGCTGATCGTGAACGGCGGCATGCTGCTCGGGGCGGAGATGCTGCGCCGGCGAACCGAGCGCCGGGCCGGGATCGTCCGCCGCGATGCCGCGGCGGAGGCAAAGCAGTTCCGGAGCATCGAGGAGATGGGCTTTGGCCGCGCCGCCCTCATCGGGGCCTGCCAGATCGTCGCCCTCTTCCCAGGCTTGTCCCGCTCGGGTTCTACCATGGCCGGCGGGCTGATCGGCGGGCTCCGTCACGAGGAGGCGGTCCGCTTCTCCTTTCTCCTGGCCACCCCGATCATCCTGGCCGCCGGGCTCCTGGAGATCCCGTCGCTCGCCGGGAGCGCCGACCTCGGGGCCATGCTCATCGGCGGGGTGGCCGCAGGCCTCACCGCCTACGCCAGCGCTCGCTTCCTTGTCCGATACTTCCGGGTCGGGCGCCTCGACCCGTACGCGTACTACTGCGCTGGGCTGGGAGTGCTCGGCCTCGTCCTGCTCCACTAGCACCCAGGGGGGACCACCTCGATGCCCGACACCGGTCACACCCGCAATCGCACCCTCGCCGCGGTGCTGATCGCGATCGCCGTCATCTGCCTGGCGCTGGCGATCTTCTACTTCACCCAGAAGACCACCTTCCTGGCCGGATCCCCGGCCAAGATCCAGCTCAAGCACGGGCTGCTCTTCGCCGGACTGGCGGTGATCTCCGCGATCGGCGCCAACATCCTCTGGCGCCGCCACAGCTGAGCCGGGCGCGGCGGCGCCGCGACCGGAAGTGCGGACCTGCCGCCCCGGCCCCGGCGCCCGGAGAAGCCGTGGCGCCACCATGGGCGCCGTGAAACGCACCGACTCCCGCACCGGTCATCTCGCCAGCGTCCTGGGACTCCTCCGGGACCGGTTCGAGGGCCCCCTCCTGCTTGCGCTCAAGGCCGGGGTCGCCTCCGGCTTCTCCTGGTTCGTCGCCGCCAACCTGCTCGGCAACCAGATCCCCGTCTTTGCGCCACTCGCGGCGGTGCTCACCGTCCAGGTGACCATCTGGCAGTCGGTCGCGCGCGGGCTCCAGCGGGTGGCCGGCGTGATGGTGGGGGTGCTGGTGGCGGGCGTCTTCGCCCATCTGGCCGGGATCCACGCCTGGTCGATCGCGCTCGTCATCTTCGTCTCGCTGCTGGTGGGCCGGGCCATGCGGCTGGGCACCCAGGGGTCGATCCAGGTCCCCATCAGCGCGCTGCTGGTGCTGGTGCTCGGCGCCACCACGGGCGGGTACGGGTTCGACCGGGTGGTCGACACGGCAATCGGAGCGGCGTGCGGCATCCTGGTCAACCTGGCCGTCTTTCCCCGCATCCACCTCGGGGAGGCCAGCGCGCGGGTCAGTTCCCTCGCCGAGGGGCTGGCGTCGCTGGTGCGCGGCGTCGCCGCCTGGGTGGAGCATGCGGCGGTGGCCACGGGCACGTCGCTCGACGACCCCGCGCCGGCCCGATCCGGAGACCCGAGCGCGGCCCCGCCGCCCGCGGAACCAGACTCGCTGCTCGGAGCCGCACGCCTGCTGAGCGACCGGGTCACCACGGCCGCCCGGGCGGTCAGCAACGCCGAGGAATCCTGGAGGTGGCACCCGGCCGGCCGGCGGCAGCGGCACGAGGTGGAGAGCCTCCACGCGGCGATCCCCGTGCTCGAGATGGTCGAGCGTCAGGTGCGCGGCATCGCCCGCACGGCCGCGGAGGCCGGGGCGGGCTGGGACCTCCCCGCACCCGCGGCGGCAGCGCTCGCCGGGCTGCTCATCCAGGTCGCGGTCGAGATGGAGCGCTGGTGGCCCCCGGAGCAGGCCGGTGGCGAGACCGGAGCGGCCACACCCCGCGGCGAGCTGCTGAGCGCCGACCAGGACGGCCGCTACGAGGCCGTGCTCGAGGCCCTCAGCGGCTCCGGGGTCAGCCCCCACGCGGCCGCCGCGGCCGCGGCCATCGCCGTGGACGCCCGCCGCATCCGCGAGGAGCTGAGCGCGAAGCCATCATCACCACTCGAGACGCCGGGCTGGCGGTCCCTCTTCGGGTAGCCCGCCCGGTCCCGTGGCGGGCGGCCAGCCGGCCGGCGGTGGAGGCCCGGCGGCCGGGTGCTTGCATTTTGAGCTATCGCGATATATCGTTGGCATATCGTACTAGCCCCTCACCGAGGCCACCCGTCATGAATGATCCCACCTCCGCAGATTGGTTCTCCCCGACGGGAGCGGAGCCGTGGGCCCGCGCCGCCCGCCGCTTCGCGGCGCGCGCACGCGGCCACTCCGGCTTCGACCCGTCCTCCGAGGAGGTCCCGCCCCCCTTCGCCTGGGGCCGCCACCGGGGCGGCTTCGGCGGGCCTCGCGGTCCGCGCTCTCCGCTCTTCAACAGCTTCTTCGGCCAGGGGCCGGGGCGCGGTCCGCGGGCCCGCCGCGGCGACGTGCGCGCGGCCATCCTGGCACTGCTCCGCGAGCAGCCCCGCAACGGCTATCAGATCATCCAGGAGATCGAGAGGCGCAGCGGCGGGCTCTGGCGGCCGAGCGCCGGCTCGGTCTATCCGGCGCTTCAGCTGCTCGAGGACGAGGGCCTGATCGAGGGCGTCGAGGACGGCGGCCGGCGCGGGCTGCGCCTCACCGATGCCGGGCTCAAGTACGCCGACGAGCACCCCGACGAGCTGGCGGCCCCGTGGGCCACCGTCGCCGACTCCCTCGACCAGGATGCCCGCTCGCTCTTCGAGATCGTGGCCGCGGTCGGCGCCGCCACCGTTCAGGTCGGCCAGGCCGGCAATGCCGCCCAGGTCGCCAAGGCCCGCCAGCTCCTCTCCGAGACCCGCAAGGCGCTCTACCGGATCCTCGCCGACGAGGAGTCTCCGGAGCCTGACCCCACCGCCTCCTGATCCCTGACCAGTCCCCTCCTGTCCCCCGCCTGTCCCCACGGCAAGCGCCCGAGGGAATCGGTAAGCTGCGCGCTGCGTCCCGACGGTTCCGGTGCAGCGGCACTAGACAAGTTTCGACCACCTGCATCTCGTGGAGCGGCGGGAAGGGGGGCAGGATGAGGGGCGTGATAAAGGCATTCCGGGTGCTTGGAGCGATCGCCGCGGGAGTGGTTGCGCTCGGTGCCGGGCAGGCGCTGGCCGCCGGTCTCAACGGCGCCGGGCAGAGCCTGGGCAGCGGGCAGCAGGTGGTCTCCGCGTGCACCCCCGACACCCTCCTGGTCAGCTACGCCACGGCCTACTCCCCGTCCGCCGCCGGCTACACCGTCACCAACGTGACCGTGAGCGACACCGCGCCGGCCCCCGACCTAGCAGCGTGCGCCGGACAGGCCTACAAAGTCACCCTCCTCGGAGCCGGCGGCACCTCCCTCGGCGAGCTGACCGGTGTGGTGCCGGGCGGTCAGACGAGCTTCTCCCCCGCCGCCGGCTTCGCCTCTCCCCCGCCCGCCTCGGCGGTGGCCGGGGTCTCCCTGGTGCTGGGCGGGTAGGCCTCACCGAGGCGGCCTGGGCCACCGGGGGCTGACGTTCGCTGGCGCGCGATGATCGCATCGAACGCTACCAATGCATCGCAAATCTGAGAGCGCCTTCACCGACGCGTGACCGCTGTTACCCAGATGGTGGCCGGGTGACGCCATCGACGCGAGCTTACGACGCGCCAAACGGGGCTGGTAGTGCAGACGCACTATGCCGTTGTAGGCATCCGTCCTCAGAGGCGGAGCACGAACAAGTTGATACCCCTGCTGCTCGCAGGGTTGATGGAGCGAGGATCGACATGAAGCGCATCATCGGAGCAGCCGTCGCAGGCGTCCTCGCCTTCAGCGGCATCTACGCCCTGGCGGCGAGCCTGAACGTGGCCAGTCAGCCCGTCGGCGCCGGAACCGCCACCATCTCAGCCGGCTGCACCGCCGACACGCTGCAGGTTTCCTACAGTGCGTTCGTCTACTCCTCCACCAACGGTGAAACGGTCACCAAGGTGGCGGTGACCGACACCAACGGCAGCCCCACCCTCACCGCGTGCGAGGGCCTGCCCTACGAGTTGGACGTCACCGGCACCGGCGGCGCCTCGCTGGCGTCCGTTAGTGGAAACCTCGCCGCTTCGTTCACCGGCGGCGCCGTGCTCCCCGCGACCGCCTTCACGGCCGGCACTGACATGGCCGGCGTCCCGGCCGCGTCCATCACCGGGGTCTCCCTGGTCATCGGCTAACCCAGCGTTCGCTCCCCCGGCGGGCTCTGCGGTCCTGGACCGCAGGGCCCGCCGGCATTCTCCCGAGGCGGAATAAGAGATGCGTAGGCGCCGCACCCTAGTTCGTTTCTTCGCCGCCATCGCAGTGGTGGCGGCGGGATCGGCGGTGGTCGGCCATGCCGCGGGGCTGAACGTCTCGAGCGCGAAGCTGGGCACCGTGGCAGCGACCGTGCCCGCCGATTGCACGGGCACGATGACGGTGAAAGCCGCCCATTCGACGCCAGCAGACGATGTCACGACGATCACCCCGACACTCAGCGCATGTACCGGAGCCGCATCGGGCGACGTGCTCTACGTGACGATCCAGAAGACGACGCCGACGCCCGCTTCAGTCGTCGGCTACGCCTCCTGCACCCTCAACGGGACAAGCTGCACAACCCCCACGCTGTCAGGCGGGCCGGTCCCCTACGCCACCACTGACGATTACAGCCTGGTCTTCACCACCAGCCCTGGCGCCGCGGGAACAACCGCGACAGGTGACGGCTTGCACCTCAACTCCCAATACCTGACCTTGAGGACTTGCAGCGCGATCACGGGCACCAAGCTGAACGCCGGCACCGCCACGTGCTGACCACCTGGCCTGAATGGTGAAGAGCGCGACCGCACCGCCGCTGCGGCGTGCCCCGGCTCCGCTACGCGAGCTGGGACTGACGGTGAGCGCGCTGGGCGAGCTCGTCGCGGTCCTCGACCCCTTGCGCCGGCCCGCCTCCGCGATCGTCGCCCGGCGCCCGGCACCAGGCGCCACGAGGCCCACCCAGGATGCGAACAGGCCGGCCAGGCGCCCTGCGACGAGCCCGCCCCCAGTGGCCACGGCAACGCTCGCGCAGAACCAGACCATCCTGCCGTCCCGGGCGCTCCCCCTGATCGTGGCGGTCCGCAGGCCCGCGAACCTCGCCTTCCTCATCGCCCTCACCCTGGTGATCACCGCCTGGTGGGTCGAGCTCCGCCCGACCACCTTCCTGGGCGGCCCGGCCAGCTTCATCACGGTGAAAGGAACCTCCATGCTGCCCACCCTGAAAACCGGAGACTTCGTGCTCGCCGAGGCCCAATCCGGCTACCGCGTCGGTGAGCTGGTCGTGTATGAGGTGCCCAAGGGCTGGCCCGGCGCCGGTGCCGATTTCATCCACCGGATCGTCGCCGGCGACGCCACCACCGGATACACGCTCAAGGGCGACAACAACCCTCACCCCGACCCCTGGACTGTGCCCAGAAGCGACATCGTGGGGAAGGAGGTCGTGGTGATTCCCGGCTTCGGCAACACCCTCCTGGTCCTGCGCAGCCCGGTCTTCGCTGGACTGGTGGCGGCTCTCGTCGCCATGTGGGTGGTGCTCAGCCCCCCGGAGTGGATGCGGCGGCGGAAGCCGCCGGTTGAGGGATCACCCTCTCCCCGGGCAGCGACCTCAACCCACCGAGACCCCTAGCTCGGGTTCCTGCCCTCGTCCGCGGGAGGCGGCGGGACGACCCGGGGCCGGCTCTGGACGCTGCGGACCCTGCCAGGCAGGGCCACCACCGCCAGCGCGGCGGCAGCCACGGCCACCAGGGCGCCGGTGAGCAGGGCCAGGTCCATGCCGCTGACGAAGGCCGCGCGCGCCCAGCCGGCGAGCATCTCTCCGGCCATCCCCCCCTCGCGGCCGGCGACGTCGAGGGCGCCCCCGATCGAACCGAGGATGGTGCTCTCGACGCCGGCCGGGAAGTGGTACGGGGCCAGGGCGGCCGCCATCCGGCCCTGGTAGCGGGTCGAGAACTGGCTGCCGATGACGGCGACGCCGAGCGCGCCGCCGACCTGCAGGAAGGCGCTGTTGGTGGCGGCGCCGATGCCGGTGTGGTCGGCGGGGAGCGTCCCCATGACCGAGGCCGTGACCGAGGGGATGACGAGCGCCGCGCCGACACCGAGCATGATCATCCCCGCCAGCGCCCCGACGTAGGTGGTGGAGACGGTGGCTCCGGAGATCTCCCACAGCCCGCCGCCGATCAGCAGAAGACCGGCTCCCACCACCACCTTGCCGCCCAGCGCCCGATCCAAGAGGCTCGCGAACGGCGCCACGACGATGATCGAGCCGGCCGCGGGCAGCAGCCGGATCCCGGTCTGGAGGGCGGTGTAGCCCAGGTCGAACTGGAGGAACTGGGTCAGCACGAAGAGGGCCCCGAAGAGCCCGAACATGACCATGCTCACCGACACGACGGCCACCGAGAACTGCCGGCTGCGGAAGAAGCTGAGCCGCAGCATCGGCTGGGACGCGAAACGCTCCCAGATCGCGAAGCCGATGAGGACCACCACGCCGGCGATGCCGGCCCCGATCACGGTGGGCGAGATCCAGCCGTGCACCGGTGCGTCGATGATCGCCCAGAGCAGCAGGCCGAGCCCGGAGATGGAGAGCAGCGCGCCGAGGAGGTCGGGCCGCCCTGCCCGCGGATTCCTCGAGTTGGGGACGAAGGGCAGCGCCAGGACGAGGGCCACGGCGGCGATGGGCACGTTGATCAGGAACACCGAGCCCCAGCTGAAATGCGCCAGCAGCAGGCCGCCGATGATCGGGCCGAGAGCAACCCCGGCGCCGGTCGTCGCCGCCCACAGACCAAAGGCCCGCTGCCGTTCCCGGGCATCGGGATACATGCTGGTGATGAGCGCCAGGGTCGCGGGCATGATCAGCGCGCCCCCCACGCCCATGCTCGCCCGAGCGGCGATCAGCATGCCCACGGACCCGGAGAAGGCGGCCCAGGTCGAACAGCCGGCAAAGGCGACCAGCCCGGCGATGAATGTCCACTTGCGCCCAAAGCGGTCGGCCACGCTCCCCGACACGAGGAGCAGACCGGCGAAGACCAGGACGTACGCATCGACGATCCATTGCAGGTCGGTCGAGGTGGCGCCGAGGTCGCGCACCAGCGTCGGCAGGGCGACATTCAGGACGGTGCTGTCGAGGGTGACGATGAGGAGCGAGGTGCAGAGGACACCGAGAGCCAGGCCGCGTCTGGCCGGCCGGACCGGCGATGCCGCAGCGCCGCGGCCCTGGATGCCGTCCCCCCGCCCCGAGACCTCGACCCGCTGGTTTGCAACGCTCACGTTCGCCATCTCTCCTTAATGCACTAAGGCTTGCGTTAGTATACGGAGATTCCGCCACTAACGCAAGGCTAGTGGCGATAAGGCACAAATAACGCAAGCCGAGTAGCGATAAGATGGCCGCCATGCAGGAGCAGACCGTGCGCCAGCCGGTGCGCAGGACTGGGGGCAGGAGCGCCCGGGTGCGCGCGGCGGTCATCGAGGCCACCCTCGCGGCCCTGCTCACCCGTGGCCTCGACGAGCTCTCGATCACCGAGATCGCCGGGCAGGCCGGGGTTCATCCCACGACCATCTACCGGCGCTGGGGCAGCCGGTCGAACCTGGCCCTGGACGCCGTCCTGAGCGGGACCGAGGCAGAGATCCCGCCCCCGGACACGGGGTCCCTGCGCGGCGACCTGCTCGCCGTGATCCGGGGGATCTTCCCCTTCCTCCGCACCCCCCTCGGGGAGCTGCTGGTGCGCCTCGCCCTGCGGCGCGACCTCCCCGAGTACGAGGCCGCGCGGGCCGGCTACTGGGCCCAGCGGTTCCGGGCCGGGGCCGCCCTGTTCGAGCGGGCCAGGGCCCGTGGCGAGCTGCGGGCGGACGTGGATCCCGTCCTCGCCCTGGAGACCCTGGTCGGCCCGATGTACGTGCGCATGCTGATGACGGGAGAGCCCCTGGACGACGCCCTCCTGGTCCGCTGCGTCGACCTGGTCATGGACGGCATCGCCACCCGGGCCCGGTAGAGGGCGGCGGGCCGGCCCACCACCCCTACAATCCGGGCCATGGGCCGGGTCATCCACGTCCGCGTTCGCGGCCTCGACCCCCGGCGCCGGGATGCGGCCCAGGAGCGCTTCGGCGAGCTGGTGCGGCGGCGCGATTGGCGCGACGGTCACCCCTGGCTGGCGGATGCCCGCTCCTCGGGCCTGCTCGCGCAGCTCTTCTTCGCCGACCAGAAGACGGCCAGCTCGCAGGAGGAGCCGGCGGCCGGCCCGCTCGCGGCGGCGACCTTCGTCCGGGTTCTCGGCGACGAGACCGACGCGCTGGCGGTGCTCTTCGTCTTCCGCGACCTCTCCGAGCGCTTCGCCCTCGCGGTGGCCCTGCGCGATCCCGACAACCCCATCGCCAAGCTGCGCCGGGTCGAGCTGGAACGGGGGCTGCTCCCCGACGGCCGCGCCCTCGAGGCCATCCTGGTGCGGCGGCCCATCTTCAAGAAGCTGCGCGACGGCCGGCGCATCGAGCTCTTCCCGCCCCGCGCACTGGCCTCCGCCTACGGGGCGCCCGAGGCACGCGATCCCGACCACCGCGGTTGGAGCTTCCTGGTCGCCGGCATGCGCTGCGAGGCTTCCGACTTCTTCGAGGCCGAGGCCGAGGCGATGCGGATGCGGCGGGGGTTGGACAGCCTGGAGCAGGCGGGGTGAGAGCGGTCGTCCAGCGGGTGCGCCATGCCCGCGTCCTGGTGGAATCTGGCGATCGGCCACCCGGCTCGGGGACACGGGTCGCCGGCGAGGTCGGCCCCGGCTTCTGCGTGCTGCTCTCGGTCGGTCCGGCGGACACCGAGGCGACCGCGGACCACCTCGCCGAGCGGGTCGCGCGGCTGCGGATCTGCGCCGACCCGGCGGGCAAGATGAATCTCGACCTCCATCAGACCGGGGGCGAGGTGCTGGTGGTGAGCCAGTTCACCCTCCACGCGGACGCCTCGGGCGGTCACCGTCCGAGCTTCCTCGGGGCGGCCCCACCAGCGCTGGCCCGGCACCTCTATGAGCGCTTCGGCGCCACCCTGGCGGGGCTGGGGGCGCCCGTGGCGTACGGTGAGTTCGGCGCCATGATGCAGGTCGAGCTGGTCAACGACGGCCCGGTCACCCTGGTCCTGACGAGCGGTGAGGGTCCCTGGGCCGCCGACGCAGGGTAGGCCCGGTGGCGCTGACGCCGATCTGGCCGGAGCTGAGCGCGGCCGGTCAGGCGGAGCGGCGCGTCCGGAGCACGGCCAGCTGCTCCTGCTCCCCGCCGCTCCCGGCGTAGCGGAGGAGCTCTGGCGGCCGTCCGCCGGTCCCCGCGGGACTCCGGAACCGCGGCACCCGGAGGCGGAGCGCGGCCACCTCCTGGTCACGGACGGGCTTGAGCACCCCGCCGTCGCGCAGCTCCTGGACCCGGCGACGGAAGGTGCGCTCGCTCCCCTCCGGCCCGCCGTGCAGGGACACGTAGAGGCGGAGCAGGTCGTCGCCGGTGAACACCTCGCCGAGCAGCCCGACGGCTCCGGCGACGTGCCGGGACTCGGAGCGCAGGTGCTCCAGGGCGGCCTTGAGAGCGGCGGAGTCCGGGGGGTCGAGCCTCAGGCCCCGCCCGGGCAGGCTCCAGACCGCCGGCCGGGCGACCTCGGCGTAGGGGACGGTCGCGTAGTACCAGGCGGTCACCGCGCGAGAGCGGCTGCCCGGGGCGTCGTCGAGGCCGACCAGGTGGAGGCGGCCTCCCCGCCCCTTGCGGCCCGGTTCGAGCCGCATCCCGGCCTCCTCCACCGCCCGCGCCCCAGCCGCCTCGAAGGTCTCCCGGGCGTCCAGCTCGGCCTTGGGGAGCCCCTGCCGCAGGGTGAGGACGTGGAGAGCGCGGTTGGCTAGCGTCTCGGGGCTCGGGTCGAACCCGAAGACCGCCACCGTCACCCCCAGGGACGCCTGCGCCTTGGCCATCGCCGAAGAACCTCCTTCGTTTCGGGCGATGATGACACGAACTGGGGCATCTCGGAGTGTCTTGTGGCGGCTTCGTTGCGCCCGGTGGCCGGGCTCGATCGGGACCGGCGAGCGGCCCCGCCCCCGGGCGGGCGGCGGTGGGCGGAGCAGGACTCGAACCTGCGGCCTTCTCGGTGTAAGCGAGACGCGCTAACCATCTGCGCCATCCGCCCCGGACCCCCGACTCTAACCGCTGCGGCCGGCGGCCACCTCCCGAACCCCGCCCCTCTCATCGCCTACCAGCACGAGATCAGCCATGCCCAGGAAGAGGCCGTGCCCGACCAGGCCGGGGACTGCGTCCAGGCTGCGGGCGAGCGCTTCGGGGTCGGCGATCAGATCAAAATGACCGTCACCCAGGAGGTTGCCCGAGTCGCTGACCTGGGGCCTGCCCTCGGGGTCGATCCGCAGGCTGAAGGGTGCGCCGCACCGCTCCAGGGCGGCCAGGGTGGCGTCGGAGCCGAACCCGAGGATCTCGACGGGGACCGGTCCCCGAAGGTGGGCCACCATCTTGCTGGCGTCGGCGACCACCACGAACCGGCGAGCGGAAGCGGCCACCAGACGCTCGCGAACCTGTGCTCCTCCGCCCCCCTTGATGAGGCGGGACCGCGGGTCGATGAGGTCGGCGCCGTCGACGGCGAGATCGAGACCTCGCCGGTCCAGCTCCACCAGCTCGATGCCGAGCTCACCGGCGAGCTGAGCGCTCACCTCGGAGGTTGCGACCGCCTGGATGCGGAGCCCGGATCGCACCGCCTCCCCCGCCGCCACGATGAACCAGTGCGCGGTGGAGCCGGTTCCGAGGCCGACCCGCATGCCGTCACGGAGCAGCCGGGCGGCGGCCCGCCCCGCCGCCTCCTTGGAACGATCGGCACTCATGATCGCCGTGGAGCCTAGCAGTCCGGGGTGCACGCGGCGGCGGGGGCCACTGCCCGCCATCGGCTGATCGCCGGGAGGATCGGGTCTGACCTCAGGAGACGAGCCGCCCCTTGAGCCGCATCTCGTCGCGACCCGGCAGGCCGCCGAGCGGCTGGCGCATGAAGCGCTCCTGGGCGGCGAAGATCGCCTCCACCAGGTCCGCGGAGCTGGCCTCCGGGGAGACCGCCACCCCGCGCCGGCGCAGCTGGGCGGTCACGCGCGGCGGCAGTGGCTGGCCGCGGAGGTTCATCTCCTCGATCTCGATCAGCAGCCCGTCCAGCTCGCAGAGGACCTCACGCCGGCGAGAACGGTAGGTGTCCGTCTCGGGAGCCCACTGCAGCTGGTTGAGAACTCGGTTTCTGACGAAGGTGGCCATGACTGCTCCCTGGCGCGCCGCCTGCCCGGTGGATGGTGGGATGTGGGGCAAGAGTCATCCGGGTGGTTTGGCGTCCCAAGCTGCGATGGTATCCAAGCCGACGGTGCTTGGCTAGTGGTTTACCACCATTGGCTCGGAACTCGTCAGAATCGGCGAGAACTCGGCGACCATCCGGCGGAGGTTGGGGCCGGCTTCGGCGATCGAGCTGCCCAGGGCCTCGGCCAGCGCCACCGCCAGCTCGTCCGACACCAATGCGGGATTGAGTCCGGCGGCGCCCTCCCCCGCCAGCGAGGTCACCCCGGCATCGGCGATCCCACAGGGGACGACGTGCGCGAACCATTCCAGGTCATTGCAGACGTTGAGGGCGACGCCGTGCTGGGTCACCCCTTTCGACAGCTTGACCCCGATGGCGGCCAGCTTGCTCGAGCCCACCCAGGCGCCGGTGTACCCGGGCCGGCGGGCGGCCACGACCCCGTGGCGCCGCGCCGTGCCGATCAGCGCCCCCTCCAGCGCCCGGACGTAGGCGATCACGTCCCCCCGCCCGGGGGAACCGGCGATCGGGAAGGCATCGGCGAGCCGGACGATCGGGTAGGCGACCAGCTGGCCGGGGCCGTGGAAGGTGACCGAACCGCCCCGATCGACCTCCACGCACTCCGCTCCCAGCTCGCGCAGAGCCGCAGGGCCCGCTCCGAGGTGAGCCTCCTCCGCGTTGCGGCCCACCGTGTAGACGGGGGGGTGCTCGAGCAGGAGGACGCAATCGTCGATCTCGCCCGCCGCTCGGGCGCCGGCCAACCGCCGCTGCAGCTCCCAGGCCGCCTGGTAGGGGACGGTTCCCAGCCAGAGCCGGCGCAGTGGCCGGGTGATGTCCGCAATCGGACCTGGCTGCTCCGGGCCCGCCGGGCGCCGAGCACCCGGGAGGACCGGCACCACGCCCATGGTGATCAGCCCGCCGCGGCGGCCACCACCTGGCCGGCCGCGTGATAGCTGGAGCGGACCAGTGGCCCCGACTCCACATGGGCGAAGCCGAGACCGAGACCGTAGGCCTTGAGCTCGGCGAACTCGTCCGGGTGCCAGAAGCGGATGAGCGGGTGGTGCTTGAGCGACGGACGGAGGTACTGGCCGATGGTGACGATCTCCACCCGATGCTCCTGGAGGTCGCGGAGCAGGCGGTGCACCTCCTCGACCTCCTCGCCGAGGCCGACCATCAGCCCGCTCTTGGTCCGGGAGGCGGGGGCCATCTCCCTGGCTGCGCGGAGAACGGAGAGCGAGCGCCGATACCCCGATTTGGGCCGCACCCTCGGATACAGCCGGGCCACCGTCTCCATGTTGTGGTTGAAGATCTCCGGTCCCTCGGCCACGACCGCCCCGACCGCGTCGAGATCGCCCTGGAAGTCGGGGGTGAGCACCTCCACGGTCACGCCCGGCGCGCGGGCCCGGATCTCCCGGATGGTGGCGGCGAAGATCGAGGCACCCCCGTCCGGCAGGTCGTCCCGGTCCACCGAGGTCACCACCGCGTGGCGCAGCCCCATCCGGGCGACCGCTTCACCGACCCGGCGCGGCTCGTCGGCGTCGATGTCGCCGCCCCGGCGGCCGCTCTTCACGGCGCAGAAGGCGCAGGCCCGGGTGCAGGTGTCGCCCAGGATCATGAAGGTGGCGGTGCCGGAGTTCCAGCACTCGCCGAGGTTGGGGCACCGGGCCTCCTCGCACACGGTGACCAGCTGTTTCTCACGCATCAGCGCGGAAACCTCGGTGACCCCCGCGCCGACAGGGGCTCGGACGGTGAGCCACGGCGGTCGCCGGTCCACCCCTTCGGGGAGGAGCCGCTGCCACGCCGGCCTCTGGTCAGGGCTCCGGGCCGGAGCGGTCGGGCTGCCGACGGGCACGAGCGGGATCTGCTGCATGACCTCCGGCCACTTTACCAGGCACTCGCCGACCGGCCCGACCAGGGCGCGCTCCGGGCAGTCCCCATCTATCCGGCGTCCGCTCGGCGTCCGCCCGCCGACCCCCTGCCCGCGGTCCCTGGAACCGGCTGACCGCGGGGGGCAGATGGCCATTCGGGCCACCCGTCGCTCGAGTGTGTTCGTCTTGACCATGCGAACGGGCGTTTGGTATAATCAGGGTCAATGACCGTCCGAGAGGTGGGGCTGCCTGGGGGCGTCGGCGAGGAGCTCGCCGCCGTCGGCGCCGCCCTCGAGCGCTTCCTCTGCCGCCCCCGCGGGGTCCGCCCGGGCGCGGTGATCCGCCAGGAGATGATCGGCTGGCGCCGCCTGGTCGACCGGATGGAGCTGGAGTTCGCCGGGATGGTCACCGAGCTGGCCGCCTGCGACG
>Ga0181520_10001824_pt1 | contig 41969 bp, 31 predicted proteins | sample PEATcosm2014_Bin_29_FD_132451 | JGI IMG/M metagenome (GOLD analysis project Ga0181520, IMG submission 132451) | Peatland microbial communities from MTU Mesocosm Facility, Houghton, MI, USA - PEATcosm2014_Bin02_30_metaG | ecosystem: Environmental > Terrestrial > Soil > Wetlands > Peat | place... | reverse complement strand
ACTAATTTCGAAAGAGCTTTTAAATTCTTAGTCAATATAAAGAACATCATCCATATGTTGACAAGGAATACTGTAAAATGAAGCATAGATAATAGATTCATCTAATCAACCTTCTGTAATACATTCTAGCGTGAATAAACAATCTGTCAAGAAGGAGGCGACCACACTCTCATGTCAACAGTTGTCCGTTCAAACGGCAAATCACATTAAACAGTATCATCTCTGTGATGCTTTCTTTTTAAGAATACGCATGGTAAACCATGGGTTTCTGATGAGCGAATCGACGGGGATACGCCACCGTTTCCCATTCGCCGAATCGGAAAGCCATATCCCGCCTGCATCAAACGAATAAGCGACAACTGAATGCCTGTGTTTGTCGCGGCCATACTCTCTTTCGGTAATAACCGGTTCGCCCCTGGAAAGATAGTAGAAGAAAAGGCCTGGGTCCGCCTTATCTTCGGTGGAATATTCATACTCCAGCCCGACCTTATAGGCAAGCTCCGCTATCTCCGGGAAAGTAAAGATATCATGCGGAAGTTTTCCCATCAGTTTTTCCCATGAAGAAATATTTATATCATCATTATACTTGTATTTCAATACATGCTTCATGGCATAAAGTTCGCAGAGAGTAGAGTCGAAGGGTTGAGGGGACACAGGGAACGGGAAATCCGGGGATATCCCCGGTTTTATGCCCGAGGCGATTAAATTGGAAAAGGTAAAATCGCTCCCGAGAAAAAGTATTGCCGAGGGAATAATTTTTTTAAAATTCGCAAGAACTGCATCATCCCCTGATTCTTCCGCCTTTGCATAAAGGGACTTTAATTTCCATATATCTGAAACATTATTTCCGGAAAAAGCGATCCGGCTTATGAGCGCCTCGCTAATTTTGCTCCTGCCGTTTGCAATCGCAAGAAAGGATGCGGTGTAAATATCGTCGGATGTACTCCTTTTACCGGCTATTTCCCTGGCCATGTCGGAATTCTCAAAGTATACCGCCCAATCGATGGCGTAATGCCCGTCTTCTTTCTGGAGCGGATCAGCGCCTTCCCGAAGAAGGCTTCTGACTTCCTCCAGGTCATTGTTTCTGGCTGCTTCGACCAGGGTTAAGCGGACCATGGCTTGCTTTTCTGAAGGAAGAACCTTATCAATCATTCCAATAATTGACCGGTCATTAACAGGATCGATAAATCCGGAAAAATCTTTGAAAATCATATAGACAATCCCGTCATTCCGGCAAAACCCGATAATAAAATTGTTATCCCGCATCTGCAAGGCGGTTACATCTGCTATCGGATAAGGAAATTCAGGGTCGGACAGGATAGGGGTTTCCTTCAATACATCGTAGCATTTGACAATCTTATTATTCAGGTCTGTACCATCGGCAATTCCAAAGATTGTAATAATACCCGGATATTTATTTTTTAGCAAAGCAAAGATATCCTTGATCCGGCTATAATCCCCATAATACATGGTTGAATAGAGGTAATAATGGGTCAGCACAATGAGTTTGCCTCGATATTGAGTAAAATCGATAAGCTTTCCTGTTCTCAGATTGGTAAAAATGCCGGTGTACTTTAACATCTTCGGATAAAAATCAATATCCCGATTCCTGTAATTTATCATATTCAATAGATTATTGCTGATGGCATAAATTTCCCTGTCTGATTGAAATTCCTGCCGATCAAAAAAATGCATATAATAATAAGGATCGACAGGCATAGTATTCACTGTAATATGATATATAATCGAGGTATTTGTCGAGATATTTGTAGTTGTTGCGGTAGAACTCTCCGTGATTTTTGTGATTGTTGTTTTGTTCGTCGGAGAGGCTACAAAAACTATATCGTCAATGAAATGCTCGTATGCGAATTCTTTAATTCTTGAAACCTGTTGATAATCTTCCCCATAAGAGTTATCATCAAGGTTTTTCGGCCGTAATTTCATGATTTTGTCATACAGCGGCCCTCCGGCTATCAAGTTTATAGCGTTGACCGATCCGAAATAGCCGGCAATACGTGAATAGTTATATATAAAGTTCGATAAGCGATCTACCGGAATATTCGTTTCATCAAGGGGCAGTATAACAATTGCAGGTTTATAATTATTGGTTCCAGCCTGTCCAGGTGTAAAAAGCCGAGAAAAGAAAAAACATGGTTAATAAAGTAAAAAAACACGCTTTTATTCTCATAAATACCTCTATCGTAAAAAATAATAAGACATTGGTATTATTATGTCAAATCAGCATTATTATTTATAGACTCCACGTCCCGGGTCCTGCCGTTGCTGTAGAATATAACTCGAACGCTATTGACATAATCTTCGTTGTTAACTATCTTTAAAAAAGCGTATATATAGTTTACTAAGGTTCTGGGATCTTTCTCTGCACAAATTCTATTTCAAATTCATCCGTATGTTGGCGTTATAAGGCTTAAATATATCTTTACAATGTGTTTTATCGATTTGTCTAATTTCGTTTTAAATTTATAGTTCACTCTTTTCAATAAAGGGGGCTTTATATGAAAGATGTGATAGAGGAAAGAATTTATAAAAATAGCTTGATCGGTCAGGCTATAACGCCATTGAAAACAAATGACTATAGTATTCTTGATAATATGCTTGAGGGATGCCAGATTATCGGCTTTGACTGGAGATACATCTATCTCAATGATGCAGCGGATATTCATAACCGGCGTCCTAAAAAAGAACTGATAGGCAAAAAATATATGGATATGTGGCCTGGAATTGAGAATACGGATATTTCCCGCATCATCAAACATTGTATGGAAGAACGGGGCCATAGCCATATTGAGAATGAATTTCTTTTTCCTGACGGAACATCGGGATGGTTTGATCTTATCATTAATCCCGTTCCTGACGGAGTATTTATTCTATCCATAGATATTACCGAACGGAAGTCAAAACTTGAAGCAGGCAATAATAAAATACTCCGGGAAATAAAAAAACAGAATGGATTAAAAGATATTCTGCTAAAACATAGTGAAGAGCAGCAGATCATTTTCGATTCAATCCCGGCATGGGTTTACTATAAGGATAAAGAAAATCGGTTTATTAAAGTCAATAAGGCTTTTTCTGAAATAATGGGCACGGCTAAGGATCAATTGGAAAACAAATCCCTTTTCGATATTTATCCCCGGGAACAGGCCGAAGCCTATTGGAAAGATGATAAAGAAGTGATGGCGACCGGCACGCCGAAAAAGAATATCATCGAAGAGATGAAATCTCCAAAAGGGACAATATGGGTGCAAAGCGATAAGATACCCTATTATGATGCCCGGGGTGTTATTATCGGCATAATTGGTTTCACTATCGTTATAACAAAAAGGATACTGGCAGAAGAAAAAATAAAAAAACTAAACGAATATTTGAAGGCAAATATAATAAAAACGGAAGCGGCAAATAAGGAGCTGGAGGCTTTCAGCTATTCTGTGTCCCATGACCTCAGGGCGCCGCTCCGGGCTATTGACGGCTTCTCCAAAGTTCTGATGGAAAGTAAAGCCAATAATATAGACAGCGAAGCTAAAAGATATTTAAACATCATCAGGACAAACACGCAGAATATGGGAAAACTGATTGACGATCTCCTGTCTTTCTCACGGGTCGGTAAACAGGAAATGAGGCTGTCGCTGGTAAATATGGAACTAATGGCGATGGAAATATTAGATGAACTTAAGCTTCAGAATCCGGGGCGGAACATCGGTTTCATTATCAAAAACTCTCCTCAAACTATGGCTGATGCAATTTTAATAAAGATCGTGCTTATTAATCTCCTGAATAATGCGGTGAAGTATACAAGGCTTAAAAAAGAAGCGGCAATTGAATTCGGAGGCTCGATTGAGGATAATGAGAATATATATTATATCAAAGATAACGGAGCCGGTTTCGATATGAAATACATCGGTAAACTTTTCGGCGTATTCCAGAGGCTTCACAGCCAGGAAGAGTTCGAGGGAACGGGCGTCGGCCTTGCCCTGGTCCAGCGGATAATTCAGCGGCACAGCGGGCGGGTATGGGCGGAGGGAAGTGTTAATGACGGTGCTGTATTTTATTTCACTTTACCAAATTTAAAAAAGGAGGAAATTAATGAGCAATGACACTATTATCGAGATCCTGCTGGTCGAGGACAATACAAACGATGTCGAGCTGACTTTAATGGCTCTGAAGGAGAACAACCTTGCCAATCATGTCCAGGTTGTACGCGACGGAGAAGAAGCCATTGATTTTATTTTCAGTTCCGGGAAATTCAGCGGCCGGGATATTAATTTAAAGCCCAAAGTGATTCTTCTCGACCTGAAACTGCCGAAGGTTGACGGCATAGAGGTCCTTCGGAAAATCAGGTCGGATGACCGGACAAAAACTATCCCTGTAGTAGTATTAACCTCTTCAAAAGAAGAAAGGGATATAGTTGAAACATATAAACTCGGCGTCAACAGCTATATCGTCAAGCCTGTGCAGTTTGAAAACTTTGTTAAGGTCGTAAAAGACCTGGGGATGTACTGGCTGATGGTCAACCAGCCGCCGGTGAAATAAAAGCGGCAGGAGGCATTCGATGGACAAAGAAATAAAGGTTCTTATTTTAGAGGATTCTCAGGAAGATGTCGAGTTGAACCTTTATGAGTTAAGGAAAGCCGGGTTGATTGTATCACCGGTAATTGCCGGTAATAAAGCGGATTATATTGCCGCAATAGAAGAATTCAGACCTGATGTAATACTGGCCGATTACAATCTTCCCTCCTATAACGGTATGGAAGCGCTGGCCCATATCAAAAATAATAATATTAAAATCCCGTTTATTCTAATTTCAGGTTCTATAGGGGAAGAACTGGCGGTAGAAGCTGTCAAAAAAGGGGCTACAGACTACATTATGAAGCAGAATCTAGTGAGACTGCCGTCTTCGGTAAAACGGGCGCTCAACGATCAGGAGGATAGGAAAAAAAGAGAGGCTGCAGAGGATGCTTTGCGGAAGAATGAAATTAAATACCGCACCCTTACCGAGAATCTTCCCGAAATCATCGCCCGGTTCGACAAAGACCTGCTGTATATTTATGTCAATCAGGCTGTTGAAAAATTAACCGGTTTGCCTCCGGCGGCTTTTTTAGGAAAAACCCACGAGTTAACCGGTATGAAGGAGAAAAGCTCCGCTGTCTGGAATCGTGAGATGCTCCGGGTGTTTCAAACCTCGGAGCCGCGGGCTTTTGAATTAGATATTCCTTCAAAGGAAGGTATCCGTCATTTATCTTATTTATCTGTTCCGGAATTCGATGAAAACCAAAATGTGGCTACCATATTAACAGTAGCCCGGGACATCACGGAAAGCAAGAAGACTGAAGAAAAGCTGAATGCATCCGAAGTCCGTTACAGGAGGCTTTTCGAGTCGGCAAAAGACGGCATACTGATCCTCGATGCGCAAACGGGGGTGATTAAGGATGTGAATCAGTTCCTGATTAAAACGCTGGGATATCCCCTTGAAGAGCTGCTTGGCAAGACTATATGGGACATAGGCACCTTCAAGGACATCATATCCAACAGGAATAAATTTCTTGAATTAAAAAGGAAAGAGTATGTCAGATATGAAAATCTTCCTCTTGAAACGGCGGACGGCCGGCATGTCGAGGTGGAGTTTGTAAGCAATGTGTATCTGGTTGACAACATGAAAGTAGTCCAATGCAATATAAGAGATATAACCGAGCGAAGACGTTCCGAAGTCCGCATCCTGGAAGACGAAGCTAAATTCCGCAGTTATGTCGAAAACGCCCCTTATGGAGTTTTTATATGCAACGAAAAAGGCAAGTATTTAGAAATAAACAAGGCGGCATGCATCATAACCGGTTATTCAGTAGAAGAATTGCTGAGTAAATCCATCAGTGATCTATTGCCGCCGGAATCGTTGCAGGATAGTATCAATCAATTCAAGGATGTGATAGAAAAAGGGGTATCGGACGGAGAAATGGAATTTATAAGAAAAAACGGCACCAGGGGATGCTGGAATGTAAATGCCGTCAGGTTGTCCGATACCAGATTTCTTGGTTTCACCAAAGATATAACCGGGAGTAAATTTGCAGAGCAGGAACTGCTCAGGTACCGTGATCATCTTGAGGAAATCGTAAAGAAACGCACAGCAGAACTTGTTAAAACCGGGAAAAAATTAAAACAGGCCAGCGAGCAGGCTATGACGGCAAATAAAGCCAAGACAGCATTTCTCTCCAGCATGTCCCATGAAATCCGCACGCCTCTTAACGCTATTCTCGGCTTTTCACAATTGATGCTCAGAGATGAATCCCTGACATCCCAATATAAGGAATGGATCCAGACTATCAACCGTTCAGGCGAGCACCTGTTGTACCTTATCAACGATATCCTGGAAATATCGAGGATTGAATCCGGCAGAGCGTCTCTTAACACTGATATATTCGATTTCAGGGAATTGCTTGAAGATCTTGAAAAAATGTTCAACACGCAGGCTGGAAATAAAAATTTGATTTTGTGCATGGAAATCGCTCCTGATCTGCCCCGTTTTATTGAGCTTGACGGTAATAAACTGAGGCAGATATTAATCAATCTCATCGGGAACTCTGTCAAATTTACCGACAAGGGGAAAATAACCGTCCGGGTGCGTGCAGAAAATAATAAGCAAAGACGTCTTTTTGCGGAAGTAGAGGATACCGGACCCGGAATTCCCCCGGAAGATATGATAAAGATTTTTGAAAAATTTGAACAGACAGATATCAGCATTAGAAAAGGCGGGACCGGACTCGGGTTATCCATCAGCCGGCAGTTTGCCCGTATGATGGGCGGGGATATAAGAGTAAAAAGCAGAGAGGGAAAGGGAAGCATTTTCTATCTGGAGCTGAACTTCAAGGAAAGAAAAGAATTAGTGAAGAAGGAGATTCCGGAAAACATGAATATAACAGGCCTGGAGGAAAACCAGGCTATTTACTCGGTACTGATTGTCGATGATGAGTTCGCGAACAGGCTGCTGTTAAATAATTTGATAAGCAAGGTAGGATTTTTAGTTTCCGAGGCATCAAACGGCTTGGAAGCTATTATGAAATTTAAAGAAAAAACGCCCGACCTTGTGTTTCTCGACATGAGAATGCCGGAGTTAGACGGTTACGGAGTGATAAAAGAAATGAAATGCCTTAAAAATACTGTCCCTGTTATCGCTGTTACGGCATCCGCCTTAAATGTTAACAGAGAACAAATGATGGCCGCCGGTTTTGACGGTTATATAAGGAAGCCATATAAAATACAGGAAATTTATGATGTTCTTAAATCCAAATTAGGAGTGAGGTATAAATACTCTCCCTCCACACAGACAGGCAGGATCAATCAGGAATTATCACTGGAAACTCTAAAACACCTCCCGGAAAAATTGGTCGGCCGGATGCTGGATTCGGCGGTAAGGGTTGATCTGGATAACCTGATCGATTCAATTGAAGAAGCTTCAAAGGAGTTTCCGGAGCTATCATCGATACTTCTGGAAATGGCAAAGAGCTACCGTTATGATGAATTAAAAAAACTTCTGAAAAGCAGGGAAAAAACATGAAGGATAAAGTCAATAAAAATAAACAGTCATAAACAGCATCAAGGACGGCCTGATACAGCGGATACCGATGACAAAGTCGCAGATGCCCCGAGTTATTATAATTTTTTTAAAATATAGAACAAATACTCCTAAGGAGATAAAATAATATGAAAAATAACAAAACACGATTCCTGAATAAAATACTTCTGAAATCTCCCACAGGAATTCAAGGATTGGACGAAATTACCGGAGGAGGATTGCCGAAAGGCAGACCGACGCTTGTATGCGGCAGCGCTGGCTGTGGAAAGACCCTTTTATCCGTGGAGTTTCTTGTTCGAGGCGCAACACAGTATAATGAACCGGGCGTTTTTGTCGCATTCGAGGAAACGGACAAAGAACTAATGATAAACGTCGCATCACTGGGTTTTAATCTGGATACTCTTGTATCGCAGGGAAAAATTTTAATTGACCACGTTTTCATAGAAAAGAGTGAAATTGAAGAGACCGGTGAATACAATCTGGAAGGCTTGTTTATCAGGCTCAATTATGCGATTGACAAAATCGGTGCCAAGCGTGTGGTTTTGGATACCGTTGAATCTCTCTTCACGGGACTTTCCAGGCCTCTTGTACTTCGCGCTGAACTGCGGCGCTTATTCCGCTGGCTGAAAGACAAAGGGATAACGTCAATAATTACCGGAGAGCGCGGAGAGAATAAACTCACCAGCCAGGGATTGGAAGAATACATTTCCGATTGCGTGATAGTGCTTGACCACCGTGTGACAGAACAAGCATCAACACGGCGGATGCGGATTGTAAAATACCGCGGCTCTACACACGGTACAAACGAATATCCGTTCCTGATTGATGAAAACGGGTTTTCAGTCCTTCCAATCACCTCGATTGGTTTGGAACATACTGTATCTCTGGAAAGAATCTCCACCGGCATTCCGCGGCTCGATGCGATGCTCGGCAACAAGGGCTATTACCGCGGGAGCAGCGTGCTGGTGTCAGGCACAGCCGGATCAGGCAAAAGCAGTCTTGCCGCCCACTTATCTACCGCCGCATGCCGCCGCGGAGAACGCGTTCTCTATTTTGCCCTTGAAGAATCTCCTAACCAGATCATGCGCAATATGCTTTCCATCGGGATTGAAATAGAGCCATGGGTAAAAAAAGGATTGCTGAAATTTTATTCGAAACGTCCTACCTTCTTTGGCTTGGAATCATATCTGACAGCTATGCATAAAGAGGTGAATAATTTCAAACCTGAGGTTGTTATTATCGACCCGATAAGCAGTTTCATTATCGGTTCCAACCAATTTGAAGCCAAATCGATGGTAATACGGCTTGTTGATTTTTTAAAACTCAATAATATTACCGGCTTCATGACAAACCTGATTGCCGGAGGTACCGATTCGGAGTATACTGAAATAAATATTTCATCATTGATCGATACGTGGCTGTTACTGCGTGATATAGATATTGGCGGTGAGCGCAACCGCGCAATGTACATCCTTAAATCGCGCGGCATGGCGCACTCAAACCAGATCCGAGAGTTTATATTGACCGACCATGGTGTAGAACTGCTTGATGTGTATATCGGCCAGGCGGGAGTATTAACCGGTACGGCCAGAAAAGCGCAGGAAGCAAAAGAAAACGCGGAACAATTATTACGTCAGCAGGAGATAGAACGCAAACAGCTTGAACTGGTGCGCAAGCAGGCAGTGATGGAATCTCAGGTTGTGGTTTTACGGGCTGAATTTGAAGCCGAAAAAACAAAAATGCTCAATGTTATAGAGCTTGATGAAGCGAGAAATAATCGCATATCACTTGATCAGAAAGAAATGGCTAAGAGCAGAAAAGCGGATATCGATGTAAAAATAACCGGCTTAAACCGGAAGAAAAAAATAATTGACCGGTGAACAATCATATTAAGTTTAGCGATGTTGATGAAAAAATAGGAGGCGGCTGTAATGAAAAATAAAATAAAAGAACCTCAAGGCGGTTCCAGTGCGGAATATAAGTTGCGATTGTATGTAACCGGTACAACACTCCAATCTATCAGGGCAATTACAAACATAAAAAAGATCTGTGAGGAATATCTTAAGGGACGGTATGACCTGGAAGTGATAGACCTCTACCAGAAACCGCACTTAGCCAAAGGGGAACAGATCATTGCCATACCCACCCTCATCAAAGAACTGCCGCTGCCTTTACGCCGCATAATCGGCGATTTGTCGCGCACAGAGAATGTACTTGTAGGACTTGATATACATGAGGTAAAGGGAAAGTGATTCATCATTTTTTTACAAGGGAGTAATTCTATGGCAAAGAAAGCAATTGAGGAAACAGAAAAACAGCTTTTGCTTGAAAACAAAGAATTACGTACACGTTTAGCTGAAACCGAAGAGACCCTGAATGCAATATGTAAAGGAGAAGCAGATGCGATTGTTGTAAAAGGGAGTAATGGCGAAAAAGTTTTTTCGCTTAAATCGGCGGAAACTCCATACCGCGTTATTATCGAAGAAATGAATGAAGGGGCTGTTATTCTCTCGACAGAAGGAATAATTTTATATTGCAACCGCCGGTTTGCCGAACTAGTATCTGTTTCATCAGAAAAAATAATAGGTTCACAATTTAATCAATATATAACCGAAAGCGAAAAATTAAAATTCGACGTTTTACTGCGTGCCGGACTTAAAGAAAGAAGCAATGGAGAGATTTCATTTTTGATCCATGATAGGATTGCATTATATTTACGTCTTTCATTCAACCCCCTGCCGCCGGATCTGTTAGGGGATGTTTGCATTATGACTGTGGATATAACTGAAATAAAAAAAAATGAAGAAGAATTACATATCGCACGTGATACGTTAGACCAGCAGGTTATTGAAAGGAAGGCAGAATTAACTAAAACAATCGAGGAATTAGCTGCCTCCCGTCTTGCTGCCATGAATATGATGAAAGATACTGTTAAAGCAAAAAATATTTTAGAGATTACAAATAAAAAGTTGTTTAAGGAGATAACCGGACGCAAGCGGATAGAAAAAGAACTTATCAGGTACCGGGATCATCTGGAAGAGATGGTCAAGGTCAGGACAGCCGAACTTGTCAAGTCTGAAGAGAACCTGAGGCTGGCTAAAAATCAGGCCGAGGCGGCAAATAAGTCAAAGACAGTTTTCCTATCCAGCATGTCCCACGAAATCCGCACTCCGCTGAACGCCATCCTGGGTTTCTCACAGCTTATGCTCCGCGAAGCGGCATTGACAACCAGGCAAATCGAATGGCTGAATATTATCAACCGTTCCGGCGAGCATCTCCTGGCGCTGATTAACGACATCCTTGAAATATCCCGGATAGAGTCAGGCAGAGTCTCATTAAGCCCCGATCTTTTCGATTTAAGGGCTTTCCTCGGCGATATGGAAAAAATGTTCCATGAAAAGATTGAAGAGAAAAATCTCGAACTGAAGATTGAAATTGACGAAAAGGTTCCCGGATTCATTGAGCTGGACGGAAATAAACTTCGCCAGATATTCTTCAACCTGATAGGCAATGCATTAAAATTTACAGATGAGGGAATGATAATCGTTCGGATAAGAGCCGAAAAGAAAGTGAAAAACCAGTACCGGTTGATAGCGGAAGTAGAGGACACTGGTCCGGGCATAACTCCGGGGGATCTTAATAATATTTTCAACAAGTTCGAGCAGACAGCAATCAGCCTAAGAAAAGGAGGTACAGGGCTTGGGCTTGCCATAAGCCGTCAATTCGCGCTTATGATGAACGGCGATATCACGGTTAAAAGCGAGGTGGGAAAAGGAAGCTGTTTTCACCTCGAGCTGGATTTTAGGGAAAGGAAAGCTCCGGAATTTGAAATGAAAGCCGAAAACAGGATAATAAAAGGCCTGGAAAAAGGGCAGAAAACCTTCCATATATTGGTTGCGGATGACGAACCCGCGAACAGGATGCTGCTGGAGAATATACTGATTAATGCCGGATTCGATGTCGCCGGAGCTTCAGACGGCAAGGAAGCGTTGATAAAATTTATAGATAGAACACCGGACCTGGTTTTCCTTGATATGGGAATGCCGGTGCTGGATGGTTATGAAGCGATAAAAAAATAAAATCCTTGAAAAAGGGTTCAAATGTACCTTTTATTGCGGTTACGGCATCCGCCTTTGACGAAAACAAGCAAAAAATGATGGCCGCCGGCTTAGACGGTTATATAAGGAAACCTTATAACATCAATGAAATTTTCGATATTCTGAAATCAAAACTGGGAGTGCAGTATAATTACCAGAAAGCTCCTTCAGGCAGGATAAATAAAACCGGGAAAATTGCGAAGCTATCTTTTGATGATCTGCCTGATAATCTGGCCAGCCGTATGCTGGAAGCAGCTGTAAGGGTCGACCTGGACTGCCTGCTTGAATTGATAGAGGAAGCTGCGGAAAAGTTCCCTGCGGCTGCCGGGAAGCTCCGGGAAATGGCGAAAAGCTTCCGTTATGACGAATTAATAAAACTGCTTAAAAACAGGAGAGAAAAATGAGCATGGATATTTTAAAGAATGAAACGCTTGATATAATGATAGTTGACGATGAACCGGCGAACCTGCAGATCCTCTCTGAGATCCTGAAACAGCGGGGATATAAAGTCAGGCCGACAGCCAGCGGAAAACAGGCTCTCCAGGGCGCCGGTATAGAACCGCCTGATCTGATACTGCTGGATATTAATATGCCGGGCATGAGCGGTTACCAAGTGTGTACCATGCTTAAACAGGATGCGAAATTATGTGATATCCCGGTAATATTTATCAGTGCCCTGAGCGAAACAATGGACAAGGTGAAGGCGTTTTCTGTCGGCGGCATCGATTTTGTGACAAAACCTTTTCATTATGAGGAGGTCCAGGCCAGGGTGGAAACACACCTGAAGCTCCACCTCCTGCAGATGGAACTTGAAAAACACAATAAAAAGCTGGAGGAGCTTGTGCTGGCGCAGGTTAAGGAGATCTCCGAATCGCAGATGGCCACTATTTTCGCCCTGGCGAAACTGGCCGAATCACGCGACGACGATACAGGCAAGCATCAGGAGCGCGTACAGACCTTATGCAGCATCCTATGTAATCAAATGACGGGGAAAAAAGATTTCAAAATATGGATTGACGGATCCTTCATTCAAGATATGATCCATGCCAGCCCTCTTCATGATATAGGTAAGGTTGCAATTCCCGACAGCATCCTGCTCAAACCTGGCAGGCATACTCCGGAAGAGTTTATGATAATGAAAACACATACAACATTGGGTGCGGAGACGCTCAGGCAGGTCCGGATAAAATATCCCCGTAACTCATTCATAAATATGGGCGTTGAAATAGCGCATTTTCACCATGAGAGGTGGGACGGAACGGGTTATCCTGAAGGGCTATCCGGTGGAAAAATTCCGTTATGCGCCCGGATCATGGCCGTTGTGGATGTATACGATGCCCTCCGGGCAAAACGTTGTTATAAAGAACCTTTTTCCCATGAAGAAAGCTGTGATATCATCATTAAGGGAAGAGGGATGCAGTTTGACCCCGGGATCGTTGATGCATTCGGGGAAATGCAGGATAGTTTCAAGAAAGTTACCGGGGAAATGATATAAAGGGATGATTTTTCGAGTATGAATAATTTTTAATTTAGTGAAAAAATGGCCTGTAAATAATTTTACCATTCTCAATAGTTTTTTTCATGCTGAAATTGGATCCCGCGGCCTTTACCTTTATTTTTATTTCAGGATCGTCCTTTTCTTCCGGCCAGCAAAAAGTCCAGGTTGAATCGACGCTGCTGAAAATCCTTTTCTTCCTTTCTTCTATATACGGATCATTTCGCTGGCCTGTTATTACAATTTCAGAATCGAAGCAGTCATAAAATATCCGTTTTTTGCCTTTTGAATGAAGTTTTAAAGGAGAATCCGATCTGAGGGAAACTTTATTCGGTATTATTATCAGCTCATTTTCACTTGAATAAAAAGGCGCCTTGTTAATGCTTATTGAAAGTTTGTAATCCTCGCCATAATACGGGTAAAGTAATTTTGCAAGGGGGCTCGCAAGGCCTATCAAAGCGATGATCAGCCCCCCCAATGGCGACAAACTCATTACGGCCCAGCCTGCGGCTATTCCTATTAGATTGATTATTATACCGGCGCTGTAAACAAAAGCGTTAATTTTTAACAGGCTGCCATATAACTCTTTGTCGTTATTCAGGTTTCTTTTCAGAAGTCTGAAAAAGGCATCCTGTTCAAAGGTGCTCGGCCAATCTTTAAGAAAAGAACTTAATATATAAATAATACTGATCAAAATAGTGCTGAAAGGTAAGCCGCCGAATACAGGAATATAAAATTTCGGATAGATTGATATCAGAAGAAGACTTGAAATGAAGCAGGCTATTGCTGATTTCCATTGCACCTGCTTTATTTCTATATTGATTGCCGATCTCTCGACGCCCAGGTCTTTTTCAGCTGATTTAATGGAATCGAATCTAGAGGCTGAGATAAGGCTGGAAAAAGTATAAACTATATTGGGATATATGTATTGCATACCCCACATTAATAAAACAAGAATCCCGAACCTGTCCATCATATTGAAAATTGCATTTATAATTGCACCTTGAAGCAGACCGCTACCCAGGCTGTATATAAAACTTCCGCCAATAAAAAAAGTCAGGTCTTTATATGTTCCAAAAGACTTGAAAAATTTATCCCAGATGTCTCTCCATGATGTGTTGATCCTCTCAAGAACAAGAATTTTTTCCGCGTTTAAGATAAGAGGTTCGACGTTATTTTTTCGTAGCATATTCCGGAAACGGTGATGGACCCTTAAAAATTCAGTGGCTGAAACCAGGTTGTATCTATAAACAAAAAATCCATTTCTTTCCCAGAACCGGAAATTAATCCTTCCTGGAATTAAAAGAAATTTATCATTATTGTTTTCTTCGGACGAAGGTTCCTGGATTGTCGCCGAGGAACTGGCTCCTAAAATAACCCATTCCGGGCTTATTCTTCCTAAAAAGCGTTCAAGAGTGAGATAACCTTCTCTTTGAAGAAATTCCTTGTTATATCTTGTGCCGCCGACTTCAAAATCCGATACAAATATTAAAAAAGGTTTTCTCCAGCCTGCTGAAAACCTTATGACCTGCAGAATTACATCTCCGATATATTGCAGCTGTGGCTTTTTGTTTTTTTTGCCGATGACAATTTCTTTATCCTTTTTTTGATGATAGGTAAGATAATATTCGGTCTTAACTTTTTTTAACCAGTGAAAAGCGTTAAGTAAAGGCAGATATAATTTTTGCATCGGTTTTAAACGGCTTGTTTCAAGGAGGTATAGCAAATCCGATTCAAGAGAAGGGCTGTCTTTTGTTTCAATTAAAGCAAGTTTAGTCTCATTATTTTCACTGATTTTTATTGATTCTGCTATTGTCGTCGGTTTAAAAGGTTCCGGATTTGAACCCTGCCCGATGTTTTTCGGCTTTGCCGGACGTTCTGTAAAATCCCCTGTCGTTTTGATTCTCCTTTTTGCCTCTATCACGGCTTGTATAGAAAGACGCCAAAAAAAGTGATGAACATTGATTGTGATTGAGCAATAGATATAATCCGGTTGTTTATGGTGATAATTTTACTGGAAGCGAAGGAGTTCATATTTATTGTTAAAATTAAATATAAAACAACGATGCAGGATATAACTTTAAATTTTTCATCTGTATCTATTATATATGGATGCATTTTAAAACGGATTAATATCAGAAGCCTGAAAAAAGAAAAATTGAAGATATTTTTCCTAAGGAATATATTATCACTTTTTATTATATTTATCAAATACTTAGCAGATACAATTGCCGCTTGAGGGAATTGAAAGTTATCCTGATGTGTGATAATTGTTCATGCGGTCTAATCGCCAGGATGACCAGACCATCTTTAAGCAGTGCCGCAATCGGAGGCGATATCGAATACATTCAGACCAACGCCTGGCTTTACTTTTTCAGCATATACGGCGATACGGCGACTTTACTATTTCCGAATTTCCAGGACGTCTCAAACTTTATTTATTCCGGAAAATATTCATTCCCCTGTGATGCGGATATGAAAAAAGGCATCCACTTCGATGCTATCCTCCCTGAAGGCAAAACAGAGTCGATGGAAATTATAAGAGGCATAGCTATTTCCCGGCCGATTAATTTCAGCTCGGTAAAATCGCCGGATGACATCCTTCAAATCCTGTTTGAGCTGAAACGGGAGGAATTTGAGTTCGTTGACATGGGCTTTATGATAAAACAATAGCAGCCCGCGCCTCTAAAATTGATGACATTTGTGGAAATCTGTTTGACTTTTGTGCTTTTCAATTGTACCCTTTAAGGAGGGTACTATCGATGAAACAAATATTAATGGATAAAGATCCGGCCTTCAAAGTCCTGAAAAACACAAAAACTTTTCAGTATCTTGGCGGTGAAGAGCTTGATAATCTTTACAGGTTCTGCAGGTTCGTTCAGTTCGGAAAAGGGGAGAAGATTATCGGCGAGAACGAGGTAAACCCAAACCTGTATGTAATCGCCAGGGGCTCCGTAAACGTAATGATCCATGAGGGTGAAAAAAACGACGTATTTTTGAGTTCGATCGGCGAAGGCGACATTTTCGGCGAAGCGGCTCTTTTTATAAATATGAAGAGGACTGCTGATGTTTATGCCCTTGAGGATACCGAGCTTATTGAAATGGAGAGAAACGGGCTCCTGTCTTATTTCAAACTTTTCCCCATCGCCGGCGTCAAGGTCCTGATGGTCATAACTTACAGTCTTCTGCTCAAACTCCGCGAATCGCATCTTCAACTCGCTTTTGACAGGAAATCCTTCATCAATCAGGAGGAAGTGGACGACCTTATGAAGGCGCTTATCGGATAAAGAGTCTATTTCAAGCTTCCGTCGGCCTGGCGGTAAAACACACGTCTGGCTTTGCCTTCCTGGCGCGGCAGAGCGCCGGGCAAAAACACATCGCCCTTTGGAGAAAAACCAAGCGCCTCTTTTAATACTTTTTCGATCATGAAACCCGTCACACCGCTCTGAGCTTCTACGTTCACACGGACATCAATGACCCCGTTGATTTCTTCGAGAATTATCTGGTAATTATTCAATACACCCGGGATGGACATCAGCGCCTGTTCGACCTGGGCCGGGAAGAAGTTCACGCCTTTTACGATAAGCATATCGTCTACACGTCCCATTATAGGAGAAACACGGACATGGCTCCTTCCGCAGGAGCATTTTTCACGGGATAAAATCTTCGAAAGGTCTCCTGTCCGGAAACGGATGACTGGAAGCGCTTCCCGGGTCAGGGAGGTAATGGTGAGTTCACCGATCCGGCCGTCGGGCAGGGGATCGTGCGTATCACGGTCCAGGATTTCGATCAGGTAATGATCCTCCCAGACATGGATGCCGTTATGGGCTGTGCAGTCCATTCCTAAAGTTCCCACCCCGCCTGTCTCGGTCATGCCGTAGATGTCGAATACTTCGATCCCGAGACCTTCAGTCAGTTTCTTTTTCATACCTTCTGTAAAAGTCTCTGCGCCGAAAATTCCATATTTGAGCTCAGGCAGCTTTGTTCCCGTTTCCTGAATTTCTTCCATCAATCTTACACCGTAAGAAACAACTCCCGTAAGGACGCGTGTGCAGAAATCTTGAGCAAGTTTAATCTGCCGTGCCGTATTTCCGGCTCCAGTCGGAACCACGAACAAACCGTAACGGCGGGCGCCGTGATACATGCCGAATCCGCCGTTGAACAGGCCGAACGACGGCGTTATCTGTACTACATCCGAAGGCAAAGCCCCGGCCATGGCATAGCACCGGGCCATGCAGTCGGACCATTGCAGAAGGTCCCCATTGGTATAAGGCATAACTACAGGGGTGCCTGTCGAACCTGAAGACATATGCATCTCGGCAATGTCTTTCTTATCCACGCAGGACAGGCCGAGAGGGTAGGTTTCGCGGAAAATATTCTTGTCAATGCCCGGTAAAAGTGAAATATCTTCAAGTTTTTTGATCGAACCGGGTTTGAAACCGGACTCGTCAAATGTCTTTCTATAATATTTATTATTTTCATATACATAATCCGTTATTTTCTGAAGACGTTTCAGCTGCAGTTTCTTTATCTGAACTTCTGAAAGGGTTTCAATTTTCCTGTTAAAAAATTGGTTGCTCATTTGTTCAATCTCCTGCCGGCCTCAAAGGCAATTTTATTTATGGCGAGATATTTCTGAGGTATGACATTTGAAAGTGCTTTATTCCAGTTTTCTTCAGTCAGGCCGAACTCATTTGCCGAAGCGCCAAGGACTACGACATTGGCAGCTTTAATATTTCCCGATTTTTGCGCCTCGGCACGGGCATCCATGGCGATAAGACGAGGGAAAACATTTTTCAAACGGTCTTCCATGTCGATAGGATACTTTGCTTTCCCTGAAGACACGGTGACCGGTATAATTGTCTGTGTTGATGTTACTGCAAGGCCGCCTCGTTTTAAGAAGTGGGCATAACGCAGGGATTCGCTTTGCTCCAGTGAAATGATGATGTCGGCCGTTCCCTCCCATACAAGCGGGCTGTAAATCTTTTTTCCGAAACGGACCTGCGCCAGTACTGAGCCGCCACGCTGAGCCATGCCGTGCACCTCATTCGTTTTTACGTCGAAGTCTGCAGAAATCGCAGCCTGAGCGATAATATTGCTGATGAGCAGAACACCCTGTCCGCCCACTCCCGATATTAGAATATTCATCAATTTTTTCTCCTGATTGCGCCGAAGTTGCAGGTTTGTTCGCAAAGTCCGCAGCCTGCGCAAATTTCGGGATCGATTTGCGGGGGGACGCCTTTGGATCTTGATTCGATCGCCGGACAGCCGATCCGGACACATGATAAACAGGCTTTACAGCTTTTTGTATCGATATAACGTTTCGGCCCTACTTCACAGCGGGTACGAAGGGGGCATGGGGCGTTTGTTACAATCAGGGAAGGCTTATCGGAAGACAGAGCTTTGCTGAGCGCTGACCCGGTTTGTTCCAGATCATACGGGTTGACGGTATCGATCTGTTCCATTCCGCATGCCAGAGCGATGGCCTGAATGGAGAGAGCGCCTGTCTTTTCACCCATCAGTGTGACTCCCGTACCGGGGTGGTCCTGATGGCCGGTCATAGCAGTGGTGCGGTTATCCAGAACGATTAATACCGAATTTCCCTTGTTATAAATCACATCGATCAGGCCTGTGATCCCCGAGTGAAAAAAAGTGGAATCACCGACAATACCGACGGCACGTTTCTTTTCTCCCGCTTTATTCATTCCATGCGCGAGAGTGAAACCTCCTCCCATGCACAGGATCGTATCAGTGCGGGAAAGCGGGGGAAAAACACCCAGGCTGTAGCATCCGATATCGCCGGTTACTATTACGTCATGTTTTGTCAGCGCGAAGAATAAACCGCGATGAGGACAGCCGGGACAAAGAACAGGGGGACGTGCGGGTAAATCGGCCGATTCCTTTACACAAACCGGGGTGTCATACCTTTTGCCTTCAATCCCGGCCTTTGCTTTTAAAAGTTTGGGGACTGAAAGCTCTCCTATCCCGGAGATAAGGTCACGGCCGAGGCACTTGATCCCTAATGACTTCACATGCTCTTCCATTATCTCTTCGTTTTCTTCGACTATTAAAAGGTTTTGAACCCCTTCTGCAAATTCCCGTATCAGAACATCGGGAAAAGGCCAGGCAAATCCCAATTTGAGAACGGATGCGTCCGGAAAAACCTCTTTGACATACTGATAACTCAATCCCTCGGCGATTATACCTAAATTCTTATCTCCCCATTCAATTCTATTGAGGGGGCTGTGTTCCGACTCTGCCTGAAGTAATTTCTGCCGCGCTTCGACATTATGCCGCATTGTACGGCTCCAGAGCGGAAGTGGGCAGAATCGTTCCGGATTTCGCTGGAAATTTGCCGCTCCGGGCGCCTGCCTCCCGTACGTTTCAACAAGGCTTTTAGAATGGCTGATCCTGGTGGTCGTCCTGAGCATAACCGCGGTCTTAAATTTTTCAGATAGATCGAAACCGTATTTCACAAAAGACGACGCCTCTGCCGAATCGGAAGGTTCGAGCACCGGGATTTTAGCAAAGCGGGCGTAATGACGCGAATCCTGCTCATTCTGAGAAGAATGCTGGCCGGGGTCATCAGCCACACAGATGAGCATGCCGCCTTCGGTGCCGACATAAGACAGCGTCATGAGGGGGTCGGCCGCCACATTCAAGCCGACATGTTTCATTGTTACAATAGTTCGCACGCCTGTATAAGATGCGCCCGCGGCAGCCTCAAAGGCAACTTTCTCGTTTGGAGACCACTCGAGATAAACGTCATCTTTGTGCCGGACGAGGTTTTCTAAAATTTCTGTGGAGGGTGTCCCAGGGTAGCCGAAGGCGGCGGATAACCCGGCTTCCCATGCGCCCCGGGCGATTGCCTCGTTTCCGGAAAGCAGAATTTTTGAGCCCATTGTGTCCTCTAAGGTATCATAAATTGGAGTTATTGTACTGAAGCGGAGAAAAAACTGCAAAAAATGCGCCGCATTAATCCCTTCTTCTGTTCCGGCCGCCGTAAGGCCTCCTGAATATCCTGCTGCTCGTTTCCTGGATAAAATCGATCATTTCCAGGGCCGGCCTGTAAATATAGAAGTAATGGAACCTCGGGGATTTTTCAGTCTCCCTGACTTCCTTGAAACTTCCCCTGCAGGTGAAGATGATAACTATTCTCAGCAGTGCTGAAATAATAAAGACAAGCTGGAAGGCGTTGAAAATTGTCAGAGAGATATTATTTTTCAGGAACAATTCAGCCAGCACTCCTCCGGCAGCGGAACCCAGGAATACGCATGGCATGTTGAGCATGTTGAAATATGACATGATCTTTGAAATATTTTCCTTCCTTACCGCGTCGAATATATAGTTGCTGGTTGCAAGGCTCACTCCGGCCCAGACGAAACCGCTGAAAAATTGCAGAATCACCAGGATGTAAAAATTCCTGAAGAACGCCCATCCGAAAGCTATTAAAGGAAGGGCAAGGGAAGAAATTATAAGCACCCTGTAATTTCCGTATTTGTCGGACAATGGGCCCCAGTAGGTCATAAATATGAACGAGGCGATCTGCTGGGCCATCATGACTATCGTGAACTGGATATAATTCATGTGGATGTTTTTCAGGATATATACAGGCAGGATCGGCCCTACCATATTCGTAGAAAAAGTTATAAGAATGCTGAAAAGAACGAAGCGTCCGAAATTTGTGGTAAAGAGTTTTGTCAGGAATATCCTGAATTTGAACGAATGGCTTTCTTCCGTGATGTTCATCCGGGGCTCGTATTGTCTTTTTAAAAAAAAGATGCTTGAAAACCTGAATAAAAAACCGGCGATCATCAGGAATCCGAACGCGGTAACTTCGAAATTGTTCTTTTTGGCGAAGTAAAGGAGGAGCCCGGCGACGGATATGGCGGCGAACTGAGCTATGCCTGAGTAGCGGTTCCTGATCCCCCAGTACTCGCCCCTTATTTTGCGCGGCATCAGGTCGTTCATCCAGGACAGCCATCCCGGAACCGCGAAATTATTTACCGTCAGGCCTACGCTGTAGAAGATTACTACAACCCAGGGATTGCCCGTTATGACTGTAATAAAGAAAACGAGGACCCATGAAAAAGCATGGATAATATTGCAGATGATGGACAGGATTTTTCTTCTGCCAAGCCAGCTGACAAACCTTGCCCCCGCAAGCTGGGATACTCCTATGCCTAATTGTCCGAAACCCGTTATGAGACTTACCTGGAGAACGGTTGCTCCGAATAGGAGGGCGAAAGGCACGACAAAATTTTCAGCAAGCCCGTACATCAGGGCCCATACAATGCCGTCAATATTTGAGAAGTAGAGCCCCCGCCTGACGTTTCTGTTTTCTACCTTGACCAGAAAAGATCCGAGAGACATTATGAATTCCTGTAGTTGATAATGGTTTCACGGTAAGCTTCCGGCAGGCCGATGTCGAATCGTCTGCCGTTGACCATATACCCTGAAAATCCTTCTTCCAGGCGCAGGCGGTCCAGACAGGAAGTCAGCTGGAATTCCCCTTTTTCCCGGATGTGTTTATCGATCTGCTCGCTGATATATTCGAATATTTTAGGCGACAAAATGTATTGTCCGAACACTGTCAGGAACTGGCCTTCCTCCATATCTTCAACCTGCAGGAATTCTCTGGCATAGTCGGCTGAAGGTTTTTCATAAAATTCGGTTATCGTGAGGAGGGTGTTTTTTTCTTCCCAGATTCCGGCCGCCGTACCGAAGTGTTTTACATCTTCTGCGGGAGTTTTTTTAAGTCCGACCACGCTGTGGCCTGTTTTTTGATAAGCTTTGACCAGTTGAGCTGCGCATGAATCATCCCCGGAGGAACTGTAGATATGGTCTCCTAAAAGCAGTAAAAACGGCTCGTTGCCCACCCAGTCCTTAGCGCAGTAAACGGCATGTCCGAAACCTTCCTGAAGGGTCTGTTCAATAAAAGTCACTTTATGGCCGATCTCCATCAGATAGTCGCAGAACTTCTGGTCTTCTTTCGACAGTTTGTTGTAATGCTCGATAGGAGGCGGATTCCAGAATAAGTCTTCGAAGACTGCCCTGTCTCCGGCCTGAATGATGACGCAGACCTCTTCTATGCCGGCGCTCAGGGCTTCCTCGATGATGCAGAGGATCACGGGTTTCGCCCTTCCGGAAGGATCGATGACCGGGAACAGCTCTTTTTTGATGGATTTGGTGGCCGGAAAAAGCCTTGTGCCATATCCGGCCGCAGGAATAACAGCTTTCCTGATGCCCAGAGATGAACTTAATGAAAGGCAGAGGCATGGCATTTTCAGTTCATTTTCAATGATTGAAACAAGCTTTTTCTGGGATTCTTTATTCCTGGCCAGGAATTGCGCCGTTCCGTCCCCCTGCGAACCTACGCCTTTTCCTCCGTATATATAGGGCTTTAGTGCCGGGTAAGAGAGGACTTTATGCAAAACCGGGGCCTTCAATTGAGAAGAGCAGGCCGGAATACAGGCTGCGTCAAAATACTCCTGGGCTTCATTCATCAGGCCGCCTAATTTTTCAGCATCGCCGTTTGAAATTGCGTCAGCGGCATCCTGAACGATCCGGCGGTTGACCGGGCCGAGGTAATTCTGCACGTTTTTCTGGATCTCCGTTTCCGCAAAAGGATAGCAATGATTGAGCTTGCTCAGAATTTCCTTGGTGTCTTTTCCGGCCTGAAGGTCGACAATCACATAATTAAGATCTCTTGCCGTATTCAATTCCTTTACTTCTATCCTGTCGCTGTCGAAAGTCATGACCACCGGGCGGTTTCCATAAGCGCAGCCCTGGTCAAGCCTTCCGCATCTCGAAGGCGTTGTAATTTCACCTAAATAGGCGAATTCCATTTCTCCGCGGACCGTCATTTTCAAGTCATATATGCGGTTAAATGCCCTTGCCGCCAGTACGCATATAGCGGCGCTGGAAGACAGGCCCTTTTTGATAGGAAGATCGGTTAAATAATTGTCAATTTCCAGTCCATGGACCCTGTAATGGATCAATATCTGATAAGCCACTCCGGCAATATAGCTGAAATAACCGCCTTTTTCCGCTTCTGCAAGCAGGTCTTCCCGCTTCATGGGGATTTCATAGGTTTCTCCCGGTTTGCCGTCATTTCCTGTGGATTTTAAAATTAATTTATTGGTATGCGGCTTAACATCGGCATAAATTCCCTGGTTTGTTCCGCAAATAAGAGCATAGCCTTTTTCGATATCCGCGTTGAACCTCCGGTAACCGCCGGCCCAGTCGCTATGCTCTCCGAACAGGCAGATCCGTCCGGGTACAAAAAGTTTCATTTGAACCTCATATAAAGTATATTATTATAGGATTTTATTTTGTTATTTTCAATTTCTTTGCTGTTTGACAGATAAGGATGGGGAAAAAAAAGCGGCCGGAAGATTCCGGCCGCCTGTATGTTATACGTTAATAAGTGCTTGCAAATATTGAAGTTGCAACTGAACCCTGGCCGGCGTCCGGGAGGACCGTTATCTGCCCGTTCTTCCAGTAGCAGGCCCAATCGTTTCCGCCGCTTTGGTAAAATCCTGCCGCATAAACGTCGGAGCCGTTGACATATATTGAATAAACCTGCGAATAAACATTGGTAAGCTCAGTGACTACCCCGTTCTTCCAGTAACAGGCGCGAAGCTGACCGGCCGTACCGCCGGCACAAAAATATCCGGCCGCGTAAATATCGGTGCCGTTCACGAACATGGAATTGACCCCTGAAATCACATTGGTTAATTGATGCGTAGTGCCGTCATGGTTTATCCAGTAGCAGGCGACCGAATTACCGCCGATCGTTGCTTCTCCGCCCGAGTAGACGTTTCCTCCGCTCACGAAGATGTTGCTGACGCAAGAAGGCGATGTAAACAGTACAAATTGCGATGACGCGTTTTGATCATAGTAACAGGCTTTGGTTACGCCCGAAGAGGTGAAAGCTCCGCCGGTGTAAACATCCCCGCCGCTGACATAAATGGAATTGACTGTTGACCATGAATCAAAGTTGTCGATAAGAGTGCATGATCCGTTCAGCCAGAAACAGGCACTATATCTGCTGGAGGCGGTATCATAAATATTTCCGCAGGAATAAACATTTCCACCGCTTACAAATATGGAATTGACTATTGAATTTTGTAAATTTGTAAGCAGCATAATGTTCCCGTTGTTCCAGTAGCAGGCGCAAGTATTGGCGGCGCCGTTGCCGTTGGTATAACCGCCGGCGTAAACTGAAGAACCGCTGACATAGATGGAATTGACCCATGAATAAGCATTAGCCAATGACGTCATAACGCCGTTATTCCATGTGCAGGCGTCATCCCCTCCGGTGGCCGGTACATAATTACCTCCAGCAATGACATGCAGGGTAGGGCCGCCCCCCCTGATCCCCCGTTTCCGGCGCCGCCGGGCGAGCTGGAGCAGCCGTTGAATACAAAAATTGCAGACGATAGCATCAATAATAAAGCGCACCTGGTTATCCCCATAAAATACTCTCCTTTAAGATATTTAAAAATTTCATAATAACACATATGTTGGCATGAAGTTTATTGCAGAATTGTTAATAATATTGAGGTTTTATGTTAATTCCCTGTTAATTTTTTCATATTATTGTTTGACACCCCTTCCAATGAGATAATTTTTGACAAAAGATCAGTCTTTATCTATAATTATAAAAAACTGACTGTTCGGTTTTATTAAAAAGGAAATGCCTATGCCGAAGGTTTCATCCGTTTACGAACAAACCCAAAAAAAGCGTATTCTCGAAGGGGCTGCCGGGGTCTTCGCTTCCGAGGGGTATCGCCAGACCACTATTGACCGGATCAGCAGCGTCCTCAATCTGAGCAAAGGCGCCATTTATATTTATTTCAAAAGCAAGGAAGAATTGTTTGTCTCGACCCTGCGCAGTATTTACGAGAAGCGTTATATCATGCTTTCAAGCGCTTATGAAAAAACGGATCCTCTCCCTTTGAAATTCGGGAAGATCCTGGACCGGCTTGGAAACCTTGTGGGCCTGGATGACTACGTATATATCCGGCTGTCCGTCGAAGGATTCCTGGAAAGCGACCGTATTCCGGAACTCCAATTGATTAAAACCGATTACTACAATAGATTTTACGGCCTGCTTTATGACCTGTTTAACAGGGGGCAGGCCGAAGGACAAATAAATCCCGGCCTTGACATTTCAAGCATCATAGCCGTTCTGATGGCTGCCCTGGACGGTCTTATGCTTCATAGCCTGGTACGCGGGCGCGGGATAGACCCGAAGAGGATACGGACAATAGTGTTCGAAACTTTCTCCGGGGTGCTGAAAACAGGAGTAAGGCCATGAAAATTCTTCTTTCCGAGGGGTCCAGCACCAACGTGCGTGAAATGATCACAGCTCTCGGCCCGCTGGGATATACACTCGATATTTGCGATCCTAACCCTTTCTGCATGGGACGGTTTTCGTCATATATTCACAGGGTTTATAAATGTCCGAAGTCGGGCGAGGAACCGGTAGCCTATTTGAAATTTGTCATAAAGCTTATAAAAGATCAAAAGTACGATGTGCTTTTCCCGGCAAACGAGCAGGCATTTCTTTTTTCCTGGGCCATGGAATATCTCACGCCGATTGTCGGACTGGCGGTATCGGACTTTTCGGCCTTTAAACACCTGCAGACTAAATCCGCATTTATGCGCTGGCTAGACGGCATAGGCCTGCCGCATCCCCGGACTCTTTACGGACGGACATGGAAAGAGATCCTGGAAGCAGCCGGACACTTCGATAAAACCTGCTATATAAAGACGGATTACGGAACGGCAAGCTCCGGAGTCTGGAGTATCGGCGGCGATAAAGATTTGAATGCGCTGAAGGTGATACTGGATGACCGGAAAATACTCGACGGGCAGGAATTTCTCATTCAGGAAGTCTCGCAAGGAGTCTTCGAACAGCTTCACTCGATCTTTGATCATGGCCGCCTGCTCGCGCTCCACTGCACCCGCCGTTTAAAGGAAGGATTAAGGGGCGGGGCCGTCATCAAAACAGGGGTCGAGCGCCCCCTGGTCAGGCGGCATCTTGAAAAACTCGGGGCTTCCCTGGGGTGGCATGGAAGCCTTTCCATCGATTATTTTTTTAATGAAGCAAACGGCCGGGTTTACTATATCGACGCCAATCCGCGCATTACGGAACCGATGAACGCGGCAGTCAACGGCATCAACCTGTCCGATATACAAATAAGGCTTTCATCAGGAGGATCGATCCGGGCGGAAACAGGCACCATCGTCAATAAAAGCCATTCCGCTATTCAGGCGATGCTGGGAGCTGCCGGCCGCCGGTTTTCAAGATTCGACGTTCTCAGGGAATTGTTCCTGGCCGCAGCCGGAAGAGGTATATACAAAAACAGCCGGGAAGGCGTGACTCCGGTCGCAAAGGATTTTCCTTCGATCGTGCCCCTGAGCGTGGTGCTTTTCAGGCTTCTATGTTTTCCAAAGAGCGGCCAGGATATAGCAAAGTTCACGATAGATAACTATTCCCTGGGGCCGGCTATCCCGAGAATTTCCGGTATGAAACCGGAAGACTTCATCAGTCTTTAGCTTGCAGGCCTTCCGCGGGTAAATTATAATGTTGGCGGCTGACAGATGGAGGCTTCATATTGTTATTAAACGGATTTCCGGCTTTATGCTAGGCCTTTGCCTTGGAACGGCTTCAGGGTTTTCGCAGGATTATGAGACCGGCACATGGCCGGATTTTAAAGACGCTGCGGTATGTTTTACATTTGACGACGGGTGCCCCAATCAATATAAGACCGCGATCCCGATGTTCGATGAATACGGATTTAAATTGACCATGTTCACAGTGACAGGCTGGTCGCCGGATTGGGAAAAGCTAAAGAAAGCGTCATTAAACGGCCACGAGATCGCGTCTCATACCGTTAACCATTCCTCATTGGGCTTTTTGCCGGCCGGGATGCAGGATTCGGAGCTGTCCAATTCTCAAAATGAGATAAATAAACACATACCGGATAAAAAATGCCTGACGCTAGCTTACCCGAATTGCATAAAGGGAAATTACGATATATGCGGCAAGTATTATATTGCGGCAAGGGGATGCGGGGGAGTTATCGAAAGCAGCACACCGTCCGATTTTATGGATATCAGTTCGATAGTCTGCGGCGTCCAGGGGACTGTAAAAACCGGCGGCGATTTTATTAGCAAGACGGACAGCGCGCTGTCCTCTGGAGGTTTATGCGTTTTCCTGATTCATGCGCTTGACGGCGACAGCGGATATTCAACCCTTTTATCAGGCGAACTTAGAAAAGAGCTTGAATACCTGAAAAGCATTAACGGCAGGGTATGGGTTGCCACTTTCAGGGATATAGTCCTCTATATTAGAGAAAGGAATTCCATCACGGTAATCGAAACTTCCACTCTGAATAACATGATTACCCTGAAAGTTTCAGACGGCCTGGATGATTCCGTTTATAATTACCCGGTTACTTTAAGGAGAAAGCTCCGTCCAGGGGAGAATTTTAAAAACGCTTCCGCCGTCCAGAACGGCAAAGAGGTCAAATCTTCGATAGTTAACACCGGTTCATCAGTTTACCTTATGTTTGACGTCATACCCGGCAAAGGCGATGTCGTATTGAAACTTAATTAAATTTCATCAGGGTCGCCTTTTTACCGTTGCCTGAATCCTGGTATGCTAAGTATAGTACCCCGCTGTTTACGGCAAGGCAGGTAAACGAAACCGGCCCGGCCGAAAACGCAGTCTTGCCGACAGTAACCCAGCCGCCGTTTGTGAATTCCTTTGCAGTTGCATAGCCCCCGTTCGCGTTGTCTACGTATGCCACGTAAGGGGTGTTCCCGATGAAGGCCATGCTGGGATACGACACCCCCGCAGGTTCGAAAGATGGCCCTACTGCCTGCCAGGCCGAGCCGTTATAGGCCATCATCACTCCGCCAAGGGTCGAATCGTTATAAACGACATATGGAGTGGCTCCAAGTAGCGCGATGCTCGTGTATGCCGCTATGCCGGACGAGAAACCTGCCGTGCCTAATAGTGCCCATGCCGAAGTATATATCATAACAGTCGCCTTGTTGGCGTTTCCTGCATCCTCATATGCGGCATATAAATAATTGTTATTATCTATTGCTATACTTGTTGAGCTTGCCGCTCCTGCAGAAAATCCGCTGCCGGATCCGATAAATGGCCATAAACCTCCTGAGAATTCATTGACACAGGAAAAATCGGAGCTTTCTCCGCACGAATAAATCATAAAAGCGTTATTATTATTGTCGAAAGCCAGGCTCGTATAGGTGGCAAGAGGTTTAGCTGAATCGTTTGTTGTCCAGATCCCTCCGTTATATCCGGCCAGTGTCAAATTACCGCCATTATTGACCGCCGAATAAGCGACATAAGGTATCCCTTTATTGATCGCCAGGCTTGTGTATTGCGCCTGACCGGGTGAGAATCCCTGGCCCCCGACATACGACCATGCACTGCCGGTAAACATCATAACCGAGGCGCAGCTCCCTGCCGCATAATCCTCGTAAGCTATATATGGAGTATTGCCGTTAAAGGCGAGGCTGATCCAGTCGGCCTGGCCTGCTGAAAACCCTGCCTGCCCGACCGGTTTCCATGACGGACCCGAGTTAGTTGTAATGCCGTTATAATAATACAGCGGGACAAACAGCTGGCAGGAAAGCAGCGCCAGCAGTGCGGGAATGCAGATTAAAACATGTAATGTTTTCATAAAAAAACCGCCTTTTTTACCCCGCCGGTCAGAACTCGAACCCGGCGCAGATTGTAGGGTAATATAAACCAGCCGGATAGACAGAGCAGTAAAACCCCCCGCGGATAAATAAGCCCCATAATTCCTTCGTGCTCAATTCAAGGAAGATTTCACCGGCGTATATCGAAGGCGCCAAACCCGGAACGGCGGGTTCGACGCCGTCCATACGAAGCGTTATGCCGGTGAGTATCCTGAAATCAGAAGTTGTATCGTTAAGAATATAATAACCAGCCTCTAGCTGGGGCGATATTATCGAATAGGATTCGAAGTAGCTGTAACCTATGTCAAGGCCGAACCTGAAATAGCGGGCCATAAGCCAGCCTGCGCCGATATTGCCTATATCGTTATCGCCTGAATATATCCTGAAACGCAGGGACGAATCGAATTTCTCCGCCGGCGTCAACGTAATAATACCGCTGTCGGGGACGTCAAAGTGCAATTCCTCTACTATATTTGTCGGGCCCGAATAAACGGAGAGCAAATGGGAATCGGCGGATGTTATGTCGGACAGTGTCGACCCTTCCATTACATTGCGGCCGTCCAGCATCAGAAAGTATTTTTTGTTCCTGTCCTTATCGGTAATGCCGTTTATCTTTACGTGACCTTCTCCCGTATAGCCGATATTGGTTTTTTGATCGGGGGCGAGCACAATCCTGGTGTCGATGACATTTTTATTTAACAGAAGGCTCTCATTTCTTTCATCATGCCTGAGAACTATATGATAAACCTGGCCGGGGAGGGCCCTCAGATTGAGGCTGAAATCATTCCCGGAAGGCTCGGCTATCAGCTTATCATTGACTGTAAGGATGTATTTTTCCCTTCCGAGTTTTAAATCAGTGAACTCAATGAGGGATATGTTTTTCATATCGATATCGAGAGACGCCTTTATCACATCGGCTGTCATTTTATCGATTGCATCGAAGATCTCTATCCCGGTGGCTGTATTATAAACATTCTTTAAGATCAAATTGTTGCTCAGAGCGCTGTAAACTTTTAAAGTCACTCTCAAATCCTGATTATCGGCGCGGCCGGACAGGCTGTAGTCTCCGTATATTACAAAGTCGGCATTGTTGAGTCTGCAGATATCGGAAACATTCGAATCGTCGGCCTGAATGCCGGTAAGCATATTTTCGTCGGGCGTATCGACTAAAGGTATGATGCTTATAAAGGAATAAAAAGAGTGGAAAATTATATCCCTGTTTATATCGGCTTTGGTAAAATTTTTCCCGCCGGCCTCATTCTTTGTATTATGCCGCAGCCTTGCTATAATGATCCGGGCCTTCCCGCTATTTTCCGGGTATAAAGCGCCGCAGGCAAAACACAAAGAAACAATAATCACAAACAGAAATTTATAGAAACCCCGCATAAAACCCCGCTATATATTATTCGACAATAAACCGTTTAAAAGCTGAATCATTTTTATAACTTTCGAAATGAAGGTTTGATCCTTTAAGACAGGAAGATTATTATAAATGACGGACCGGATAGTGTCAATCTGCTTCGGGGTTGACAATATGCTTCAATTAGTTTAATCTTTTAAAGCATCGCCTTTCAATAAAATCTGCAGAAGGCAAATATGAAAGTATTTTATTGTTTCATTGTTTTTTTTAGCATCAATTTCGCGGCTTATCCATGCTATGGAAAGGATGTACGGTACATTACAAATGGAGTTTTAGATCTTTCCGGTCAGGACCTGGAAAAAAGCGGACTTGTTGAGTTCTTTCCCGTCCAGTCTGGGGCATGGCCGCCGGCCGGATATAACAAGGATAATGATACTTATTATTTCGATATGAAGATAATACTTCCATTTAAAATGGTTCAAAATAGACATCCTTATACATTGGCGCTGAAGATTCCCCCGCTTCATACAGATTATAATTTATGGCTGAATGATAAGATAATTTTGTCGAATAATTATAATTACGTTAATAAATGGGGCGGAGCCTATCAGAGAAAAAGCCAGATAATTACTTTCAATGATAATAAAACAGAAGTGCGGTTATCAGTTTTGATAAACCGTTTCTCCTCAATGAGGATTTTCAGGGAACCGCTGGTATTGGGAACGGACCAGCAGGTACGAGAACGGCGGCTGCTGGATATATTTATAGATGGAGTCCTCATTGGAGTATTTTTACTGATTTTTTCTCTAAGTTTGCTTCTATGGATAGGCAATAGCAAAGCATACCCCTTCCTTTTACTGGGCTTTATATCTCTGGTGCAGGCTGTCAATCTGATTGGAAAAGGGGAGTCGATAGTTTTCCTTTACTCAATAAATGACATAGTTTATTATAAGGGGCAAATGCTCCTGCTTTATCTAAAGCTGGTTTTTATGAATGCTGTTCTTTTTTCCCTATTCAAAAATAAAATCAGCAAAGCGTTATTCGGTATACTCGTTATGGCTGTTACTGCATTGTTCTGCACATATCTTTTCCTTCCTACACAGTATTGCGGTGTTTTTCTGGCAGGATACTATTTGTTTTTGCTCTTTACCTTAGCCTATTACTTTTATTTGTCACTAATCAGCCTGAAAAGTAATAGGAAAAAGGCTCTTGCAACCTTAATATCAACTTCATTTTTTATAGCCGCATTATTAATTGATGCTTTTAGCTATAATCTCTTTGTTTTAAGTCTTTCGATATTCTCATATGAATACTATTCTCTTATCAATTATGGTTATCTGCTGTTTGTCCTTATTCAGATTTATTATCTGTATATCATAAATAGCAGGAATCAAACATCGTCTCATGAATTTCCATTGGAGGAATTTGCTGTCCATTACGGGATTTCCGGAAGAGAATTGGACGTCTTGCGTATTTTTATGAAAAGATACGGCTATAAAGAAATCGCGTTGAAACTTTTTGTCAGCCATAAAACCATAGAAACTCATGTTTATCATATCTACCAGAAAACGGGCGCTAAAAATAAAGATGAACTGATCCGGATGATTGAAACATTTAATTAACACTCTTCTTTTATGATCTCAGTCATGATCACTGATGCTTTTCTGTCGTTTAAAGTAATTACCCCTGATGTTTTTTAGAAATTCAGGGGTAATTACTCATCCCCAATCCGTTAAATTCAGTAACATTGCCTGATTACATATTGTTCGATTACAGTTAATATTATGCATAGCAAACGGGTAATCGAATCAAAGGCTCCGTAAGGCAGGAATTTAGGAAATGCTCTTGAAGTATATAATTATTCTTATCATCTCAATAGTTTTATTGCTGATATCCATGATTATAAAAGAGGAAATATTTCTAAGTTTGATTGTTTTGATTACAGGGATAATTGGCGTTTTGTACTTGATAAAAAGAGTTTGACTTTGAACTGTGAAGAATTAATAAAAGACAATAAAGGAGATTTATCATGTGTTAGGCATTATTATTCTTGTTTGATGTTTATGGTTTGTAGTGTTTTTAATTTAAAATATTCAGGAGAATGTTATGAAGAAAATTTTTGTAATGGGTCTGCTCTTAAGTGTTGTCGCTTTAGCCGCATGTTCGGCAACGCCCGGTGCATCGGGTACATCTGCTTCAGGTAAAAATTCCAAAGCTGATTACGGCACTTTAGGGGCTGGACCTGCGCCTGTCAACCTTAATTCACTTACCAATTATACAATCCTGGCCGAAACAGGAATAACCGCCGGCGCTGGCGACATAATTACCGGTAATATAGGTAACGACGCAACCTATGCCCAGATGACAGGATTCACGTTAACTCCCGCAACGCCTGTATCGAGCACCGTTTCTGCAACTTCAATCTTAGTTAGCGGATTAGTGTTCGCTTCCGATTATCCCTCCGGCGGAACTCCGGTTATGCTGACAACTGGTGCTGCAGATTTGCTCTCTGCCTATAATGATGCTGTCGGCCGTGTAAATCCCGATTTCCTTAACACGAATAACGGTACAGCTACCGATATCGGCGGGATGACTCTCACTCCCGGTCTTTACAAATGGACAACCGGCGTTACATTTTCATCGAGTATTATTCTTAACGGCGGCCCTAACGATGTATGGATTTTCCAGATCGGAGGAGTTCTTTCTACCGCGACAGCAGGCGTACAGGTAATACTTGCCGGCGGTGCCCAGGCTAAAAACGTTTTCTGGGCCCCTATTTCCTGCACACTCAACGGCGCATCTACCCAGCTTCAGGGGATCGTTCTGTCCGCAACGACTGTTACAATGGTTGCCAACTGTTCTATTATTGGCAACTTATATGCCCAGACAGCGGTCACAATGGGTGCAAACGATATAATAAAATAACCTTAAGCTGATAAGACAGGCGGCTAAAGCAGGCGGTGATATCCATCGCCTGCTTTTTTTTTGTGAGCCCGGCAGCGGTGAAGACTGAATTTATTTTGACAAGCATTATTTAACAAATTAAAATCTTGACCAAGTTCATATTTTATTCTGGAAGCATTTATGAAAATGGATATTCCGTATATCGGGGAAAAGCAATTCAGACTGGTATTTGAAAATATGAGCGAGGCTTTTGCACTACATGAGATCATTTGTAACGAACAGGGTGAACCGGTCGATTACAGGTTTTTAGAGCTTAATCCTGCATTTGAAAAATTGACAGGGTTGAGACGTTCCGAAATACTAGGGAAAAGAGTCCTGGAAGTGCTCCCCAAAACCGAACAAGTCTGGATAGAAAAATACGGCGAAGTGGCGCTGAAGGGCGGACAGATACGTTTTGAAAATTATTCGGCAGAACTCGGCAGGTGGTATGAAGTTTTTTCCTTCAGCCCCTGTTTGAGCCAGTTTGCGGTAATCTTCAATGATATTACCGAACACAAGCAGAAAGAAGAAGAACAAATCAAACAAAACCGGACTTTAAAGGCATTGGGCAGCTCGAATCAGGTAATGATGCGAGCCGAAAGCCAGGACGATTATCTGAACCAGGTATGCAGTATCATAACCAATGTCTGCGGATACGCCATGGTCTGGATAGGATTCGCCCGGCAGGATGAAGCAAAAACAGTAATACCTGCCGCACAGGCTGGTTTTGAAGAAGGATATCTCAGGACAATAAATATTACCTGGGCGGATACAGAACGCGGCAGAGGACCGACTGGCACCGCTATAAGGACTGGCAAGCCCTGCATCTGCAGGAATATGATCAGCGATCCGGATTTCAAGCCGTGGCGTGAGGAAGCATTAAAAAGAGGGTACGCTTCATCGATTGTTTTACCGTTGATAATTAATAATATTACTTTCGGCGCTCTAACAATATATTCGAAATACCCCGATCCCTTCTCTGAAAATGAAGTTCAGATGCTTTCCGAACTGGCGGGCGATCTTTCTTACGGGATAAGCGCTCTTTCTTTACGCGAAGAGCACAATAAGGCTAATATTGCCCTCCAGGAGAGCGAGGAGCGGTTCCGGACAATAGCAGAGGCTGCTCCTGTCTTGATTTGCATAACCAGGACCCTTGATTCAACTGTTATGTTTACAAATGAAGTCAATAACAAGTCATTCGGGTACAGGGGAGAGGATATAATCGGTAAAAAAGGGCCAGATTATTACTGGGACCCTGCCGACAGGGTTAAAATGATGGAAGATTTTAATAAGAAGGGTTTTGTAGACAACCTGGTGCTTAAGGTTAAAAAAAGCGACGGTACGCCTTTCTGGATCATGACATCAGTAAGATCTATTAATTATAAAGGCTATCCTGCTATGATCGGAGCTTCTATCAATATCACCGAATATAAAAAAACCGAGGAAGAACTTCAGGAAAGCGAAGCCCGTTTCCATTCAGTTCTCGATAACTCGCTGGATGTTATTTACCGCCTGAATGTCCAGACCGGCAGATATGAGTATATAAGCCCTTCAGCCGGGAATGTTATGGGTTATTCCATTTCCGAATTGATGGCGCAGGACGTTGATACGGCACTGGGCATGGTACACCCCGATGATCTTGCCTCAGTCATGGAAGCGCACCGGAATATGGAATCCGCCGGAGTTGAAGTAGAATACCGGCAGAAGTGCAGAAACGGTTCTTACAAATGGCTGTCGAATCATTTAAGCTTTACAAGGGACAGTGAGGGACGTCCTTTATACAGGGACGGCAGCCTCCGTGATATCACCGGGCGCAAGAATGCGGAAGAAGAATTGAAGGAAAAGGAGCAGAGGCTCAAATTCCACTTCGAAAATTCACCTCTGGCTGTAGTGGAATGGGATTCGGATTTTATAGTTATACGGTGGTCGGGGGAAGCCGAACGTATTTTCGGATTGAAAAGGGAAGATGTCATAGGCAGGCGGATCGACACACTTAATATTATATATGAAGAAGATATCCCGATTGTGAACGGGACAATGGAAAGACTTACAAGCGGAAAAGAAATTACGGTGATTTCAACCAATCGCAATTATACTAATACCGGTTCAATCATAGAGTGCACATGGTACAACTCAGTCCTGCTCGATAAAAACGGAAAAATGAAGTCGGTTCTATCACTCGTTCAGGACATAACCGCAAGGGTAAATGCCCAGAAGGAAATGCTTAATGCAAAAGAAGCCGCCGAGAAAGCCAGCCAGGCAAAAAGCCGGTTTATCGCCAATGTCAGCCATGAACTCAGGACTCCCTTGAATGCGATACTCGGATATTCGCAAATGATCAGGAAATCAGTGGATCTCAATGAGAAACAGCTTGACGGCATTGATGTGATCTATAATAGCGGCCGTAATTTACTCTACATGATAAACGACCTACTTGATCTTTCGAAAATGGAGGCGGGTAAATTACAGCTTGAAAATAAAGAGTTTTCACTACCCGAACTGCTGATCAATGTTTCCAATATCATAAATGTTCAGGCGGAGGAAAAAAAACTCAAATTTGAATTTGAAACAACCTCCGATATTCCCGGCAATGTCAAAGGCGATGAATTAAGGCTGAACCAGGTTCTTTTGAACCTTTTGAGCAATGCCGTAAAATTTACCGACAAGGGGAAAGTGATCTTGAGAACGGGCATTATTGAAAAGAATCTTTTAAGGTTCGAAGTAGAAGATACCGGCATCGGAATACCCCGGGAGAATATGGATATAATTTTCGATTCTTTCCAGCAGTTAGGCACGGGACAGTCGAAAGCAAAGGGGACCGGTCTCGGGCTGACCATAAGCAAAAATCTCGTGAAGCTCATGGACAGCGAACTGCTTGTGAAAAGCGAAGAAGGCAAAGGCAGCATTTTCTGGTTTGATATTGATTTAAAATCTTCAAAGGAAAAGTTTGTGAGCCTGGATAAAATTATTTTCAGAAACAGCGAATCCGATGAACCTGTCGAAGGCTTCCCTGTTCCGTCCGATGAAGACCTCCGGGAAATATATAGAATGGCTGCAATGGGTGACATTATCAATATCAGGAAAAAGATTGAAATATTCGAAAAAGACAGGGGTCATGAATATTTCACCTCGAAGCTGAAACTTCTCGCAAAAAACATCAATCTGCTGGAAATTAAAAATTTAGCCGGGAAATATTTAAGGAAATAATCGAGTCAGCCCGTTTCTTTTCATAAAAAATAAATTTTAACTTGCCAAAAGCTGTAATATTGCCTATATTCAAATATAAGTTATCGATTAAAAGAAAGTTGGTAAAATGAAAATTCTTTTAGCGTTTTTTTTCTTTTCCGGTTTATTTCTTATTAACGCCTGTTCAGCCGGAAATACCAAGGGTGAAAACCTTATAATCAATAATTATAATGATAAGGAACAATCCGTACTGTTAAGTCAAAAAGGCATACATCTGTATAATATCATGGTTGAAAAGGAAGATATAACATTAGCGCCGAATATTAAAAATATCCTCGAGGAATCATTGAAATTAGATTCAAAAAATCAGCAGGCGGGTTTATATTTACAAAAAACGGATAATTTTACCCATGAAACAATAGCAAAGGATATCAAGGCGGTAAAAACAGGTCTGAATAAATGGCCCAGATCGGAAGATAATAATTACAGCCTGTGTATAAAGTTGCAGACTGTCTATCAATTAGACCCGTCAAACAATGAAATTTTATCCCTCCGCGATAAAACGACAAATTTAAGGGAATTCCTTGCCGGTGATATATTATCCAATGAGGATATTCAGATTAAATCTATTGAACAGATCTCGAATAAAATAATCCAGGGGAAAACGCTTCTCCCCGATATGGATAAGCTTGGCAAAGCGCTATTACTTGGCAGCAGCAGGGATAACGATATTACCGCAAAAATATCGGATCTGGCAAACATCCTTTCAGGGGATATGGATTTTATCGTTTCTGAAACAAAAATACTTATTGAAAAAACAAAGTACCATGACGCCGATTTAAGGTTTAAATTATTGGATAAATACAATATATATGTAAACCATAAATTTGACGCCGTCATTAATGATCTCCAGTATAACTTCTATTTCAGCTGGTCTGAAAAACTTTATGATTCGAAGCTATACGATCCCGCATCCGAAAAAATCGGTCAGGCTCTTTCATCTAAAAAAACAGACGCTGCCCTTGAATTGCAGGTTAAAATTCAGAGCAAAAAAAATACAGCTGATGTTACGGCGTCTTTCAGTTACTGGATTTCAGAAATCGATGCCATGATTGAACAGAAGGAAATTGCGGCTGCTTATCAAAAAATCAATTACATAAAATCATTGACTAAAGAAAAGGATAAGGTAGCAGAGCTGGACAACAGGAAAGCCGCCCTAAACGTCCTTATAGAACCGGTTTATAAAGATTCCGTGGCAGATTTTATCGACGGGAATTATTCCACTGCGGTAAAAGGATTTGAAAATGTTTTAGCCGTAGCGCCTAATTATAAGGATGCCGCGAATTACCTGAAAAAAGCAAAATCAGAATTGAAAATTCTTGAATTGTATTAAACGGGGCAAATAATGAATGAAAAAAAATGGAACTTTATATTTCTTGTCATTGACATCGCTTTCTTCGCGGCCCTTGTTTTATGGCTGTTTTTACCCTTATTCATTATCAATACGGGTTTTAAAATCGAATTGCTGACGGCTGAAAGCTTCCGGCTTTTCCCGTTTTCATTCCTGTTATTCCTGGTTCCGGCCGTATTGCTTTTTAAAATATCATCCATTTTTTTAAAAGGGAAATACCCGGCCGTTTTTACTCAAAATCATTATATCCCTTTTATCGTTAATTTTGTATTTTCAGGCCTGCCGCTGCTCTTCATCATATTATTTATATTGAGCAAAAACATCGATATGAGCGATCTGGATATTTATACTATATTGATCATTATATTTGCAGTGATATATAATGTCATTCAGCCAATCAATATCATCAATAATATCCGCTATCTCAGTCCATCATATAAAAGCTATGAAGCGCTGTCAAAATCCAGCGGTTCGATGCAGCAGATAAAGCAGCAGCAGAAGTCCGGACGGCTGGGAATCCTTCAAAAACTTTTAATTTTATTTATTATAACCAATCTGGTTATAATAATATCCTTGAGCACTCTCCTGCTCAGTCAATTTAAAAAGACTATAGTCGGATCTGTTATAGCAACAGGAACTGTCCTTGCCGAACAAAGCGCCAGTTTTATACTTGGAAATCTTAAGGACAACGCCACAGAAAAAAAGATGCTTAACATAGAGGTAGACACCTATTTAAAAAGGCTCATGGAAAAAAACAAAGTATCGCTCCTGCCTTTTGATTCCATTTCCTGGTATAAGGATATCAAGTCGTCCGATTTGTCATTTGCTGTCTTATCTACCGATGATAAACTGGTCGGCATGGAATTAAAAAAGGAATATAAACATATATTCGAAGTCACCAATTTTTATAGCCCCCAGTCTCAATCATATGATATTGTCGCCCCGATTTTCCTCGGGGATAAGAAACTGGGGTATTCCATAGTTCAATATAAACAGGATGTGATATTTAAAACATACCGCCAGACCCAGTTCAGAATATTGATACTTGCTATATTATTCATTTATCTCGCCATAATTTTAGTGTATATAATCGGTACGAACATAGTTTTCCCGATCCTCTTCCTCCAGATGAATACGAGGAAGATAAGCTCAACCTTATCCAACATGATCGTTGGCAGCGAAGAGATCAAGGCATCCAGCCTCCAGTATGAAGATATGATACATACCCAGGATGAAATAAAAACCCTGTCTTTAGAAATAAATAAAATGGTAACAGTGATCAAGGGTATTATACCATATATTTCTTCATCCACTCTCCAGTATTCCGATACGGAGGGGAAAACTTCAACGATAAAGGACCTGGCCTTTGTCTTTACCGATATCAGGGGCTTCACAACAATGAGCGAGGGGAAAACCCCTAACGAAGTAGTGGCGATTTTAAATTATTATCTCAATCTGCAAACCCAGATAATACTTCAAAACAAGGGGGATATAGATAAATTTGTAGGCGATGAAGTAATGTCGGTATTCGACGGCCCGGACAAGGAGCTCAACGCCTGCAAAGCGGGTCTTGAGATCCAGAGGGCAATGCAGTCCGAAAAGGAGAAGAGGATAGCTAATAATGAGCCGACTGTCAATATCGGGATCGGAATAAATTCCGGACAGGCTGTGTTCGGCAGCATGGGCGCAGTCGAAAGGATGGATTTCACCTGCATCGGGGATAATGTCAACATAGCGGCAAGACTTGAAGGGGCAAATAAGGAATATAAAACAAAATCTTTAATTACAGAGAATGTATATAATAAAGTTCGACATATATATTTATGCAGGGAGATCGACCTGATGACTGTGAAAGGGAAAAAGGAGCCGGTTAAGATATATGAAATTCTCGAGGAAAAAAGCAAGATAAAAAAGGATACCCAGTTATTAAAAGAGGGATTTGAAAAAGGCCTTAAAGCTTACCGTGAAAAAAGGTGGGATGAAGCCCTTTCAATATTTAATGACAATATTGAAAAATTCAAAGACGGGCCGAGCAGGGTTTTTTATGACCGGTGCATCATCTTTAAGAAAATTCCGCCCCCTTCCGACTGGGATTATATTTTTAATATGACTGTAAAATAATTGGAGGAAAAATGAAAAATATCTTTGTATTATTATGCATGGTTTCATTTGCATTGGCCGTATCAGGCTGCGGAGCGCCGGCAAATAAGAAAGCGCCAGGTGCCAGCGATAAAACCTCATACGTAGAAGGGATGAAGGCAACCCTGGACAGCTGGAATTCAGATATACTTAAACTGGAGGGCAACATCACTAAATTTAAAGGGAAAGCAAGATCGGATTATAAAAAAGAATTATCGAAACTCCGTGCGGACCGCAACGATGTAAAACTGAAACTTGAAAAGATCCAGGGATCGGCGGATAATTCATGGGAAAAAATTAAAAAAGATGTCGAAGCATCAAAAATTGAGCTTGATAGGGCTATTTCCAATACAATTGCCCGATTTAAAGTAAAGTAATCTTTTTTCAGTTTCCGGCTGCAAAACTGGTTAAAGCGGTAAAAGATGGATCATGAAATTAAAGGCTTTGAATCTAAAGATAAGATTGATTTGAAAGAAGAACAACCGGTGAATAAATATCTTGACCTGTTCAATTCCATCAGTGACGGCCTTGTTTTGCTTGATGAAGACGGGGGGTTTAAAGAATGTAATAAGGCTTTTATCAACTTGACCGGCTATACGGAAGAAGAACTGAAAAACATGGAGAATCTGGATGTTATTTCCGGTAAGTGGGAAGCGACATTCAGGATTTTATCAAAACAGATTTATGAAAAAGGAAGCAGCGAGGAATTTGAAAAGGGATGTATTTGTAAAGATGGAAGAAAAATTATTGTCCTCATCAAGGGGTGGCTTGCTTATAAAAATTTCCAGAATCTCGATATCTGGGTTTTATTTCATGATATCACATTCAAGAAAAAATTAGAGGAAAAAATTTCTGAAAATGAAAAAAAATACCATTCGATCTTTGAAGCAATAAATGCCCCGATTTTTATACTCGACGGTGAAACCAGGAAAATTCTTGATGTTAACTCCAATCTGCTAAAAACTTTCGGGTATTCGAAAGCCGAATTAATTAATATGAAATTCGAGCTTTTTTCTATGGAGCCTTTAACTTCGATAGAGATGATCAATGAAATTATGAAGGGTAAAATAAAACAAATACCGATCAGATGGTATCAGAAAAAAAATAATACTCCAGTACCGGTTGCGATCACCATAGGTACGTATTTAATGGACGGTAAAAAAATCATCTGCGGCATTGTCAGGGACATTACCGAATATTTGAATGAGAATATTAAAAACACAAATCTCATAAATAAGATCAGCCAGCTTGATATCGATATTACCGATTTTATGAAAATTTTAAAAACAAATTATGTAAGTCCGCCGTCAATAAGCCTCATAAATTATGGAATTACTGAAAAAGAGCTGAGGACTATTTTTCTAATCACCAACGGGTTGAGCAATAAAGAAATATCTGAAAAATTATTCATCGCAGAAATAACCGTTAAAAAACACATTTCATCGATATTTCGCAAGCTCAAGATAAAAAAACGGGCTGAATTAATTAATTTTATAATAAATAACAAAATCAAATTCTGATTAAACAGGCAATTGCCCCGCTCAATATATACGATTCTTATCCTTTAGTATAATAGTTTATAGCTCATTTCACCAGTATAATATCTCTTGTAAAAAATAACTTCCGCATCTGCCAGTCTAATGGAAGGCCCATTCCTTTCTATTAGCAGGAACTGTAAAAAAGCATTGGATAACGGTGCTTACGGTTTTTTGAGTAAACAATCCATGCTGACCGAACTGCCGGAGATATATAAAAATTTAACTGGAAACAGGATGTAAAATGAATGAGAAAGACGAATAATAAATAACTGAAACCGGCCCAAACATTCAAAAATCCATCTCTTTTTTATACTTTCATATGCTATTTTCTATACTTCCGGATAATATTGCGTATTCCGGTGAAATGTGCCGGGGTTCCGGGCGAAATGTTACCAGTTTTCAAAACACTAAAATTCCCAAAATATTTTAAGGCAGGTGGCATGTTTCATCCAGAATCTTTAGCATAAATTT
>Ga0181520_10001823_pt1 | contig 41994 bp, 36 predicted proteins | sample PEATcosm2014_Bin_29_FD_132451 | JGI IMG/M metagenome (GOLD analysis project Ga0181520, IMG submission 132451) | Peatland microbial communities from MTU Mesocosm Facility, Houghton, MI, USA - PEATcosm2014_Bin02_30_metaG | ecosystem: Environmental > Terrestrial > Soil > Wetlands > Peat | place... | reverse complement strand
GGGATTGACGTCGACGTAGTTGGCGATGTCGTAGCCGTCGTCGCGGCCGGGGGAGGGAAAGAACGGGAGCAGCCAGAGGCAGGTGACGCCAAGGTCCTGAAGGTAATCGAGGCGGGAGAGCAGGCCGGGGAAGTCACCGATGCCGTCGCCGTTGGAGTCCTGGAAGGCGCGGACATGGAGTTCGTAGATGACGGCGTCCTTGTACCAGAGAGGATCGGTGGCGCTGCCGGCTTTCTTCACGCGTGCTGGTCTCCAAAACCAATATGATGCGCCTTTTCAGCGGTTGGGCGACAACGAGTGGCGCATGTGGCGAATTCGCTTCTCCAAACGCTTTCATCCGTGGTATACAAATACTTGTATGTGAGGATTTTGGATGACGGACCTCAAGCAAGTGGCGTTTCGCGGGGATTCGCTGGCAGTGCTGAAGTCATTTCCAGAATCGGCACGGAAAAGAGCAGGCAGGCAATTGGAACTTGTCCAGATGGGCCGAGAACCTGCGGATTGGAAGCCGATGACGACGGTCGGCGCAGGTGTACGAGAAATCCGTTTGCGCGATGATAACGGAATCTACCGAGTGGTCTACGTTGCGAAGTTTGCGAAGCGAATTTTTGTGTTGCACTGTTTCCAAAAGAAGAGTCAAAAGACGATGAGGGCTGACATCGATCTGGCCTCGCGCCGGTATCGAGAACTGCTAAGGGAGTATTCACAATGAACGAGCAATTCGAGAGCATTTGGGACGCAATTGAGGACGATCCTGTCGAAGCTCAGAAGATGAAGCTTCGTTCGGCGATGATGACCGCGCTTTGCGACTATATCAAGTCTGAGGGACTGACTCAGAAGCAGGCTGCGAAGAAATTGGGCGTCACACAGCCGCGGATTTCCGATCTTGTGCGGGGACGCATCGATTTATTCGCGATCGATAGTCTGGTGAATATGCTCGCACTGGCGGGGCTGCGGATTGAAATGCATATCGGTAAGGCGGCGTAGAACAGCCTCGGCCTCCGACGATTCGCAGAGATTAGATATTGCGGATGTCGAGCATGCCGGAGGTGTCGGTTTTGCGGGTGACGCGGAGTACGTGGGCGGGCATGATGGCGGGGCGGAGGGCGACGTAGTTGGAACGATCGTGCCACTGGTAGTGGGCGCTGGTGAGCAGATCTTCGACGTCGAAGAACTCATCGTGACCGATGCCGAGCTGTTTGAGGTCGAGGTCGACCCAGCCGGCCTGCTCGTTGTGGGGATCGAGGTTGACGACGGTGAGGATGACGTTGGGCGGGCCGCCGTCGACGCCGGGAGCGGACTTGGAGTAGGCGATGAGCTGGGGGTTGTCAACCTCGTGGAAGTGGAGCGAGAGATCGCTCTGCAGCGCGGGGTTGGTGCGGCGGATCTGATTGAGGCGCGCGATGAGCGGCGCGATGGAGTGGGCGGCGGAGCGGTCCCAGTGGCGGACCTGGTACTTCTCGCTGTTGAGGTACTCCTCGCTGCCGGGGCGGACGGGCACGTTCTCGCACAGCTCGAAGGCCGGACCGTAGATGCCGTAGCTGGCGGCGAGCGTGGTGGCGAGAATGACGCGCTGCATGAAAGCGGGGCGGTCGCCGGTCTGGAGCGAGGCGTGGAGGATGTCGGGCGTGTTGGGCCAGACGTTGGGGGTGAAGAAGTCGGAGACGGGCGGTTTGGTGATCTCTTCGAAGTAGGCTTGCAGCTCGGATTTCTCCGTGCGCCAGGTGAAGTAGGTGTAGGACTGGGTGTAGCCGCCCTTGGCGAGGGCGTACATGACGTGGGGACGGGTGAAGGCCTCGGCGAGGAAGATGACGTCGGGCGCTTCGGTGCGCAGGTCGGCGAGGCACCACTCCCAGAAGGCGAAGGCCTTGGTGTGGGGGTTGTCGACGCGGAAGACGCGCACGCCGCGGTGGATCCAGAACTGGAAGACACTGCGGAGCTCGTCCCAGAGGGCTTTCCAGTCGGGCGACTCGAAGTTGAGCGGGTAGATGTCCTGATATTTCTTAGGCGGATTCTCCGCGTACTGGATGGTGCCGTCGGGACGGTGCAGGAACCAGTCGGGATGCTGCTTGACCCAGGGGTGGTCGGGGGAGCACTGGAAGGCGATGTCCAGGGCCAGTTCCATGCCATTGGCGCGGACGGCGGCGACGAGGTGGTCGAAGTCGGCGAAGGTGCCGAGCCGGGGATGGATCGCTTTGTGGCCGCCTTCGGGGGAGCCAATCGCCCAGGGGCTGCCGGGGTCGCCGGGATCGGTGGAGGGGGTGTTGTTGGGGCCTTTGCGGAAGGCCATGCCAATGGGGTGGATGGGCGGGAGATAGAGGATGTCGAAGCCCATGCCGGCGATTTCGGGGAGCAGCAACTCGACGTCGGCGAAGGTGCCGTGGCGGGTGGGATCGGGCGACGTGGAGCGCGGGAAGAGCTCGTACCAACTGGAGAAGCGGGCGCGCTCGCGATCGACCCAGAGGTGGAGCTCTTTGGCGTCGGAGGCGAAGGCGAGGTCGGGATAGCGGGCGGCGAGATGTTCGATCTCGGGCGAGAGCGGGTACTCGTAGAGGGGGAGCTTCTGGCTTGCGAGCGCGCGCAAGGAGGCGGCGATGGTCTTGAGGCGCTTGACGTCGGCGGACTTCGATTCCCTGCCGCTGGCGCCGGCGCGGGCGGCGGTCTGGTCAAGGAGCTGGGCGCCAATCTCGAAGGCGACGGGAATGTCCTGCGGTGGGAGATCGCGCTTCGCGAGGTCGGGGCTGGAGGGGTCGGGCTGGGCGGCGAGGCGCTTCTTGAGGTCGTCGCACCAGGTGTCGAAGTGGTCGACCCAGGCCTGGATGGTGTAGGTCCAGGCGCCGAGCTGTTCGACGGTGAAGTTGGCGGACCACAGGTCGTTGCCGAGCGCGGTCATGGACGTGGAGCGCCATTGGCGTTCGCTCTCATGCTTGAAGAGGAGGCGCGCGGCGACGTGGTCGTGGCCGTCGGAGAAGATGGCGGCGGAGATCGCGATCTGATCTCCAACGATGCGGCGTGTGGGGTAGCGGCCACAATCAATCTGCGGCTGGATGGCTTCGATGATGACTCGCTTGCGGCCTTCTTCGGGTTTCATTTGGTTCCGTTCATCGGAATGCGTTGCATATGCATCTTACCGAAGAGTTGTTTTCTTTGGTTCTCAACAATGGGCGACGTGACACTCGGAAGGAAGATGCGCGGTGCGCGGTATGTGGTTGCCGGACAGCCGTTGAGTGCAGGCAGGTGACGGAGAACGATTATGGCACGAGGCAAGGCGGTGCGCCGGCCGGGCAGCAAGAGACCGACGCGGCTGCATGGCGCGGCAATTGAAGACTATGCGCTGATCGGGGACTGCGAGACGGCCGCGCTGGTGTCGCGGGATGGCTCGATCGACTGGCTGTGCTGGCCTACGTTTTCTTCGCCGGCGTGCTTCGCGGCACTGCTGGGAACACGCGACCACGGCTTCTGGAGGATTGCGCCAAAGGGCAAGGTGAAGCGGTCGTGGCGCCAGTACAAGGAAGAGACGCTGATTGTGGAGACGTTTTTTGAGACCGCGGGCGGCGAGGTGTGCGTGACGGATTTCATGCCTCCGCGACGGCGCCACTCGCAACTGGTGCGCCTGGTGCGGGGCGTGCGCGGCAGGGTGCGGATGCGGATGGACCTGACGGTTCGATTTGACTATGGGCGGACGGTGCCGTGGGTTACGTCAGGCGCCGATCCCAAAGGCAGCTACCGGGAATGGCGCGCGGTGGCGGGGTCGGACATGGTGGTACTGCAGACGAAAGCTGTGCTGACGGGGGAAGACCACACGACGTCGAGCGAGTTTGTGGTGCGCAAGGGCGAGACGATGGCGTTCACGCTGATGTACTGCTCGTCGCTGGCGAAGACGCCGCCCGAGCTTTCGACGACACGGGCACTCGCGCAGACGCAATCGTTCTGGAAGCGCTGGCTGAGGAAGAACACGTATCGCGGCGAGTACGCGGCGGCGGTGGCGCGATCGCTGATGACGCTGAAGGCGCTGACGTACCGGCCGACGGGGGGGATTGTGGCGGCGGTGACGACCTCGCTGCCGGAGAAGATTGGAGGCACACGCAACTGGGATTATCGATACTGCTGGCTGCGCGATACGGCGTTCACGCTGATGGTGCTGCTGCGGGCGGGCTATCGCGATGAGGCGATCGCGTGGCGGCGCTGGCTGCTGCGCGCGGTGGCGGGCGCGCCCGACCAGGTGCAGACCATCTATGGCATCTCTGGCGAGCGCGACATTATCGAATGGGAGGCGGCATGGCTGCCGGGCTACCAGAACTCGCGACCGGTGCGGATTGGCAATGAGGCGGCGGGACAGTTTCAACTGGATGTGTTTGGCGAAGTTTCGTCGGCGCTGGCGCGAATGCCCGAGGCCGAAGACGACATACGCGTCTCCGCGACGGCAGTGCAGGTTGCGCTGGCGAATCACCTGTGCGAGGTGTGGCGCTTGCCGGATGAGGGGATATGGGAGGTGCGCGGCGGGGCGAAACACTTTGTCCACTCGAAGGTGATGGCGTGGGTTGCGCTGGACCGGGCGATCCAGTTTGTTGAGCGCCGAAACGGCGAGCAGAGCAATCGCGAGACCAGGCGGGAATGGACGCGCGATGTGGTGCGGTGGAAGAAGGTGCGGGCGGCGATCCACAGAGAAGTTTGCGAAAAAGGATTCAACAAGAAGCTCAACAGCTTTGTGCAGTTTTACGGAGCGAAGACGATGGATGCGTCCTGCCTGCGGATTGCGCTGGTGGGCTTCCTGCCGGCCACCGACCCGCGGATCGTCGGCACGGTGGAGGCGATTGAGAAGCGGCTGATGAAGAACGGATTGGTGCAGCGTTACATCCCGCGCGAGACCGAGGATGGGGTGGCAGGCGGGGAGGGCGAGTTCCTGGCGTGCAGCTTCTGGATGGTGTCGAACCTGTGGCTGATTGGGCGGAGGCGCGAGGCGAAGGCGCTGTTCGAGCGGCTGCTGGCGCTCGGCAACGACGTGGGGCTGCTGGCGGAGGAGTACGACTCGGATGCGGGGCGGATGGTTGGGAATTTTCCCCAGGCGCTCTCGCATATCGCGTTGGTGCACGCGGCGTTTGCAATGTCGGGGGCTTGGAGGCCGCAGCATTCCGAGGAAGGAAGGGCGGCGACGGAATCGCACGAGGCAAAGCCGGCACGTGGAGCGAAGGGTACAACCAAAGGCCGCTCAAAGCGCTCCTAACACACATACGTTGCTGAGGATTCGGCGACTTCCCGCACTGCTCAATACTCGATATCCGGCGCGACTATGGCAAGAATTCCATCCTCAACCTACCGTTTGCAACTGCACAAGGGATTCAACTTCGACGATGCCGCGGAGATCGTGGGTTACCTGCGCGAGTTGGGCGTTTCGCATGTTTACTGCTCGCCGTATCTGCAGGCGGCGCCGGGAAGCACCCATGGCTATGACGTGGTGGACCACCAGCGGGTGAACCAGGAACTGGGCGGAGCGGCGGCGCACGAGCGCTTCTGTACGCGACTGGGCCAGGAGAGGCTGGGCCAGGTGCTGGATATCGTGCCCAACCACATGTCGCTGGGCAAGGAGAACCACTACTGGTGGGATGTTCTGGAGAATGGCGTGTCCAGCCGGTATGCGTCGTACTTCGATATCGAATGGCAGTCGCACGAAGAGCGCCTGCGCAACAAAGTGCTGGTACCGGTGCTGGCGGAGCAGTATGGGCGCGTGCTGGAGTCGGGCGGCATCAAGGTGGTGCGGCACGGCAACAGCTTTCAGGTGGAGTACTCGGAGCAGACGTTGCCGGTGGCGCCGCAGTCTTTGCCGGTGATTCTGGCGAAAGCGGCGGAGTTTGCGAAGTCGGACACTTTGAATTTTCTGGCGGCGTCGTTCGGGCGTCTGCCGGCCCCGGAGTACGCGGACCGGCGAACCATTCTGGCGCGGCATCGGGACAAGGCGGTGCTGAAGGGGCTGCTGTCGCGGCTATGCCTGGAGGAGCCCGCAGTCGGCGACGCGCTGGACGAAGTAGTGGCTGCACTGAACGAGAACAAGGACGCGCTGGACGACTTTCTGAACCAGCAAAACTACCGGCTGGCGTACTGGAAGACGGCCGACCAGCAGCTTGGATACAGACGCTTCTTCGATGTAAACACGCTGGTGGGACTGCGGGTGGAGCGGGAACACGTCTTTGAAGAGACCCATGCGCTGGTGCTGGACTGGCTGCGGCGCGGCGTGCTGGACGGCCTGCGGGTCGACCATCCGGACGGGTTGCGCGACCCGCTGGAGTATTTCAGGAGGCTGCGCGAGCACGCGCCGGATGCGTGGATTATCGGCGAGAAGATTCTGGAGCCGGGCGAGTTTCTGCGCGAGAGCTGGCCAATCGAGGGAACGACCGGATACGACTTCCTCAACGTCGCGCTGGCGGTGCTCATGTCGCCGGAGGGGATGAGCGAGCTGAACCAGATCTATGAGGAGTTCACGGGGGAGCCGACGAGCTTCGACGCGATTGCCCACGACAAGAAGATCGCCGCGATGCAGGAAGCGCTGGGCAGTGACGTGAATCGGTTGACTTCGCTGCTGGTGGATATATGCGAATCGAACCGCGACCAGAGGGACTATACGCGGGCGGAGGTGCGGCGGGCCATACGCGAGATTGCGGCCTGCTATCCGGTTTACCGGAGCTACGTGGAGCCGGCGCGGAACGAGATTACCGACGAGGACCGCACGACCATTGCGCGCGCGGTCGAGTGCGCGAAGCAGAAACGGCCGGACATCGGTGCAGGACTATTCGACTTTGTGGGCGGCGTACTGACGATGGAGGTGAAGGGCAAGCAGGAGACCGAGTTGCTGCGGCGGTTCCAGCAGTTTACACCGCCGGTGATGGCGAAAGGCGTGGAGGACACGGCGTTCTACTGCTACAACCGGCTGGTGGCGATGTGCGAAGTGGGCGGCGATCCCGGGTCGAACGGGATGAGCGTGGCGGAGTTGCACGCGTATAACGCGAAGATGCAGGCGACGCATCCGCACACCATGACGACGCTGGGGACGCACGACACCAAGCGCAGCGACGACGTGCGCGCGCGGCTGGCGGTGCTGTCGGAGATGCCGCGGGAGTTTGGCGACGCGCTGAACCGGTGGTCGCGGATGAACAATGAGCTGCGAGCGGAACTGTTCGGCGGCGGGCACGGCGATATGCCCGACCGCAACACCGAGTACATGCTGTACCAGACGCTGATTGGAGCGTGGCCGATCAGCGTGGACCGGGTGCAGGAGTATATGTTGAAGGCCACACGCGAAGCCAAGCAACGGACCTCCTGGACGGCCAATAACGCGGAGTTCGAGGATGCGCTGCACAAATTCATCGAAGCGGTGATGTGGCATGTGGAATTTGTAACGGACCTTGAGCGCTTTGTGGAGACGGTGAAGGATGCGGGGAGGGTGAACTCTCTGGCGCAGACACTGATGAAGCACACCGCACCGGGGGTGCCGGACCTGTACCAGGGAGCGGAGTTGTGGGACCTGAGCCTGGTGGACCCGGATAATCGACGGCCGGTGGACTATACGGTAAGAGCGCGGCTGTTGCGGGAGCTTGCGAGGCTGCCCGCGACCGAAGCCGCGGCCGAGGCAGCGCGGCGCGCGGATGAGGGACTGCCCAAGCTATGGACCATCCACCGGGCGCTTTGCCTGCGGCGCGAGCGGCCGGAGAGCTTTGGCGCGCAGGCGGCCTATACGCCGCTGAACGCGGAAGGCCCGCAGGCGGGACACGTGGTAGCGTATCTGCGCGGCAAAGATGTGGCGACGATTGTTCCGAGGCTGGTGACCCCGATGGGGAGCAAGCGGTTGGGCAGCGAGTGGCGAAAGACGGTGGTGGAGCTGCCTCGGGGGCGATGGACGAACCGGCTGACGGGAGCGCAAGTGGCCGGAAGCAAGGTGGCGATGGAGGAGGTGCTACGGGACTTTCCAGTGGCGCTGCTGGTGAAAGATTAGGCGCCGCCTAAACTTCAATATGGAGAAAAGGGCATACCCCAGGGGCTAAAGCCCGCGTTTTTTTTTGGAACCTGTGAGACCCAAGCCTGAAGGCTTGGGGTACCTAGAAGCAAGGGCGGCGATTTGCAACGGAGTGGAGTAAGAGCGATGCATGAGTTTACGGTTTGGGCGCCGGGGGCGAAGAAAGTTTCGGTGAAAGCCGGAGATCGCGCGCACGCGATGCAAGGACCCGACGAGCGGGGATGGTGGAACGCGACAGTGGAGGATGCGGGGGCGGGCTCGGACTACGGCTTTTCGCTCGACGACAATCCTGCGGTGTATCCCGATCCGCGCAGCGCGTGGCAGCCGAATGGAGTGCATGGCCTTTCGCGCGTCTACGACCAGGCGGCGTTTCGGTGGCACGATGAGGGCTGGCAGGCGCCTCCGCTGGAGAGTTCAATTCAATACGAGTTGCACGTCGACACGTTTACTCCGGGAAGCACGCTGGACAGTGCAATCGAGCGGCTGGATGATTTGGTCGAGTTGGGGATCACGCATGTCGAGTTGATGCCGGTGGCGGCATTCGCGGGCGACCGTGGGTGGGGATACGACGGCGTCGATCTGTACGCAGTTGCCGAGCACTATGGCGGGCCGGATGGTTTGAAGCGCTTCGTCGATGCGTGCCATGCGCGCGGGCTCGCGGTGCTGCTGGATGTGGTCTACAACCACTTTGGACCCGTGGGGAATTACGCGGCCAAGTTTGGGCCGTATCTGACCGGCGCGCATCGCACGCCGTGGGGCGAGGCGGTGAACCTGGAGGAGTGGGGCAGCGACGAGGTGCGCCGATTCCTGTGCGACAACGCGACTATGTGGATGCGGGATTTTCATATCGACGGATTGCGGCTGGATGCGGTGCATGGGTTGGTCGACCGCTCGGCGATCCACTTCCTGGAGCAACTCTCAACCGAGGTGGAGGCGCTGACGGCGACGCTGGGCCGAAGGCTGGTGCTGATCGCCGAGAGCGACCTGAACGATCCGCGCGTGGTGCGGCCGCGCGAGGCCGGCGGATATGGGATGGACGCGCAGTGGAGCGATGACTTCCACCATGCCCTGTTTACCGTGCTGCACCCGGAGGACCACGGTTACTACAAGGATTTCGGTACGATCGAGCAATTGGCGAAAGCGCTGACGCAGGTCTTCGTGTACGACGGGAAGTATTCGAAGTACCGCGGGCGGCGGCATGGCAGGCCGGTGGAGGGACTCTCGGCACATCGCTTTCTGGGGTTCATCCAGACCCACGACCAGGTGGGCAATCGTGTAGCCGGCGACCGGGTGGAACAGATTGTGGGGATGGATGGCGCGAAGGTGGCTGCGGGTATGGTGCTGACGGCGCCGTTTGTGCCGCTGATCTTTATGGGCGAGGAGTTTGCCGCGTGCACGCCATTTCTGTATTTCGCCGATCACGACGATCCGGAGATGGCGAAGCTGGTGCGGGAGGGGCGCAGGCGGGAGTTCGCGGCATTCGGATTCACCGAGCAGGAGGTCCCCGATCCTGCAGCGCGCTCGACCTTCGAGCGCTCCAGGCTGAACTGGCAGGAGGCGGGCGAGGGCCGTCACCGGGAGATGCGGGAGTGGTATCGCGCACTGATCCGCCTGCGGCGCGGGTCGGCGGCGCTGAACGACGGCGACCTGGCTCACACTAAGGTGCTCTGGAGCGAGCAGGACCGCTGGCTGGTGATGGACCGCGGCGGCGTGCTGGTGCTGGCGAACCTGGGACAGCGGGCCGTGGGTTTCGACGCGCCGGGCGGGTTTCGCGTGGCGCTGGTCTCGCGCGAGATTGCGGGGATCGGTGGGGGAAAGATCGTGCTTCCTCCGAGTACACTCGCGGTGCTGTCGAGCGAGGCGGAGTAGCGGAATCGCACGCGGGGTGGGAGGTTCAGAGTTGCTTAAGCGCTGCCCTGTAAACTGGGGACAGGTATCGGAGCCGGCGGCAGCGCGGTGACGTTCGAGTTTTCGCTGGATATTCGCCGGATGGGAAGCGTGGTTCCAGGCCGGAATTGTTTACAACCGGCGAAACTTTTGGGTTGCGGGCTCGTATTCTTAGATAGAACAACTTTCCCTTGCCAACGGAACGCGAGTCCAGTAACTGGATGCGAGAATTCAATGTGGCCTGACCGGGGAAGTGCTACCGGGAGCAGGCGTTAGATGAGGATGGAGATGGCAGTTCGGCACAACTCGCTCAGGATTGCGTTCAACCTGGGAATTCTTTTTACGGTTGCGGGCGGAATGTGCCCCGTACTTCCTGCGCAGACACCGGCTGCGGCCCCCGCGGCGGCGACGATCCCGGCCAAACTCGGCACTGTGAAGGCGATATCGGGCACCTCGATCACTCTGGCCACCGACGCCGGTCCGTCGGTGACGATCATCGTCCCCGATGGCGCCAAGGTGCAACAAATGGCGGTTGGCAGCACTGATTTGAAGACAGCAAAGCCCGCGCAGTTCTCCGACATTGCGATCGGAGACCGGCTTCTGGCCGCGGTCCGGGCAGGCGATACGCCCGATAGTTTTATCGCGCGACAGGTGGTGGTGATCAAGTCCGCCGACATCGCGCAGATGCAGGCCGCACAGCAGGCCGACTGGAAGGTGAATGGGGTGGGCGGCATTGTTAGCGCGGTCGATCCGGCTGCAGGCACGATCACGCTTACGTCGGGCGCGAAGAAGGTGGTCGTCGACACGACACCCGGCAAAACAGAGTTCAAGCGCTTTGCCAGCGACTCCGTGAAGTACCAGGACGCCAAGCCGGGAACGCTGGCGCAGATCCAGGTGAAAGACCAATTACAGGCACGCGGAAAGAAGTCGGCGGATGGATTGCAGGTGCAGGCCGATGAGGTTGTGAGCGGGGCGTTCCTGGACCTGTCCGGTGAAATCGCCAGCGTAGACGCTTCGGCGGGAAAGATCACGCTGAAGGACCTTGCCACCAAGAAGATGATGACCGTGAACTTGACGGCTAACTCCGATCTTCGCCTGATGCCGCTGCGGACGGCGACGATGTTCGCGCAACGGACCAACGGCGGGGGCGCGGCGGCGGGCGGGGGATATGGCGGACCAGGTGCGGGTGGGGCGGCTGGTGGTGGGCCGGCTGCTGGTGGAGCAGGCGGCATGCGCCGCTCCGCGAGCGCGGACCTTTCGCAGATGATTACGAGCTTTCCTGCAATTACCCTCGCCGATCTGCACAAGGGCGACGCGGTAATGATTGTGGCTTCCGATCCTGCGCCGGGCGCCAGTACCGTGACCGCGATTACCGTATTGACGGGGGTCGATGCGATCCTGACTGCCAATCCGAACGGCGGCATGAGCCTGTCGATGAGCATTGGCGGCGGGGGCGGCGACCAATAATGATTTCCAACCACAGTGCGACTATGTTTTTCGGCGTTAGTACTTCTTAGGAGTGAGGATGTCTCTTCGACAGCGTTTGGCGTTTCTCCTGCTTTTTCTCGTTGCTTCGCTGCCATTTTCCGCAGTGGCACAAACGGCGGCGGCGCCGGCAACGGCGGGTGCGACCGTGCACGGGATAGTCGTAGATCCGGACGATGCGTTGATTCCGGGTACGACGGTGACATTGACATCGTCCGCGGGCAAATCCCAGAGCACGACCTCAAAGAGCGACGGCACGTACTCGTTCCGCGGTGTGGCGGCAGGCAGCTACACGGTAAACGCGAGCGCGCCCGGCTTCGCCAATTACTCCAGCGCGGCGATCAACGTCAACGCGGGAGCGAATGTGACGTCGGATGTACATATGGCGCTGGCGAACGCGACGCAGACGGTGAATGTCACCACCGACACTGTGCAACTGAGCGTAGACCCTGACAGCAACCAGAGCGCCACAGTTATCACCGGGGACGCGCTGAATGCGCTCTCGGACGATCCTGATGAGTTGCAGTCGGAGCTTGAGGCCCTGGCCGGTCCTGCGATGGGACCGAACGGCGGGCAGATTTATATCGATGGATTCACCGGTGGGCAACTGCCTCCGAAGTCCTCGATTCTGGCGATCCGCATCAATCAGAATCCGTTCTCGGCGCAGTACGACCGGGCCGGATACGGGCGCATCGAGATCCTGACCAAGCCGGGGACGGACAAGTTCCACGGCGGCGGAAGCATCCAGGGCCAGGACAAGATCTTCAATACCTCGAATCCATTTCTGGGCGGACCCAACGTTCAGCCGGACTATCACCAACTGTTCTATACCGGCAATCTGACCGGGCCGATCCGGCCGGGTTCGTCGTTTACGCTGAACGGGACCTACCGCGATATTCTGAACAACAACCTGATCAATCCCCCGGAGATTTACAGCAGCGGCCCAACTTCAACCACCGTATGCTTGCCCGGGGACGCGGACTTCGCGAGCTGCAGCCCCAATCCGTATCCATTGACGGCGCGTGCAGTGTCCGCCCCGAACAAGCGATGGGAGATCAATCCGCGTTTCGACAGCATGATCGGAACCAAGAATACGTTCACGGCGCGCTACTCGTACGAGACCAGCAACAGCACGAATCCGGGCAGCGGCAACTCGCTGACCACCCAGCAGAGTTCTTCGTCGAGCGCCGACAACACGATCCAGATCAGCGATACGCAACTGCTGAGCAACCGGGTGATTAACGAGACGCGGTTCGAGTTTGAGCATGGCTCGAACAGTTCGAGTCCGGTGAATCCGGCAGCCACAGTTTCGGTGTCGGGATACTTTACCACCCACGGTACCGGCAGTGGCGGCAGCAGCAGCACCTCGGATCACATCGAGGTACAGAACTATACGTCGATCCAACTGACCAAGAACTTCATCCGGTTGGGCGGGCGCCTGCGCACCGACGATGACACGAACAATGCGAGTGCCACCCAGAACGGGTCGCTGAATTATTCGTTTCTGCTGGATCCGTGCACCGACCCGAGCGCCTCCGCCCAGACCAAGACCAACCTGGGTTGTGCCTCTACCACGGTCCCGTGCGACGGCGTCTTAGCGACTACGCCGCCTGCCCAACCCTACTCGCCGATCTCGTCGTACCAGTGCGAGGTTCCTTTCTCGTTCTCGCTGACCACGATTAACAAAGCGACGATCAGCGCGCGCGAGTTGGACCTGGGCGTCTACCTGGAGGATGACTGGAAAGCAAGGGACAACCTGACCATCAGTTACGGCATACGCATGGAGGCGCAGAACTTCATCAACAGCACGCATGACTTTGCCCCGCGCATGCAGATGGCCTATGGCATTCCGCGGAAGAACGGGAAGCCGACCCTTACCGTGCTGCGCTACGGGTTTGGCATCTTCTACGACCGATATAGCGTGGGCAGCATCAACGGCATCATTGCGGGGAACCCTGCCAACCAGAGCAGCACAACCTACTATTACCCGGGGACAGCGGCGCTGCCTTGCGGTCCAGCGACGATCGGCAACTGCCTGACAGGCACAGCGGCTTCTCCTCCTCGAACTTTTGTTCCGGTGGCAGACCTGGGCCTGCGCGCTCCGTACATGATTGAGAGCGCGGGCACGCTGGAACAGAAGGTGGGCAAGTACACCAGCGTGACGGTGACCTACATGAATGGGCGAGGGGTACACCAGTTCATTGGGCGCACGTTCCCGATTGGCGGCGCCTTTGTCCCATCCTCTTGCGCGAACGCGAACCCCGACTCGGCGTTAGGGGTAGGCAATTACATTAATTGCAGCCAGTCGGAGGGCATCTACAAGCAGAACCAGATCACCACCAACATCCGGATCCAGACGCCGAAGGGCATCAGCCTGACGGGCTATTATTCGGCGAACTGGGCGAACTCCAACACCAGCGGCATTACCGATCCATACAGTTCCTCCGCGGATTACGGGCGGGCCAGCTTTGCGGTGCGCAGCCAGGCGAACCTGCTGGGAACGATTCCCCTGCCCTTCCTGATTACGGCCAGCCCGATCATGTCGGTTTCGTCCGGCCGGCCCTACAACGTTACGACAGGGCTGGATAATAATCACGACGGGGTATATGACGACCGTCCGGCGTTTGCCGGTGCCCCGGTTGCTTCCAACTTCAAGAACTGCGTTAATGCCGCCAACTTCAATTCAGAAACTCAGAGCAGCACCCTTGTTTTCGGCGAGAACTATACGCAGATTCCGGTGAACTACTGCACCGGGCCGAATACCGTGAGCTTCAACCTGCGGTTTTCCAGGACCTTTGGTTTCGGTCCTAAGACAGAGGCCGCCCTGGCTGCGCAGGCGCGTGCGGCTGCGCAGCAGGCCGCTGGCGGAGCGGGCGGGCCCGGCGGACCCGGCGGCGGACCGGGTGGACCCGGAGGCGGACCCGGCGGCGGCGGACGCGGCGGTGGTGGTGGCGGTGGCGGCTTTGGCGGTGGCGGTGGCGGACGTGGTGGCGGCGGTGGTGGCGGCGGCGGCGGCTTTGGCGGTGGACGCGGTTCCAACACCGGGCGCAAATATAACCTGTCGCTTGGGCTCCAGGTGCTGAACCTGTTCAACGAGGTTCCCTACGCAGCGCCGGTGAGCGACGTGACCAATTCCAAGTTTGGCCAGGTCACCTCGATTGGCGGCGGCTTCGGGAGCTCAAACGCAGTGCGGCATATCACGCTGACGGCGAACTTCAACTTCTAACCAATATTTCGATTCGCGAGAAGGGCGCGGCTGAATCTGGCCGCGCCTCTTTCGTTGTTGTGCGCCGCGTGTGGCGGAGACAGGGTGGACTAAACAGCCGGCGGTTTTGCAATCACCGGCGCGGCGATGACGATGGTCTTGGCATTGAGGAACTCGCGCATGCCGGCGGCCGAGAGTTCGCGGCCATAGCCGGAGTGCTTGATGCCGCCAAAGGGCAGGCGCGGATCGCTGGCCACCTGGGCATTGAAGAAGACAGCTCCGGATTGGAGTTCGGCGGCAAAGCGGCGCTGTTCGGTGTCGCTGCGTGTCCACACGGAGGCACCCAGGCCGAACTGGGTGTCGTTGGCCACGGCGATGGCGTGGTCGATGTCGCGCACACGGAACAGCATCGCGACTGGCCCGAAGATCTCCTCGCGATAGATCGCGGAGGTGCGGGAAACACCGGCGATCACGGTCGGCGAGTAGTAATTGCCTTTGCCGGCGATGCGCTCCCCGCCGGTCAGCACCCGGCCGCCGGCGCGGATGGCGGCCTGCACCTGGGCGTCAAGGTCATCGAGTTGCGTGGCCGTCGCAAGCGGGCCGATCTCGGTGTCTTCGCAGGTGGGGTCGCCGATCTTCATGGCGGCCATGCCCGCGACGAAACGGGTCTCGAAGTCGTCGTAGATTGGGTCGGCGATGAGGAAGCGCTTGGCCGCGATGCACGACTGGCCGCTGTTGACGCAGCGGGCGTGTACAGCAGCATCGACGGCGGCTTCGAGATCGGCTGAGGGCATCACAATGAAGGGGTCGCTGCCGCCGAGTTCGAGGACCGACTTCTTGATGAGCCATCCGGCCTGGGCGGCGATGGCGCGCCCGGTGGTCTCGCTCCCAGTCACCGTGACTGCAGCCACGCGCTCGTCGGCGAGCACCATCTCCACCTGGCTGGCCTCGATCAGCAGCGTCTGGAAAACGCCGCGGGGAAAACCGGCGCGGCGCACCAGCTCTTCAATGGCGAGCGCGCATTGGGGGACGTTGGACGCGTGCTTGAGCAGACCCACGTTGCCGGCCATCAGCGCGGGCGCGAGAAAACGGAAGACCTGCCAGAAGGGGAAGTTCCACGGCATGACAGCGAGCACGACGCCGAGCGGGTCCCAATGGACGCACCCGTCGTTCGCGCCGATGTCGACGGGCTCGGGCGCGAGGATGCGGGCGGCGTGATCGGCGTAGTAGTAGCAGGCGCTGGCGCACTTTACGATTTCGGCGCGCGCGGCCACTGCGGGCTTGCCCATCTCGCCGGTGATGAGTGCGGCAAGCTCGCTGGTCTCAGTTTCCAGCAGCTTTGCGAGCTTGCGCATACACAGCGCGCGGTGGCTGAGCGGAACATTGGCGTAGTCCACGAATGCGGCCCGGGCGATAGCGATCTTATCGAGCAGCACCTCGCTGGTCAGCGGAGTGAAGCTGCGAAGCAGAACGCCGTTCGAGGGATTGACGGACTGGATCGGCATAATGCGCTACTCCGCCGCAAGCTTGCCAAGAGCGGAGGCGAGAACGCGCGCGCCTCGCTCGATGTCGGCGGGCGCGGCGTACTCGTCGGGCCGATGGCTGACGCCGCCGCGGCAAGGGATGAAGATCATGGCGATAGGCGCGATGCCGGCGATGAACGAGGAGTCGTGGTACGCGCGGGCGACCAAGTGCTTTGCAGGGATGCCGTAGCCGCGGCAGATTTCGTCGAGGACCTGGACGATGTGCGGCGAAGAGATGGCCGGCTGGTCGGCATTGACCAGCGTCTCAGCGATCCGGACTTCGCGGCGCGCGCGGATTTGCTCGACGTCGCGGCGGACGCCTTCCATGACGCCTTCGCGACGCACGGGGTCGGTGTCGCGGATGTCGACCTGGAGGGTGACGCGGCTGGGAACGCTGTTAACCGCGCCGGGATAGACATCGCAGGTGCCGACGGTGGCGACGGTGTCGATGACGCCGGTCGCGAGCGCGTGCCGCTCGATGGACAGGATGATCTCAGAGGCGGCGCAGAGCGCGTCGCGGCGGTCGGGCATCAGCAGCGCGCCGGCGTGGCCGCCGATGCCTTCGATGGTGAAGGTGTAGCCGGCAGGTGCGGCGATGGCGGTGACGATGCCGAGGGGCAGGCCTTCGCGTTCGAGCAGAGGCCCCTGCTCGATGTGTAGTTCGACCCACGCGTGATAGTGGCCCGAGGGCAGACACACGCTGGAGAGCGGCCCAGCGAAGCCCGCGGCGGCACGGACCTGGGCCAGGGTCTCGTCTTCGTGGCCGCGCTGCGCGCCGTGGAGGGCGTCCGCGCGCTCGGGCGAGAGTGTGCCCGATATGAGCCGGCTGCCCACACAGCCGATGCCAAAGCGGGTTGGTTCTTCGGAGGTGAGAAGAACCAATTCGATAGACCGGCGGGGGCGCAGACCGCTGCGCTTGAGGGCACGGATAGCTTCGAGGCCGCCGAGCACGCCGACGGTGCCGTCGTACATGCCGGCATGGGGGATGGCGTCGATGTGCGAGCCGGTGGCGACGGCGGGAAGATCGGGCTCGGCGCCGACCCAGCGGAAGAAAGTGTTGCCGACGGCGTCTTCGCGGATGACGAGGCCCGCGGCTGCGGCGAGCGACTTGAGCCATGCACGCGCGCGGAGATCGTCGGAAGTGAAGACGATGCGAGTGACGGCGGTGCCGTCGGGGGATGGCTCGATCGAGGTGAAGGTGGCGAGTGTTTTGAGTTCGTCGTTGAGCCGGGTTGCGTCGATCTGAACTTCGCTTGGAGCGATGCGGCTGGGCGGATTATCAATGCGGGTCTGCATACTTGCCTCCTGCACCTCAAGGAAAAGTTGCGCACTGCGATTCGTCAGCCCAGTGGATGCCGGTTCCAGTCCTTATAGATTAGATACTTTGCAGGTTGCTTGCCCAACGCGCCGAACCATTGCGGACAGAAGGGCGCCATCCAGATGAAGTCGCCCGCGGTGACCGGGTACCAGGCGTCGCCGAGGCGATAGATGCCGCCGCCCTCGAGCATCAGCAGGCCGTGCTCCATCACGTGGATTTCGACCCTGCTGAGAGATGCGCCGGGCTGGTAGGTCATGGTGTTGACCGCGAAGTCGAATGCAGGCTGATCGGGGAGCAGACTGCGCACCTGCAGGTCGGGATCGCCCATTAGCGCGGTTGGTGCGGCATCGGCTTCGGTGCCGACGAGCAGATGGGGTGAGGCGACTCCCGCAAGAGGCTGATAGATTTTTTCGATGACAGCGAGGCGCGTAGCGGCTTGCGCTGTGACGGTGTGGGCCAGATCCGCGGGGATGTAGGCGTAGCCGCCGACGGAGAGCGACTGAAAGCTGGTGTCGGTGGCGAGATCGACGACACCGCTGAGCACATAGACGAAGCGCTGGGCAGATGTGGGGCCGAGCTTCCCGCCCGGATCGAGTTCCGCGGTGTATTCGGTGAAGGCCGCACCGGCAGCGGGCGAGACGTGGACGATGGCTGCACCGCCCTGCATACCCGGAAGCGGCGCGCGGACGAAGGTGTCGGGCGTGTGCAGAAGATGGTCGCGCCGGTTCACGCTGCGGGTGTGGCCGAGGTTATGCATGGAGGTCTCGCTTTCGAGGCGAGGTTCGGGCGGCAATTCGTTCGATCATCGCTCTATCATCGCGCAACCTTCGCAGGAACTCCACCCCGGTTGCGAGCGCGGCTTCGACGTCTCCGGTCAGAACGGTCTCGCCGGGGTGATGGCTGAGGCCGCCCGGACTGCGCAGGAACAACATCGCGGCGGGCACGCGGCGGGCGACGATCATGGCATCGTGGCCGGCGCCGCTGGTGATGACGCGGGCGGGTTGGTTGGTGGCGCACGCAACCGCATCCACGAGTAGAGATGTCAACGCGGGGTCCATGGGAACGGCGGCCTGGTCGAGCGATGCGCTATGGGCGGCGGTGACACCACGAGAGGTGGCGGTCCGATTTGCACAGTCGAGATAATGCTTGGCGGCTGCCTGGCGCACAGCATCCTGCGCGTGCCGCACGTCGAGCGTGGCGATACATGCGCCGGGGATGACGTTGCCCGCAGCGGAGGGGACCTCGATCTTGCCGACGGTAGCGACCAGGCCGGGAGTGGCGCCGGCGTGGCGCTCGACCTCGACGATCCACTCGGCTGTCGCGGCCAGGGCATCGTGGCGCAGCGGGCCCATGGGCGTGGTGCCCGCGTGGTTGGCGTGGCCGGTGAAGGTGACCTGCATGCGCGTCTGGCCGGCGATGGCGTCGGCCACGCCGAGGGCGAGGCCCTCGCTTTCGAGCACCGGTCCCTGCTCGATGTGGAACTCGAGGTAGGCGAAGGCGGACTGGTCGACAACTGCGGCGGGTAAGGCTGCGGGGTCGAGGCCGAAACTGCGGATGGCATCGACGACGCTGGTGCCGTCAGCGTCGGTGCGGGTGAGGGTCTCGGCGTCCAACTCGCCGATCAGCGCGAGGCTTCCGAGAAAAGGCTTGGCGAAGCGGACGCCTTCCTCTTCGGAGAAGCCGATGACCTCAATGGCGAAGGGCATTCCCGGCCCCGTTGATGCGCTCGACTGCCCGGCGATCTCTTCCGCCAGCGCAACGCCGATCACCACGCCGAGCACGCCGTCGAAGGCCCCTGCATTTGCGACCGTGTCCAGATGCGAGCCGATGAGCAGACGCGGCGCGCCGGACGCTGCCGCGGGCAGCACGCCGCGTATGTTTCCCACGGCATCCACGCGCACCTGCATCCCGGCCGCCCGCATCCAGCCGCCGAGCAGCGCGTGAACGCGATGCATCGACGGTGCAAGAAATGTCCGGGTGGTCTCGCCGGCGACCTCAGTGCAGAAAGCGAGTTCGCGGCAGCGCGCGATGATCTGTTCCGCCCGCTCGGTTGCTGCAATGTTCGCGGTTTGCTTTCCGGATTCACTCAAGCCTTGCGCCTCACGCGCGCCTCGATGTGGCCGGCGGGTTCGTCGGTCGGCACGAAAATCTCGTTCGGATTGTCCTGCCCAAAGCGCTCCAGGTCGACCAGCAGGCAGTGCTTGTTCGGCATAATGAGATCGACCTGGTCGACCTCGGCAACGCGCTCCAGGGCGCTCTTGCCCATGGCGTACAGGGTCTCCTGCACCGACTTGCTCTGGTGGTTCGCGAAGGTCTTGAGCATCGCCTCGCGCAGGGCTACGCGCATTGCGTCGAAGCCAAGCGTGACCACCGAATAGCGCCACTCCGCGGTGACCGCGGTGCAGAAGAGACGGTCGTCGGTCTCCTTGAGCGTGGTCAGTTCGTCCTTGATGTAGCCTGCGAACCCTGAGTCCGCGGTCTTCATGACGACGAGGTTCCTGAAGCCGGAATGAATGCTGAAGCTGCCGGTGCGCTCCCGGGCAACCGTAGTGGTTTGCACCTCGCCCGAGCCGCGCATAAAGGCCGTGGGATGTGGCTTGCCGTCGACCGTCAGCCGCTTCCACATGGCGCTTTCGACAGCGACCGAGACCGAGGACACCTGCGGATTGCGGCTGAGCAGGAAGTCGACCAGTTCTTTCGCGAAGTCCTCCATCGCGATGGCGGAGGACTTGCGCGCCACCGAATAGACGGTATTCTTCATGGTGTCGGTGGGCAGGATTTTGCTGTTGTCGCCGTCGTAGTGTGCGCTGGCGAAGTCGCCCGTGAGCAACACCTGCACGGTCCACTCGCGCAGCTCGCTTCCCCTGGGGTTGCGCGTCACCTTCATCAGGCGGACGCGCGATTTACCGTAACGATTTTCAGCGAGCTCGATCATTTGTTCTCTTTTCTGTTACAAACAGTCGGCAATTCAACTTCCCCGGTAAGTGGTGTAACCATTTGCGGTGAGTAACAGCGGTATGTGGTAATGCTGCGATGGGTCGCGGACTTCGAACGCGATTTCCACGTAAGGGTACAGACCTGCGACACGCTGCGCCTGGTAATACGCGATGGTTTCAAATCGAATGCGGTACGGGCCAGCTCCGAGCGCCATGCCCGTGGGCAAGAGCTGCACGCAACGGCCATCCGCGTCCGTTTTGTTCTCGGCAAGCACAAGCCATTGATCCTGCTGCCAGCGGGCGAGCGATAGCGGGACGTTTGCGGCGGGACGGCCAAGAGTAGTGTCGAGGATGTGCGTCGAGATGCCCATAGAGTTCACTCCGTTCCCAACCAGCGGCGAAGTCGAAGCTGCGTGATCTGGCGCTGCTGCTCGGCCGCTTCAAGCAACTCCGTCGCTGCATCATTCTGCATTCGCGTTTTGAGGATCGCGAGAATCTCCGCGGCGCTCTTGCCCGCTGCGCAGACGATGAAGATGCGGCCGAATCTCTCTTCATACTGACGGTTTCCCTCGGCGAGGGCAAGCTTTTGGGCGGCGTCCTGCGACATGGCTGCGCGCTGCTCGGCTGACGACCAAGCGACTGATTGGGCCGTAGCAGAGCGCGCGTGCTGCTGGCCGATGCGGGGATGGCTGGCGAAGGCCTCGCCCCAGGCCTGCCCGGGGAGTGCGGCCCAGACCCTGTCGGACGCCGCGAACAGCTGCTGGGCATCGGCGAAGGGGCGCTGCGCGGCAAGGCCGGAAGCCCAGGCGAGCGAGCCGCAGCAGGGCAGGATTTCGCGTGCCGCGGTGTCGGCATCGAGTGTGTTCCAGCGGGCGAGGACAGGGTCAGGCGACGGCGGCGTCATGATCGTTCAGAGTGTCTAGCATAGCCTGAGTTCACGGCCACGGGGGGCGGAAATGAATTCGCCGTTTGCGTAGACGGGTTCGCCGCGTAGGTACGTGGCTTCTACGATTCCGCGCAGTGTCTCGCCTGCATACGGCGAGATTGCGTGGCGATAATGCAAGCGCTCGGGAGTAACCACGAACTCCGCTTCAGAATCGAAGACCACAAAATTGGCCTCACGGCCGGCCTGGAGCACCCCTGCGCGCGCGCTCAGCCCGGCCAGCGCAGCCGGCGCCACGGACATCCAGCGGGCGATGTCGTCGAGCGAGAATCCGCGACGCGACGCATCGGTCCACACCACAGGCAGCGCGACGGAGAGGCTGGCAATGCCGCCCCACGCCAGGTCGAAGCGGCCATCGTCCAGGTGCTTCATCGCGGGCGGACACGGCGAATGGTCGGTGACAACCAGGTCGACGATGCCTGCGCGCAGGCCCTGCCACAGCGCCGCGCGATTCCCTGCCCCACGTATGGGCGGCGCACATTTCAGCAGGGTGGCGCCGTCGGCGATCTCCTCCGCTGCAAAGTGCAGATAGTGGGGACAGGTCTCGACGGTGATGGGCAGGCCCTCTGCGCGTGCGGCCTGCAACTCCCGCAAAGCCTGAGCCGTGGAGAGATGCACGATGTGAAGTCGGAAGGCGTAGCGGCGGCATAGTTGGATCATCAAGCGGATTGCTTCGAGCTCGGCCTGGTCGGGACGGGAGGCGAGATAGGTCGCGTACTCGCGCCAATCCGCATCGCGCAGGTTTGCCGTAGCCGCGTCGATTGGCCCGGCCAGCTCGGCGTGGACCAGCAAAGGGAGCCGCGACTGCGCGATGGCGGGTAGGGCGCGCTCCAACTGCTCGCGGTCGATCATGGTAAAGCCGTCGCAGCCGGGATAGATGAGGAAACACTTGAAGCCCGCGACACCAGCGCGCGCCAGCGGCAGCAGGTGGGCCTGATTGTCCGCGACGGCGCCGCCCCAGGCTGCCCAGTCCACCAAACATTGCCCGGCAGCGGCGGAGCGCTTGAGTTCGAGCGCTGCAACGGTGGTGGTCTCGGGCAGGCAGTTCAGCGGCATGTCGACCAACGCGGTGTAGCCGCCGGCGGCGGCCGCGCAGGTGGCGGTTGCAAACCCCTCCCACTCGGTGCGGCCGGGCTCGTTGATGTGGACGTGGGAGTCGACCAGGCCAGGCAGCAGTGCGCGCTCGCCGAAGTCGACCACCTGGGCGTCCGCGGGCAGATCGCCAAGATCGCATACCGCGCGAATCACGCCGGCTGGCCCGTCCTCGAGCAGCAGCGCGGCGCGGCGCGTACCCTGCGGAGTAACCACCCGGTTGGCGGCGAACGCGTGTGCCATACTGGCTATTATCCGCCATTGAAAACAAAGGTATAAGGGTTAAGTAGCCGCGCTGCACTGGCGGCAGGAAACGGAGGCCAGACGATCGAAGGCAACCCCAACTTCATGCGGCGTGCGATTGAGCTGGCCACCGAAAACGTACTCTCCGGCGCTGGAGGTCCGTTCGGCGCGGTGGTGGTGCGCGACGGCAAGATCATCGCGACCGGAGTGAACCTGGTGACGTCGACCAACGACCCTACGGCCCACGCCGAGGTCGTTGCCATCCGCGCGGCGTGCACGGCGCTGGGCAGTTTCCAACTCCGTGGCTGCGCGGTCTACACCAGCTGCGAGCCCTGCCCGATGTGCCTGGCGGCGCTCTACTGGTCGCGCTGCGACCAAGTCTTTTACGGCAACTCCGCTGCCGATGCCAGCGCCGCCGGCTTCGACGATTCGTTGCTTTACGAAGAAGTGAAACGCCCGCTGGACCAGCGCAAGATTCCCATGACCCGCTTGCTGGGCGGTGAGGCGATCGAGAGCTTCAACACGTGGCGGGTCAAGACCGATAAGATCGAATACTAATATGGCAACCAAACGCAGGACCTCAGGGAAGAAGAATTCGATTGCCCGAAAGAGAACCGGGAACGCCGCTGCGCCGGTGAAGATCGCGCTGCTGGGCTTCGGCACGGTTGGCAGCTCGGTGGCGCGCGTGCTCGCGCAGTCGAAGTTTTCCGGCATCGAGCTGACCCACATCTTCAATCGCAACGTCGAACGTAAGCGCACGTCGGACGCGGCGAAGTGCGTGCCGGCCTCGGTGGTGTGGACGGAGAACTTTGCCGATATCCTGAACTCGCGCGCGGAGATCGTGGTGGAGCTGACGGGCGGCCTGGATCCCACGGAGAGCTGGCTGCGCAAGTGCTTTGCCGCGGGCAAGTCTGTAGTCACGGCCAACAAGCAGCTGATCGCGTATCGCGGAGCTGCGCTGGCGCGTCTAGCCGCAAAGCACGGCGTGCAGTTGATGCATGGGGCGGCAGTTGCGGGTGGCGTTCCGGTGATTGCAGGTATGCTGCAAGGACTTTCCGGCGACCAGATCACACGCATCAGCGGCATCGTGAACGGCACCTGCAACTACATCCTCAGCCACATGGAGTCAGGCTCCAGCTACGCAGCCGTGCTGGCCGATGCGCAGGGCCTGGGCTATGCGGAGGCCGACCCGTCGGCAGACGTCGACGGCTTCGATGCGCGGGCGAAGCTGTGCATCCTTTCGCGCGTTGCGCTGCATGCGGAGCTCGACCCCGATGCGGTTGCGACGCAGACGATTTCGACCGTCGAGGCCGTCGACTTCGCCTACGCGAAGGAGCTGAACTGCACCATTCGGCAGGTGTCGCGCGCGCAATTGGATGGAAGGCTGGTGCATGCGCGAGTCGCACCCATGCTGGTGCCGATGGCCTCGCCGATTGCGTGGTCGCATGGCACGCAGAACATGGTGGTCACAAGTGGCAAGTTCGGCGGGGACGTGGTGTTCAGCGGGCATGGCGCGGGCGGCGAGCCTACGGCGGTCGCTGTGGTCTCGGACATTCTGGCGGTAGCGCAGCGGTCGGTCGCGGTGCAGCTTCCGGTGCGGCGGCGGCAGGTGACCGGCGAGTTTCTTGCGCCGCACTACCTGCGCTTCGTGGTGGACGACAAGCCGGGGATCGTCGCGGGAATCGCGGGCGCGCTGGCGAAGGTCGGCGCGAACATCGATTCCCTGCTGCAGCATCCGGGGCATCCAAAGCACCGGCTGCCGTTCGTGGTGACCACGGAGCCGTGCCTGACATCGACCATCGAGAAGGCCGTTGCGTTGATGGCGAAGATGGACTGCATGCTGGAGCGGCCGCTGTGCCTGCAGATTTTGACGATTGACGACAAGGTGGAATAAAAGCCTTAACACCGATCTGCACGGATGGAACCGATCAGAAACGAATTGACCGGTGCTTGTCCGCGTTGATCGGTGTTATGCCTTCTTTAGTACTTCGGCATGGTGGGGTCAATCTTGTCGGCCCACGCGAGGATGCCGCCGGCCAGGTTCTCCGGGTTCTTGAAGCCGGCGTTCTTCAGGATCAGCGCGGCCTTCTGGCTGCGGGCGCCGGAGCGGCAGTGGATGATAATCTCCTGGTCCTTGTGCGCCGCAAGTTCGCCGACACGCTTTTCCAACTCGCCGACCGGGATCAGCGGCGCGCCGAGGCTGGCAATGGGAACTTCGTGCGGCTCGCGCACATCGAGCAGGAAGAAATCTTCCTTCGCGTCCATCTTCTTCTTCAGCGCCTCGACGGTGATCTGCGGGATGCCATCGACGATGGGAGCTTGGCCGACTGCCTGGTCGCGGGCGACTTCGAGCGGGCCGACGGACTTCGGTTTTTCGATGCCGCAGAACTGATCGTAATCGATGAGCTGCTTGATCTCGTGGGTGCCGCAGGCCGGGCACAGTGGGTTCTTGCGCAGCTTCAGCGTGCGGAAGTTCATGCCGAGCGCGTCAATAAGCAGAAGGCGGCCGGCGAGCGAGTCGCCGATGCCGAGGATCAACTTGATAACTTCGGTGGCCTGGATGACGCCGACCAATCCGGGCAAAATTCCGAGCACGCCCCCCTCCGCGCAGGAGGGCACCAGACCCGGCGGCGGCGGTTCGGGATAGAGGCAGCGGTAGCACGGGCCGGTCTCGGTGGCGAAGACGCTGGCCTGGCCTTCGAAGCGGAAGATGGAGCCGTAGGCATTGGGCTTGCCCAGCAGCACACAGGCGTCGTTGACCAGGTAGCGGGTCTGGAAGTTGTCGGTGCCGTCGGCGATGATGTCGTAATCCTTGAAGATTTCGAGCGCGTTGGCGCTGGTGAGCATGGTGTTGTGCTTCACCACGTTCATGAAGGGGTTGAGGTTCTTGAGCATCTGCTCGGCGGAATCGACTTTGAGCATGCCGACCGTTTGGGTCGAGTGGATGACTTGGCGCTGCAGATTGCTCGCCTCGACGGTATCGAAGTCGACCAGGCCGAGCGTGCCCACGCCGGCGGCGGCAAGATAGAGCGCGAGCGGCGCGCCCAGCCCGCCGGTACCGACGCAGAGGACCTTCGCGGCCTTCAGCTTCTGCTGGCCCTCCATGCCGACTTCCGGCAGGATAAGGTGGCGCGAGTAGCGCGAAATCTCTTCGTTGGAAAGCTTGGGAAGCGCGATTTCAGGTAAAGTTGCGGTTGCCATTTCGTTGTCCTTCGCCCGCGTGGCGGGCTTCTGATCCAAATCGGTTACATAATTATGTAATACGTCCCTTTTTCAGTTACAAACTGCGCGAAGCGCGCCCGCCTGAAAGTTTCCACCGGCAATGGAAGGGATGATGGTCAGTTCGTCGCCTTCCTCAGTCGTGGTCGCTTCCTTCGATGGGAGGTAACGGATGTCATCGTCGTTGAGGTAGATGTTGACGAAGGACCGCAGCTTGCCCTCACCGGTATAGAGGTGCTGGCGCAGCTCGGGATACGCGCCTGTCAACTGTTCCAGCGCTTCGCCAATCGTCGCTCCGGAGACGCTGACGATCTGCTGTCCTCCGGTATATGCGCGCAACGGCGTGGGGATGTTGATCTTCATGCCTGCTCTCTCTCTTTCTGGTCCCGGATTGCGTCCTGTTTCATTTCGATCTCGACCGGCTCGTCGTTGAACTGCTTGTCATCCTCGCCGGTGCCGGTGAGCAGGAACGAATTCGTGATCGCGGCCTTGCCCTTGTCGACACGGGTGATGACGTAGGAGCAGCCAACCCAGTGGGCTTCGTCAAAGTCCGTCTTCGACCACTGTGCCGGGCAGTCCGGGTGAGAGTGATAGAAGCCGACGATGTCCAAGCCCAGACCGCGTGCCTGGCGTTGAACTTTAATGAGTTCTTCAGGCGCAATGTTGTAGCGGTCGTGGGCCCGGTCGGTGCGGGTGTTGCCGGCGCGGACGATGGTGTGCACGTGATTGCCATCGTGCACGGCCTTGCCCAGCAGAACGCCGCAGCACTCGTGCGGGTAGGTTTCCTCGCCGTGGGCGCGCAGGGCCTCGTAATCGGCATGGCTCAGTTTCAGCATCCGGGTCAGCCCTCCTGCCAGAAGCGTTCGCTGAGGTACTTGTCCGCCGAGTCGGAGAGGATGGTCACAATCACGGCCTCGCGCCCGGCCTTGGCCTCCTGTTCGGCGATGCGGAGCGATGCGGCCACTGCGCCGGCGGCTGATATCCCTACTAGCACCCCATCAAGCCGGCCAAGCTCCCTGGCCATGTCGTAGGCGCGCTCGGTCTCCATGAAGATGTTGGCGTCGGCGAGGGTGGCGTCGTAGATGGTGGGCACGATCGCGGTCGCCATGTGCTTCAGCCCCTCGAATCCATTGAAGGGCGAATCCGGCTGCATGGAGATGCACTTGATTTTGGGGTTGAGCTCACGCAGGCGGCGCGTAGTACCCATAAACGTCCCGCTGGTGCCCAGGCCGGCGACGAAGTGCGTCACTTGGCCCTCGGTCTGCTTCCAGATCTCGCTGGCGGTGGTGCGGTAGTGGGCCTTCCAGTTCTGCTCGTTGCCGTACTGGTCGGCGTAAAAGTATCGTTCGGGCTCGGCAGCGGCGAGGGCGCGCGCCTGGCGAATGGCGCCGTCGGAGCCGTCGGCTGGGTCGGTCCAGATGACCTTGGCGCCGTAGGCGGCGAGGATGCGCTTGCGCTCCTCGGAGACGTTGGACGGCACGCACAGCGCTACCGGGAAACCGAGCGCGGCGCCCAACATGGCGTAGGCGATGCCGGTGTTGCCGCTGGTGGCGTCGAGCAGGGCGCGGGCGGCGTCGCGCTGGTGGAACTTGAGCAGGCCACGCTTCTCCGCATCCAGCACAATCGACGCGGCGGCGCGATCCTTGATGGAGCCGCCGGGATTGACCCACTCGACCTTGCCCAGGATCTGGACGCCGGGAAGATGCGCCGTCAGCCGCCCGAGTCTGAGCAGAGGGGTGTTGCCGATGCGTTCGAGCAGGGTCACACCAAGCGACTGGGTCCCAAGCGACTGGGTCGTGGCAATCATTGAAGAATTCCCTTCGTTCGTTTGCTGCACGTTCAAACTGACTGTTCGGGCCCGTTGCCCACTTCGCTGGGCCCGCGCGGTTGGCCTTCGCGCGGAGTTCCGTTTGAAGGCCGCCACCGGATGTGCGACAGTTAAGCAAGTCTAACGTATCGAAACTATGGCAAAGAAGACCCCGCCACGAAACTTTACCGACGCGCTGGCCACGCTCGCCGGACACCAATTTGATGTTTCTGCTGCCAAAGACGGTTCAGGGAACGGCGCTAAAGCCTTTCAGGTGAGGAAATACGGTGTGGCGGCGGAGATTGCTGCCGCTCCCGACGGGACCACGCTGGTGCTGGCGCGGCCAGGATGGCTGCTGGGCGGGCAGATCGCGCGGCTGGTGGACAAGGGCTACCAGAAGTTCCTAAAGACGCCAAAGCTGGAGATTCCCGCGACCGCGGACCACCTGCACGCCATCCACGAGTTCAGCGAGGAACTGAACGAGGCGGCCGGGGCGACTAGTTTGTACAACGAGTCGCTGGGGACGACCAGCGATCGGTATCTGTACGACCGGGTCAAGGGGCGGAAGTAAGGTTCTTAGCGGCCCTTGTCGCTACCCTTGCATGAGGAGTGGGTGGGGCCGAACGCCCGGGAAGTAAATACTATTGCTTCTATCTTTTCGTCGTCATCGTGGGAGAAGACGGCGGCGACTCCGCGTTCCCTGTATTCCAAGTGCTTAATGTTACCGCTCGGGCTTTCGTAAATCGTCGCTGTGCCACCTTGTACGGAACACTCGTCCGCCGCGTAGCGGGCGACTATGAACTCTGAACCGAAAACACGGATGATGTCAGCCTTCGTTTGGGCGCGAAGAGGATATAGCGTCATTCCGTCGAGGATTCCCTTCTTCACATAGACAACAAGAGTTCCTGATATCGGATCTGAGACCTTATAGCTCATAGTTGCGAGTCCTGTATCTTGCTCTCTTCCGACCGAAGCGGGGTTTCCCAGTTTTGCTAGAACCTCTGCGCGAGAGCTCGTTCCGACCGTCAGTCCGTGGTACATTGCGGCGGTCCAAGGCTTCGATTGCTGCGCCGCACCGCCATGGATCGACGTTAGGAATAAAGCCGCGATTAGTGTATTGATTAGCCGCATTGCGATACCGCTCCTTCGTTCCTTCACTTTCCCCGTTCGCGTTGCAGTTCGCGGTAGGCATCGCTCTTCCCAATGTTGCGGGCGCGGGCAACTTGCTTGAGGGCGTCCTTTTCGCTGAGACCCTGAGCTTTCATCAGCTCGCGAACTTCGACGGCGATGCTCTTGGGTTTACCCTCCGGCGTGGACTCGGCGGCAGGGGCGAAGAGCAGGACGAATTCGCCGCGAACGGTAGTGCGATCGGCGAGCGTCTTGCGCACCTCGGATACAGTCCCGCGCAGAAACTCTTCGTGCAGCTTCGTGAGTTCGCGGGCGACCACTACATGCTGTGTCGCCCCGAAGATGCCTTCCACATCGGCGAGTGTATCCAGAATGCGGTGGGGCGCTTCGTAAAAGATCATCGTGCCGCTGGCCGAACTTTTCCGCAGCGCTTCGAGGGCGGTGCGGCGCTGGCCTTCTTTTGCGGGAAGAAATCCGTGGAAGGTGAACGATTCGCCAGCGCCCTCCCGAGCCACCGCGCCGCTACCCAGACCGCTCGCGATGAGAGCGCTGATAGCGGCGTTGGCACCGGGAATGGGGAAGACCGGAACGCCCGCCGCAATGGCCGCCGCCGCAATCTGGCCGCCAGGGTCGGCGATGCCTGGCGTGCCCGCGTCGCTGACCACGGCGATGCGCGCGCCGGCCTTGAGTGCGGCGGCTAGCTCGACGGCGCGGCCGGCCTCGTTGTGCATGTGGTAGCTGATGGTGGGGGTGTGGATCTGGAAGTGGTTGAGCAGCTTCAGCGTCTGACGGGTGTCCTCACAGGCGATCTTGTCTACCGACCGCAGCACACGCAGGGCGCGCAGGGTGATGTCTTCGAGGTTGCCGATAGGAGTGGCGACGAGGTAGAGGCCGGGTGCCAGCGGCTTGGTGGCGTCCTCGCGTTCTTCGTCCGTGTTCATCCCAAGTTTATCCGTGGCCGAAACTGTTAGCCTCACGCGAGATTTCCCTCAGGGGCTAAAGCCCTATCCCACATGTGGCGATCATCGGCACGGCTGAAGCCGTGCCCTTAACGAGTGCATCTTCCAATGTCACTGTTCCTCGACGCGCTTCATGCGCCGGGTCTGGTTCAGCAGGCCCATGGACTGCGACAGGTTTTGCGGCGTGACGATGCCGACGATGCGCTCGCCTTCCATGACGGGAACGAGTTGCGCACCCTCTTCGCCCATGATGCGGCGCAGCGTCTTGACCAGCGAGTCGTCGGGCAGCGCAGTCTGGAAGCTGCGGGTCATTACGCCCTGGACGTAGCTGTTGCCGTGGGTCGCCAGCGCCTCCAGGATGTTCTGGCGGGAGACGGCGCCGACCAGGTTGCCGCCGCGCACCACCGGGAAGACGTCCTGCAGCGTGTGCACAGCGCGCTGCACCGCGTCTTCCAGCGTGTCCGAGGCGGAGAGCGTGCTGAACTGGGTGAGCATGACGTCGCGCATTCGCACCGAGTCCACATCGGTCTGGACCAGCAGGCCCTGGTTCTCCATGTGCGCGCCGATCAGCACGAACGCGCCCAGCAGGACCAGCCATACGTTGCTGAGCAGAAGCCCGCCGACCACCAGCGCGATGGCGATCCACTGGCCCAATCCGCCGCCGATTCCAAAGCCAAGGCCCGCGCCCAGTTTCGCGCCGGATTTCGCGGGCTGGCGCCGGTCTTTGCCGCCGGGTGCGCCCTCTACGGTACCGGTGCGAAAGACGCGCCCGCCATCCAGTGGGAGCGCAGGCAGAAGATTGATTGCGCCGAGCAGAAGGTTCAGCCAGACCATGGAACGCAGCAGATACGCCGGGGTGACCCACGGCCTCGCAACCAGGCTGATGCCGGGCGCCGACGCCAGCACGATGGCGCCGAGCAGAAGGCCGAACCCAATGCTGGCAAGGGGGCCGACCACGGCCATGCGCCGCTGCATCGCGGGCTCGGAGGCGCGTTCGGTGGCCTCCAGGGTCGCGTAGGTCATCAGGCCGCCGGTGGGCAGCAGCAGAATTCCGCGCAACTCCAAGCCGTACCACGTCGCTGCCAGCGCGCGCGCCAGTTCGCGCACGCCCACCGCAAACAGCAGCAGGAACCAAAGCACCAGCACGCGCCCTGTACCCGCACCCGCGACTGAGCCGGCGGCGATCGCCATCGCAAGCAGGAGCAGGAAGAACGCGTGAATGCGTACCTCGACTCCGAAGAAGCGGCCTAGGGGGAAACTCCATCCGCGCATCGCTCCATTGTATGCGCTCGGCGATAATGGTCGGATGCGCGTGATTGCCGGAACTTACCGCTCGCGGCAACTGGTCGCCCCGAAAGGAACAGCAACCAGGCCTACCAGCGACCGCCTGCGCGAGACGCTGTTCAACATTCTGGCCGCACGCGTGCCGGGATGCCGCTTCGCCGACCTGTACGCGGGTACGGGCGCGGTGGGCATCGAGGCTCTGAGCCGCGGGGCAGCGCAGGTGTGGTTCGCGGAGAAGGCGGAGCCGGCGCTGGCGGCGATCCGGGCAAATCTTAAGGCGCTGAAGATTACGCAGGGATTCACGGTGGAAGAGCGCGGGGCGGGGGCGCTGCTGGAGCGACTGGCGAAGACGGCGGAGACGGCGGGCGCGATGCTGGATCTTGTGTATCTCGACCCGCCGTGGGAGGCTGACGCGGAGTACGCGAAGACCATGCACCTGCTGGGCAGCGTGCGTGGACGGGCAATGCTTGCGCCGGGAGCGCTGGTCGTCGCCGAGCACAGCAGCAAATCGCCGCTGGCGGAGCGTTACGGCGAATTGGTGCAGACGCGGACGCTGAAGCAGGGCGACGCCGCGCTGAGTTTTTATGCTGTGACTGCGGAGTGAGAGCGGTCAGAATCCGCCGCCGGTGTGCGCGCCGGTGGGGAGATCGACGGAGAAGGCGACTTCCTTGTCGGCCATCAGGTTCCAGCCGAAGCCGCATAGTTCCCCATCCTGCACGCCGGTGATGCGGATGCCTTCCCAACTCAGGCGCGTGGTCTGCCAGGCAAGGCCTTCCCTGCCCCACGCGACGATTGCATGGAAACCGACGAAGACGAGCAGGTCGTGCGCGGCCAGCACGAGGACTTCGGTGACGGGCTTGAGCGGGATGTGGGTGGAGCGCTCGGGCTCGGCGGTGTCGAGGACATAGGCATAGCCGCCAGCGAGGGCGCAGAGTTTATCCGGATTGGGGCAGCTAAAGATGCCGGTGGGCATTGCGGGATCGGTAAAGCCGAGCGCGCAGGTGGCGAGAAAATCGCCTCGTGCAGCGGGATGGACGAGGACCAGCAGAGCGCCGCGGGCCAGCGCGTCTTCCTCGCCCGCGACCTGACGGGGGTAGGTGAATTGGCGGGCGGGCGCGATCAGCGGAGGCTGGGCGAGCACCTCGGCACGCCAGTCGTGGGGGAAGCTTTGCGCATCGTCGCCGAGCGTCATCAGCGCACCGCTGCTGGCGGTAGAGAGTCGAGCGCTTGCGCGATGTCTTCGATCAGGTCTTCGACGTTTTCGATGCCGGCGCTCAGGCGGATGAAGCCGTCAGGGACGGTATCGCCGCCCCAGCGCGCGCGGCGCTCCGCGCAGGTGCAGGTGCCGCCAAAGCTGGTTGCCTCGGTCACCAGCGTGGCCTTGGCGAAAAACTTCTCGGCGGCGGCCTTGTCGGCGAGGACGAAGCTGAGCACCGCGCCGAAGTGCTGCATTTGTCGCGCGGCGATGGCGTAGCCGGGATGCGCGGGCAGACCCGGATACAGGACGCTCGAGACCTCCGGCCGCGTGGTCAGGTACTCGGCGATGCGCTGGGCGTTGGCGCAGCTCCGTTCCAATCGCAAGGGCAATGTGCCGATGGACCGCAGCGCCAGCCACGCCTCCATTGGACCGAGCACGCCGCCGACTAGGGTGCGCCACTGCTCGATCTGCTGCAGCAGTTCGCGGTCGCGCGTAGCCACATGGCCGAGCAGGATATCGCTGTGGCCGGTCATCGATTTGGTGTCGGAGGCGACCGAGAAGTCCGCGCCCAGCGCCAGCGGACGCTGCCCCAGCGGCGTCGCGGTGGTGTTGTCGACGGCGACCAGCGCGCCAGCCCTATGCGCGCGTTCGCTAAGCGCGACGATGTCGCAGATTTCCATGGTGGGGTTGCTGGGCGACTCAATCCACAGCAGGCGCGCGCCCTCCAGGTGCTCGCCCTGCGCGTTGCCTGTGCTGGGAGCCAGGCGAACGACGATGCCCATTTTGGCGAAGTAGTCCTGCATCAACTGGCGTGCGGCGAAGTACGCGTTCGCCGGCAGCACGGCGACGTCGCCCGGGCGTAGCACCGCGCCGAAGACCGAAGCGCACGCCGCCATGCCCGAGGCGAAGACCAGCGCGTTGGCACGGTAGTTCTCGCCCGCTTGCGGATGGCCGGGAGCAAACGTGCCAGCCTCCATCTGTCCGATGGCGCGCTCCAGCGCGGTCCAGGTGGGATTGTGGGAGCGTGCGTAGCTGTAAGGCGCCTCGTTGGGATCGCCGGGCGTATGGTAGGGCGCGGCAAAGACCGGGCTTGGGTGCAGCGGCTCGCCTGCCACCGCGCGGGTCAGAGTGGAACGGACAATTTTGGTCGAATCATGCATGGGCATCGACTTAATCCTAATGCCTTTCGGAGAAGTGCTCCCAGCCTCCGGGCTTAAGTGGTCCCCGGCGTCCGCTGGAATCGACCAGAGATACCGTCTTCCCCCGAACCAGGCTACCGATACGGGTGATGCGCACGCCGGCCACGCTGCGCGGCATCCGCACCGTGGCTGGAGCGGCAAACAGAAGCTCATAGTCTTCGCCGCCGTGGAGGGCAAGGTCGAGGGTGCGGTCCAGCGCCGCGTGCAGCGCCAGCGGATGTATCGGCAGCGCGCCGGCGGAAACCTCGGCGCCAACGCTGGATTCGCGGCATAGGTGCGCGAGGTCGGTGGAGAGGCCGTCACTGAGGTCGATCGCGGCAGTTGCAAGGCGGCGGCGCAGCAGCTCCAGCCCCACGGCAATCCGCGGCTGGGGGAACATCTGCGGATGGGCGGCGGCCTGGCTCGGGGCGGGCATTCGGGGCGGCCCGGACTTCAATCCGGACTTTGATCCGGCCGCGCGCCGTTCCATCCCAGCGAGCTCGGCAGCCGCACCGCCCAGTTCGCCGGTTACGTAGAGTGCGTCGCCGGCGCGTCCGCCGCTGCGCCGGAGTGCTCGCCCGGCAGGGGCCGACCCCACCAGCACAATGTCCGCCAGCACCAGCCCGCAGGGTGATTCGCAGGTGTCGCCGCCCGCCAGGGGGACGGCGAATTGCTTCGCCAGCCCAATCAATCCGGTGAAGAAGCGCTCGACCCAGCGGCGGCTGGCCGCAGTCGCAAGCATTTCGACCGGAAGCGCAAGCGAGAGGAAAGCAGCGAGCGGGCGAGCGCCCATCGCGGCCAGATCGCTGAGCCCGCGGGCGAGCGCCCGGTGGCCGACCGACTCGGGCGGGAGCCAATCGCGCCGGAAGTGGCGTCCTTCCAGCGTAAAGTCAGTCGTGACCAGGACCTCGTGCCCCCGCGGCGGGCGCAGGATAGCGCAGTCGTCGCCGATGCCGAGCATCAGGTTGCGCGCACCGCGGCCGGCGGAGGGAGCCGCTCCAGCACCCGCGGCCCACCCGGAGCGGATGCGTTCAATCAGCGCCAGCTCGCCCATGCCTTTCTTCATCGTGAGGCCAAGCATAAACCCCGTCAGGCACGGAGGAGATTCCGATCGGGACGGGGCAAAGGAACATGGCGAAAATATGGCGAATATGGACCCGCAATAATTATGAAATTCCTACAACTTATCGGGGGATTCACGGAGCAATCGGATTGCACTCACCCCGGGTGACTGTTAAGATTGAAGGTAACGTCCAAGAGAGATGGTGCGAGCCAGTAGGCAATCGCGAATGACGATTACAGGAGTTCATTCGCTGGCGTACCTCTCTCCGTGCCGTTCTGTCCGTATCCAAAGATGCGGGGAAACGGTCAAACTCGGGCGTGGGTTGTCGATTGACTTCAAAACGGTTCAGTCTGAAAAAGCGCTATTACCTCATTCTCGTCAGCCGCGATGAAAGTGGCAGCGTGCGCAAGTTCCCTGTACCACTCCATTACGCTTATGTGTTTATAGCGGTGGCGGTTATCGGGGCATTTACGGTCGCGGGCCTAGCCGGCTCTTACTCGCGGATGCTGATCAAGACCGCCCGTTTCAACCAGTTGCGCAACGACCACGACACGCTGCAGAAGGACTATGCGCACCTGGAGAAACAGGCCCACGAGAAGGACGTACAGGCAGCGTCGCTGGGTTCGCTGGCGACTGAGATCTCGGCGCTTTACGGCCTCACAGCGAGCAAGCTCGCCGCGCCGATGGGCCATTTGCGGCCGTCGATCAAGTCGGCCGGAGACAATACCGCCAAAGGCGCGCTGGTCGCCGACACGGCCTCCAACTTCACCGACGACAGCTACTACAAGTCGCTGGACACTTTCTACAGCCTGCGCGATTCCGCGATCAGCGGTGCTGTGACCCACGCGATCGACAGCAAGTCGTCGCTCGGTTCGCTCTCCGCCATCGGCGGGGCGGACCTGACCATCGATGGACCCAACCTGTGGCCGGTGATCGGCCCGATCACCAGCAGCTTCGGCGAGCGCGAGGATCCTGTCCTGCGGAACGGCGAGGGTGAGTTTCACACCGGGGTCGACATTTCCGCGCCCATGGGTACGCCCATCCGCGCCACGGCTGACGGCACCGTGAAGTTCGCCGCGGAGCAGAACGGCTATGGACGCGAGGTCATCATCGACCACGGCAACAACCTGGAGACCTGCTATGCGCACATGTCCGGGTTTGCCGTGATGGCCGGCGAGACCGTGGTGCGCGGCCAGGTGATCGGATACGTTGGGGTGAGCGGCCGAACTACCGGCGGCGCGAACCTGCACTATGAGGTCCGCATCCACAACGCGCCGGTAAACCCGCATAAATATCTGCGCGAGACCATCGCGGGCATGGGCTCCGATCCGGTTGGCGGCGGCCTTTAGAGCACCCTGAAATCGAACCGCAGGAACCCTGTCCCGAATGCGAGACAGGGTTTTTCAATTTCGCACGGACTACCGGCCCGTATAGACCACATGCCAGACGGAGCGGCTGCCGTCGTCGGTGACGAACAGGCTGCCGTCTTTGGCGATCGCGACACCCACCGGGCGGCCCCAGACCTCGCCGTCGTTGACGACGAAGCCGGTGAGGAAATCGTCGTACTCGCCGGTGGCGTGACCGTCGTGCATGGGGATGCGGATGACCTCGTAGCCGGCGCGGTTGGCGCGGTTCCAGCTTCCATGCTCGGCGGCAAAGGCGTCGCCGTCGTAACTCTGGGGGAATGCGCCCATGAGGTCATGAGTGCGGGGATAGAAGACCATCTCCAGCGAGGCCATATGCGGCTGGACCAGCACATCTGGGGTGATGACCTTGGCGGCCAGGTCGACACGCTTGCAGTCTTTTGCCTGGTCGTCGGTCAACGGCGCGGCTAGCTGAGGATTAGGGCCGGTGCCATTCGCGCAGGGGTCCTGGAGCCGCGGATCGCGGTGGCCGCCCATGTAGTACCAGGGCCAGCCAAAGAAGCCGCCCTCCGGGACGCTGGTGACATAGTCGGGCACCAGGTGGTTGCCCAGCGCGTCGCGTTCGTTGACGGAGCACCAGAGCTGGCCGGTGGTGGGGTTGATGGCCTCGCCGACGCAATTGCGGATGCCGTGGGCGTAGACCTCGACGAACTTGCCTTCCGGCGTGAATTCGAGGATATCGGCGCGATGAAACTCGCGCTGATGGGTGTCAGCATCATCGACATTCGAGCCGGAGCCGACCGAAACCAGCATGTGCTGTCCGTCCTTGCTGAAGACAACATCTCGGGTCCAGTGGCCGCCGCCCGTAAGCTGCACCCAGCCACCCAGTTGCGGGACGATCGTCTCCGCCGGACCGGTGGCGTGCAGGTCGCCGGAGTGGTAGGGGAATCGCACTACGTTGCTGGTGTTCGCAACATAGACATACCGGGGATTGTCGGCGGGGTAGAAGGCGATGCCGAAGGGATGATCGAGCCCGCTGGCGAAGGTGGCGATCTGCGCTGCCTTTCCGTCGGGGCCAACGCCGCGCAGTACGATCACCTCGCCCGCGCCGGAGTCGGATAGAAAGAGATCGCCATTCGGCGCAACGCGAATGAGGCGTGGCTCCGTAAAGGTGCCACCGCTGCGGGTCATGTGCTCCACATTGTCGGCGCGCTGCATGGGGGTGGTGTCGCCGCCAGCATATAACGTCACCTTGAAGCCGGGAGGTGCGATGGGCCAGGCATTCGCGGGGCGCGGGACCACGCGCGGAGTGTTGTTCGCGGACTCCGTCGCGTAGGGCTGGGGCAGGTCGGCAAGAGCGATTTTGTGGCGGATACCGGGCGCCTGCTGGTTCCAGTCGGTGAAGGCAGCCTGGCCGGTGAGCACCTTGGGCTCCTGGACGCCGGCCTGGGCGCCGAGGGTCGCCGGGGCTACGGCTCCGATCGACAAGAGCGCGATGAGGGAAATGTTCGTCAAGGTGAATGCGGGTACTCGTCTGCGCATGCGGAAACGGTTCTCCTTTTCGGTCCTTGATTTTCAGATGCTGTCCTGCGGTGGCCCGATGCACTTGTCTGCATCCGTTCATCTTCCATTCATGGCCCCGAGGCTTATCGCCCGGCCGCGCTCGCCGGATCTGTGCCCGCGGCGGAAGCCCCGGACACGGCGTCGCCCACTGGCGTCGCCAGCTTCTTCACCAACTCCAGCGGAACGCTGGCGGTCAAGACCATTCGGTCTTTGTGTTGCTCGATCTTAAGCGAAGAGGTAAGCTCACGCAGCGCGTCGGTGTCCGGCTTATCCGCCTGCGTCTCCACCCTGGGCTGGATCGCCTGGATCAGTTGCACCAGATTGCCCAGGACCTGGGCCGAGCGGACGGCGTCGGCCTCAGTGGGAGCAAACTGCTCCACTCTGAGGTGCAGTGCGCCGACACCGTAGCGCAGGCTGGCCACAAACGTGGTGTCCTCCGGGAGCGGCAGCTCCAGGCCGAAGATCGTGATGCGCCCGGATTCGGAGAACGGCAGCCCGACGTGGCCGATGCCCCAGGCGCTGGAGAGCAGGGGCACGTCGCGGTAGCGCGCCGCCAGCAGCGACGAGCCGGAAAACGGCGATGCCGCCGACCGGTAGCGGTCGAGGATGGCATGGATCTGCTCCGTGGTGGGCATGTTCGATGCGGCAATGGTGTCGTAGCCAAGCTGAGCAACGCGCAACTGGCGGCCTTCGATGGGAATGGTGTACACGGTGCGGCCCGCGTACTGCTCCTGCGAGGCCGCAATGCCGCTGAGGTAGTGGGCCAGGCGCGCGCCGTCGAAGCGCCCTTCGAAGACCTCCGAGTAGGCGACCGGGCCGTTGGGACCGTTGGGATTGTCCATTCGGTGCAGCCCAAACGCTACGGCGTCCAGGTCGCGCTCCGGGTCAATGCCAGAGGCGTCGACGAAGGTCTGGTAGTCCCGGCTATGCACCACCGGCGTGCGCTCGAAATGGGTAGCGAGGCGCAGCGGCTTCACGTTGATGTAGACGATGGCGTCGGACTCAGGCAGCAGCCGCGCGACCTCCGGCGGCGCCGTCTTGCGCAGCCACACGGCTACGGCCAGCGCCGCTACCAGCGCCAGCACCAGGAGCAGCGAGTACCGCGTGCGTTTTCGCATCAGTGTTGTTTTTACGCTGTCGCGGCCTGCACCGCAAATGGCCGGCATCGTTTTGGCGGTAGATCAGCCTGAATACCGGAGAAGTCGAACTCGCTGAAACCCTGTTTTTCGTGCACTGGAATGATCAAATCCGATCTTCAAGTCAGCCGCCATTGCGGCGAGGTGGTTTCTATGTTTGCGGACCTTGACTCATGACTCTGATCGGGCTATTGGTATTCATGGCTCTATCGGCTGTGCTGGTTCTGGTGGGGTATTACCTGTCCAGCCTGTGGGGAACCGCCGGTTGGCTAATCGGTTTTGTGCCGGACCAGGTTGGGCGGTCGTGTAATCGACAGCAGGTACGAACGCGAAAGAACCAGAATCAGCAGATGAGCACTGTTTATCGGATTGGAGCCGTCAATGAGCAGCGTACAAATCGAACAGAAGAGCTACGAGATGCCCCCGCGAGATGGGATCAGCATCGCGCATTTTCTCACGGTGAAGGACGTCGAGCGATCGGCTCGCTACTACGAAAAGGTCTTCGGCGCCAGCATTCTGAGCCTGGGGGACGGCAACGCGCCTGGCTACCTTCAGCTCGCGAATATATGGATGATTGTGAACGTGGGGGGCGGGCCGACTCCGGACAAGCCGACGGTATCGCTCAGCGTCCCTGACCCGAATCACATCAGCAGCTTTATGAATTTCCGGGTTGCGGATATTCAAGCGTGTTATGAGTTATGGAAAAGTCGAGGAGCCGAGTTCATCACGGAGCCGATGCCCAAGTACGGCGAGATCCGCTGCTACATTCGCGATCCTGACGGCTATATCATCGAAGTCGGACAGAGCACCGACCTCACGTACGGTTAACGCTCGGCCCGGATACGCTGTTACATCCGCGATCCTGACGGCTACATCAAGGAAGTCGGACAAAGTGCCGACCTCACGTAACCGCGAGAGCCTTATTCCGAGATAGCAAAGGTGTAGATCTTGCCGCCGTTGGTCACGTTCCCGGTACCGGGAGGAAGGATGCCGTACTCCGCGCCGGGGGTGTCCATGCCGAGCGTGAACTGGTAGGTGCGGGGTGCGGTCTTCACCGGTTTGAAAGCCACCTCGTCGCGGTCTGCTCCGCCGGTCTGGTGGAAGACGCCTCCGGTGAGGATGCGGAATTCCCGGCTATCCGAGTTCAGCCGGAACCGCAGCAAATCGTACTCCGCGATGTCCACGCCCTCCGGAGTGAAGACGAGGAACTCGATGGGCCGCGGCAGCAGCAGCTTCGATTCCCGGCCGTTGACGTGGCCATTTCTGTCTTCCTTGATGACGTTGTGAGTCACCGTGGACTTGATAAATCCGCCCGACTTGATGTGGACGATCTCCGGGTCCATCGGCTGCCACTTGCCGTCGCGGTCCTTGTAGTACACGCCAATCTCGTTGACGTCGGAGAGCACAATCTGCGCAGGCGTTCCCGTGATCTGGATGCGCCCCTTGTTGATCATGGCCGCGATCACGCGGTCCGACACGCCAGCCTGTTTCAACGCGACCAGCGAGTCAGCATCGGTGGCGTACTGGCCGGGCTGCGCGCTGATGGTCTGCACGATCAGGTCGTCACTCAGGCCCGCCTTGGCCATGCGGACAACCGAGTCGTTGGTCATCGCCTTCAGTTTGGGCGCGGGCAGCGGGCCGGCCACGCCATCTACCGCGTCCTGCGCGGGCAGCATCGCGGGAGCGAGGAGGCAGAGAAACCACAGCAAGCACAGGCGCAGGGGCATGGGACGCATCTCCGGTTTAAGGAACAGTTTTCGGAGCCATCATATAAGACGCAGCGGCGCGGAGGAGGTTTACAGGCCGCCCCGGCCGGGCTGCAGCCGTGAAATCAGCGTGTGTTTTCTGCGCGTTGCTCCGACCCTGCGGCTATGCTAAAGTTGACTCTTGCGGCGCACTCTTGCGCAGGCACATCTGCGCGGGCATTCGCGCGACGCGGGTGTGCTTCCGGGGGCTCGTCGCAAGGCTGTCTTTCACTTGAGGCTCGAACTCCGGGCCCAAGGCTGGCTCGGGCTGGCGTAGCTCAGTCGGTAGAGCATCTGATTTGTAATCAGAGGGTCGGGGGTTCAAATCCCTTCGCCAGCTCCACTTACAGCAAGCTCCAGTCCGAATCGGGGGAAAGCGGCAACAGTTGGACGGATTTGGTTGTACTGCCGGACCGTTCTGGCCCGCAGACCTCACACCAACCCCATTCTCCCGCACGGTTCGCATCAGGATCGGCGCAGGAGTCTGGAGGCGGGTGCAAGACTGCTGCGCCGCTGGGCGGATGGCACGAGATGCACAGGTGGCCGAGTGGTTAATGGCAGCAGACTGTAAATCTGCCGCGCTAAGCGCTACGGAGGTTCGAATCCTCCCCTGTGCACCATTTCTTGCTGTGGTTTTACGATGGTGACTGATAATGAGTGACGAAGAACAATCACTCAACCCGGCTGCAAACATGGGCCGAATGTATTTCGCCCTGGCAGTTCTGGTAATCTTGGGCGTGTTGTCGTGGTTCACGATTGATGCATCTACGGTCATTCATGTTCACGGCTATACCAGCCGTTACGTTTCGTTTGGAGAACGTGATGTCGAGCTTCGGTGGATACCACTACTGATCCTCGGTATGTTCGCATTGCGCGTCGTTTTGGCGAATATGCGGGCCAGGCTGGAGACAAAGGGCAGGTAGGGCAGGCTGATGTAGCTCAGTGGTAGAGCACTCCCTTGGTAAGGGAGAGGTCATGGGTTCAAGCCCCATCATCAGCTCCAGATTTTCGCGGGAGTAACGGTAGGTCCGGGCTGGTAGCCCAAGGCTTCAGCCTTGGGTCTCCCGGACTAGAGTCGAAGCCGGAAGCAGTATGCGGGAGTAACTCAGTGGTAGAGTCTCAGCCTTCCAAGCTGTTGGTCGCGGGTTCGATTCCCGTCTCCCGCTCCAAGACCTAAGAAGGCATCCAGTTCCCGGTCCAGATTGTTCTTGATGCAGGAGTTATGTTGAGCGCTTTGCATGAGCAGGCAGTTATCCCGGTGGCCGACCCCGAGGCCTTCGGCGCGGTCAAGTCCGCCATTGAAACCGCCTTCTCCCCGGCCAAGGTCAAGGACTTTCTCAGGTCGGTCGAGCGCGCCGGGCTGCGCATCCGCGACTTCGAGTTGGTGCTGCGCAAGGGACTGCTCGGCACAACCACGGCGGCTGAGTACAACCGCCTCGGCAACGGCGACCAGGGTCAGATTCGCGAACTCTACCTCGCCAGCCTGGAAAAGGTCGAACCGGAGCTGCGGACGAAGTTTTTGAAGCTGTATTCGTATTACTGAGCGGAGTTTATTTTGAATTGCCGGCACCTGCCGGCCAAAGAGAGGATGAACAGCGATGGGCAAGGAAAAGTTTGACCGGTCAAAGCCGCATGTGAATGTAGGGACGATCGGGCACATTGATCACGGCAAGACGACGTTGACGGCGGCGATCACGAAGGTGCTGGCCAAGC
>Ga0181520_10001822_pt1 | contig 42003 bp, 35 predicted proteins | sample PEATcosm2014_Bin_29_FD_132451 | JGI IMG/M metagenome (GOLD analysis project Ga0181520, IMG submission 132451) | Peatland microbial communities from MTU Mesocosm Facility, Houghton, MI, USA - PEATcosm2014_Bin02_30_metaG | ecosystem: Environmental > Terrestrial > Soil > Wetlands > Peat | place... | reverse complement strand
CTGGACGCCATGAACGCCGACTCCGGCGTGGCCCTCACCGCGCTCAAGGTCGACGGCGGCATGGTCTTCAACGAGCTGCTCATGCAGTTCCAGGCGGACGTGCTGGGCGTCCCGGTCATTCGGCCCAAGGTTGCGGAGACCACGGCTCTCGGCGCCGCCTACGCGGCCGGGCTCGCGGTCGGCTTCTGGAAGGAGGTCGAGGAGCTCCGCAAGAACTGGCAGGTCGACCACACCTGGGAGCCCAAGATGGATCCCAAGGAGCGGGAGAAGGAATTCAAGCTCTGGAAGAAGGCGGTCACCCGCACCTTCGACTGGGTCGAGTGACCAACCGGCACACAGACTGAACCGGAACCATGTCTGAAGCTCTCGAGTGCCAGCTGCTGGTGATCGGGGGCGGTTCCACGGGAGCCGGGGTGGCCTGGGACGCCGCGCTGCGCGGTTTCCAGGTCATCCTGGCCGACCGTGGCGACCTTGCCACCGGCACCACCGGGCGCTTCCACGGTCTGCTCCATTCGGGCGGCCGCTACGCGGTCCGCGACCCCGGCGGCGCCCGGGAGTGCGCCCGGGAGAACGCGATCCTGCGGCGCGTGGCGACCGCGGCCATCGAGGACACCGGAGGGTTGTTCGTCACCACGCCACTGGACGACCTCGAGTACGCGGACCGCTTCCTGGCGGCGTGTCCCGAAGCCGAGGTCGCCGTCGAGGAGATCTCACCGGCCGAGGCGCTGCGCCGTGAGCCCCGGCTCAACCCCAAGATCCGCCGCGCCTTCGCGGTGGCCGACGGGAGCATCGACAGCTGGAAGCTGGTCTGGGGGTGCGCGAGCGGCGCCGAGCAGCACGGCGCGAAGATCCTCACCTATCACCCGGTCACCGCTCTGGTGCGCGAGGGAGACCGGGTGGTGGGCGCGCGGTTGCACGACCTGAATGGCGACCGGCAGGTCGAGGTGCGTGCCGAGTGCGTGGTCAACGCCGCCGGCGCCTGGAGCGGGCAGATCGCCCGGATGGCCGGCTGCGAGGTCGGCGTCCGCCCCGGCAAGGGGGTGATGGTCGCCGTCAACCACCGGCTCGCCAACAGCGTGGTCAACCGGTGCCACCTGACGGGCGACGGCGACATCGTGGTGCCGAGCCACAGCGTCAGCGTCATCGGCACCACCGACACCCCGGTCGACGACCCCGACGACGTCGAGGCGACGCCGGCCGAGGTGGCCGCGATGCTCGAGGCGGCGGATGCCCTGCTCCCCGGGTTCAGCCGGAGCCGGGCGCTCCGGGTCTGGTCAGGAGCCCGCCCGCTCCTGCCCAAGACCGTCACCGCCGCGGGAGCGGACGACGACCGCGCGGTGTCGCGATCCCACACGGTCCTGCGGCACCGGGAGCGGGACGGCGTCGCCGGGTTCGTCTCGATCGCCGGCGGAAAGCTGACCACCTTCCGCCTGATGGCCGAGGACACCGTCGACGCGGTCTGCGCGGAGCTGGGAGGGGAGCGGCCCTGCACGACCGCCCAGACCCCACTTCCGGGCAGCACCGGCGCCAACTACTACCGGTTGCCGGACCACCAGGCGGACTTCGAGAAGGGGCGAGCCGACAACCCCATCGTCTGCGAGTGCGAGCTGGTGTCGCAGGCCGACGTGCTGGAGGCGGCACGGCTCCATCCGAAGGGTCAGATCGACGACCTGCGCCGGGTCCTCCGGGTCGGGATGGGGCCGTGCCAGGGTGGTTTCTGCGCCTTCCGCACCGCCGCCCTCCTCCACGGCTACGGCGAGTACGACCGCGCCGAGGCCAACGCCACGCTGCGTGCCTTCGTCCAGGAGCGGTGGAAGGGTCAGCGCCCGGTGCTCTGGGGTCAGCAGCTCCGTCAGGCGCGACTCGACGCGTGGATCTTCCAGGGGGTGCTCGACATCGAGCATCTGCCCACATGAGACGGCGGCCGGAGGTGACACCATGATCACCGACGCACTCGTGATCGGGGCCGGGACCGCCGGCCTGACCGCCGGGATCCGCCTGGCCCAGGGCGGGCTGAGGGTCACCGTGGTGGCGACCGGAGAGGGGTGCCTGCCCCTCGCCAGCGGGACCATCGACGTCCTCGGGTTCGCCCCCGAGCCGGTGCAGAGCCCTCGTGACGCCCTGCCCGGATTCCTCGACGCCAATCCCGAGCACCCCTACCGGATCGGCGGCCCGGCCGGGATCGAAGCGAGCCTCGCCTGGTTCATCAAGACCGCCGGGCCACTCGGCTACCACGGCGAGCTGTCCCGGAACCGGTGGGTGCCGACGGTCCTGGGCGGCCTCCGCCCGACTGCGCTGGTCCCCCACAGCATGGCCGCTGCCGACCTCGGCGGTGGCGGCGAGGTGCTCATCGCCGGCATCCGCGGATTCCGCGACTTCCATCCCGCGCTTCTCGCCGCCAACCTGAGCCGGGCGGCGGCGGCACCCGCGCATCCGATCGAGGCGCGCGCCACCCTGCTCGACTGGCCGGGCGGCGCCGGCGACATGCCCCCCTTCCGGCTGGCCCGCCGTCTCGAGGACGCGGAGATCCGGCGGCAGCTGGCCGCCCAGCTCCGTTCCAAACTGAGTGGCGCCTCCGCGGTCGGCATGCCGGCAGTCCTCGGACGCGAGAGGGCAGCCGAGGTCCACGCCGACCTGGAGCGGCGCCTGGGGCGGCCGGTCTTCGAGATCCCCGGTCTGCCTCCCTCGCTCCCCGGGCTGCGCCTCTTCGACCGCCTGCGCCGGGCGCTGCTCGACGCGGGCGGCCGGCTGCTCCTGGGCAGCACCGCCATCTCGGCCACCCACAGCCACGGCACCGTCGCAAAGGTGACCATCACCCAGGCGTCGCGCCCGGTGGAGGTGAGCGCCGGGTTCTTCGTGCTGGCGACGGGCGGCTTCGCCACCGGCGGCATCCTGCGGCTCCCCGACGGTCAGCTCCGGGAGCCTGTCTTCGGCCTGCCCGTGGCCGGCCTGGCAGCGGGGCAGGAGCCCTTCGGCGACCAGTACCTGGCGGAGCACCCGCTGGACCGCGTCGGGTTGAGTACGGATGCCGACGGCCGGCCCCTGGGCGCGGCCGGGGCGCCCCACGCCACCAACCTCTACGCGGCCGGCGCGGTGCTGGCCGGCGCCCTCCCCTGGCGCGAGAAGTCGGGCGAAGGACTGAGCCTGGCCACCGGCTGGCACGCCGCCGAGGGCATCGTGGGGCACCGGCGTGAGCACGCCGCGTGAGGTGGACGGGATGAGCATGCTGATGGAGACCGAGGGGATCGCGGTGCGCGCCTCTCTCGACGGATGCATCAAGTGCACCATCTGCGAAAGCGCCTGCCCCTACGCCGCCGTCACCGAGCACTTCCCCGGGCCCAAGACGGTCGGGCCCCAGGAGGAGCGCTTCCGCCATGGTCCCCTCTCGGCCGACTGGTCGGTGGACTACTGCTCCGGCTGCGGGATCTGCAGCCGGGTCTGTCCTCAGGACGTCCGGATCGCCGAGATCAACTCGCGTGCCCGGGCCCAGCTCAAAGAGCAGCGCGGCATCCCCCTGCGCGACCAGCTGCTGGCTCGACCTGACGTGATGGGTCGGCTTGGCCGGCCGATACGCCCGCTCTTCAACTGGGCCATGGGCACCCTCCTGGTACGCCTCCCGGTGGAGCGCATCCTCGGGATCCACCGCAAGGCCGCGATCCCGAAGTTGGCACCGCGCACCTTCAGGCAGTGGGCGAGACGCCACCCGGTCCGTCCGGCGCCGGACCGCGTCGTCTACTTCCATGGCTGCAGCACCAATTACTTCGAGCCCCGCCTCGGCCGGATGGTCGTCGCCGTGCTCGAGCACCAGGGGCTGGCCGTGGAGATTCCCGAGCAGGGCTGCTGCGGGCTGCCGCTGCAGTCCAACGGGAACTTCCCCGCCGCCCGCACCTACGCCACCCGGCTGGCCGGCCAGCTCCGCCGCGCGCCCCGCGACATCCCGGTGATCGCCGCCTCGACCAGCTGCGGGCTGATGCTCAAGCGCGAGGCCCGTGAGATCCTGGGTGTCGAGGATCCGGCCCTGGTCGATATCTCGCAGCGCACCTACGACATCTTCGAGTTCCTCCTCAACCTGCACGAGCAGGGCCGGTTGAAGACCGATTTCGTCCCCGTGGAGCTCACCGTCGCCTACCACGCCCCCTGCCAGCAGCAGAATCAATTGATCGGCAAGCCGGCCCTCGACGTCCTCGCCCTGGTGCCGGGCCTGCGGCTCGTCGAGCTGGACCGGGACTGCTGCGGGGTGGGCGGCACCTACGGCCTCAAGCGTGAGAAGTACGCGATCTCGATGGCCGTGGGCGACGGGTTGTTCGCCGACATCCGGCAGGTGGCCCCGGACCTCGTCCTCTGCGACAGCGAGACCTGCCGCTGGCACATTGCCAAAGCCACCGGGTTCCCGGTGATCCATCCCCTGGAGCTGCTGCACCGGGCCTATGGCGGCCGCTGAAGCCCCCGACTCCGCGCCCGGCGACGCGCCGGTCGGCCTGGTCCTGGTCTCGCACAGCGCTCAACTTGCCGAGGGCGCGGCGGAGCTGGCCCGGGCGATGGCCGGCGAGGAGGTCCGGATCGTGGCCGCCGGCGGCATGGCGCCGCCAGAGACGGCGCTGGGCACCGACGCCGTCCGGGTGGCGGCGGCCATCGAGGAGGCCTGGTCCGAACGTGGCGTGCTGGTGCTGATGGACCTGGGCAGCGCCGTCCTCTCCGCCGAGATGGCGGTCGAGCTCCTCCCCGAGACGCACCGGAAGCGGGTCCTGCTGAGCGCCGCCCCCCTGGTCGAGGGTGCGGTGGCGGCGGCGGTCACGGCGCGCCTGGGGGAGCCGCTGGAGCGGGTGGCGAGCGAGGCCACCGGCTCGCTGGACGCCAAGCGGGCCCAGGTGGGTGGCCCCGCCGAGAGCGCGCCGGCCGTGGTCGCGGCGGCCGGGCCGGATCTCGCCACACCCGCCGTCGAGGCACGCATCGCGGTGGCCATCCCCCTCGGTCTGCACGCCCGTCCGGCCGCCCGGCTGATCCGCGTCAGCGCGGGAATGGACGCCCGGGTCCTTGCCGGCAACGCCACCACCGGTTCGGCGATGGTCAGCGCGCGGAGCCTCAACGCCCTCGCCGGCCTGCAGGTCCGCGAGGGTCACGAGCTGCTGGTGCGCGCCTCCGGGCCGGACGCCGGGAAGGCGATCGAGGCGTTGCGCGCCCTGGCGGCGCGCCGCTTCGACGAACCCCCGGTGACCCAGACCGGCCCCGCCGTTGCGCCCGCCCCCTCCGCCGCCGGGCCGTCGCCGCCGGTGCCCGCCCCTCCGACGGGCCTCACGGGCGAGCTGCGCGGAATCGCCGCGTCGATCGGGATCGCCATCGGAACGCTGCAATTCCTGGAGGAGGCCGACCTGACGGTACCGGACGCCGAGGCCACCGATCCGACCGCGGAGCTCGAGGCGCTGGAGCTCGCCGTGGCGGCCACGCACCGCGACCTCGAGGAGCTGCGCGACCAGACGAGGACCCGATCGGGAACTTATGAGGCGGCGATCATCGACGCGGACCTGCTCTTCCTCGAGGATCCGGAGCTCCTGGAACCGACGCGCGCGGCGATCATCGAACGACGGCTCACCGCCGCCCGGGCGTGGTCCGAGGTCTCGGTCCGGCTCGGCCAGTCCTGGGAGCGGCTCGACGATCCCACCATGCGGCTACGGGCCGCGGACCTCGCGGGCGTGAGCCGAAGGGTGACCCACCGTCTGCTGGGGAGGCCCGCGCCGGTCCTGCGCCGGCGCGGGATCCTGGTGGCACGCGACCTCGCGCCCACCGACACGGCGGCACTCGACCCCACCCGCGTGATCGGGATCGCCACCGCGGGTGGCGGCCCGACGTCACACAGCGCCATCCTGGCCCGCGCCCTGGGGATACCCGCGGTGGTGGGTCTGGGCGACGAGGTGCTGAGTGTGGTTCCAGGACGCCGCGCGCTCCTGGACGGCGGCCGGGGCGCGCTCGTCCTCGACCCACCGGCCCAGCTGGTGCGGCACGCCCGGGCGCAGGCGCGCGAGGACCAGCGCCAGGCGGCCCGCGCCGCCGCGGCCGCCCACAAACCCGCGGTGACCCGGGACGGTGTCGTCATCGAGGTGGCGGCCAACATCGGGGCTGTCGAGGAGGCCTCGCGGGCGGTCGCGGCCGGAGCCGACGGGGTCGGGCTGCTCCGCACGGAGTTCCTCTTCATGGAGGCGGACTCCCTGCCCGGGGCGGAGGCCCAGGAACGCATCTACTCGGAGATCGCCACCCGTCTGGGGGGCCGGCCGCTGACCATCCGCACTCTCGACGTCGGCGCCGACAAGCCCCTCCCCTATCTCCGCTCCGTCCACGAGGACAACCCCGCCCTCGGGCTGCGCGGCATCCGCCTCGGGCTGGCTCAGCCCGAGGTGCTGCTGGCCCAGCTGCGCGCGGTGGTGGCGACCGCCCGGCGCTCGCGGGTTCGGGTGATGTTCCCCATGGTGTCGGGCGTCGGCGAGGTCGACGCGGCCCGCGCCCTGCTCGCCCAGGCCGCCGGGTCTGACGCTGTCTCTCTCGAGGTGGGCGTGATGGTGGAGATACCGTCGGCGGCCCTCAGCGCCGCCCGGCTCGCCGAGCGGGTCGACTTCTTCTCGCTCGGCACCAACGACCTCTCCCAGTACACCCTCGCCGCGGATCGAGGCAACGCTGAGGTCGCCGCCCTGGCGGACGCATTCCATCCCGCCACCCTGCGCCTGATCGCGGCGACGGTCCGGGCCGCGCGCGCCCGGGGACGCTGGGTCGGGGTGTGCGGCGAGCTGGCCGGCCAGGTCGAGGCCGTCCCCCTGCTGATCGGCCTCGGGGTGAGGGAGCTGTCGGTGGCCGTCCCCGCGGTGGCGAGGATCAAGGAGGCGGTCCGCGCAGCCGACTCCGGCGCATCCGTGCGGCTGGCCCGGCGGGCACTCCAGCTCGCCGACGGGAAGGCCGTCCGCAGCCTGATCTCGGGTGCAGCCGGACGTGCGACCATTGCTCCCCGACATGGCTCGCCGGCCCCCTCTCGCCGCGCCTCCACGCGGAGCTCAGGTTCCGCTTCCCGCAGGTGACGGTGCGGCGGCGGGCCCGGTGAGCCTGCTCCCCTCCGCGGCGGTCCGCTCACGGGGGCGAACCGCCTTCGTGGGCAGCACCACGGCGCTGCGCCTGGTGCTCACCCCGGTGGTGGCGGCGCTGGCCCTCTCCGGTCAGGGACGCTGGGCGGCGGGGGTGTTCGCGATCGCCGCCGGCACCGACTATCTCGACGGCTACCTCGCCCGCCGGTGGCACGTGAGCACGCTCACCGGCAGCTTCCTGGACACCACCGCCGACAAGGTGATGGTGGCCGGCGTCCTGATCGCCCTCACCAGCATCGGCCAGGCCTCGCCGTGGGCGGCGATGATCATCGTCTGCCGGGAGCTGATGGTGATGGGCCTGCGCGGCTCGGTGGCCGTCTCCGGGAAGGTGATCCGATCGTCCCAGCTCGGACGCACCAAGGCTGCGGTCCAGTTCGTCGCCATCATCCTGCTCCTGCTCCGCGTGGACCAGCGCCTCGGCCCGACCGGCATCGGCGAGTGGGCGCTCTGGATCGCCGCGGCGCTGACCGTGCTCTCCGCCGCCGACTATCTCTCGCGCTGGGCGGCCTCGACCCTCCGCAACTCCGCGCCGGCCGCCCCGCGGTGACCGCCCCGGTCCTCATCACCGGGGCCGGGGGATTCGTGGGGGGCGCGGTTCTCGAGCGACTGCTCCGGGCCGGCCTCGAGGTGCGCGCCCTGGTGCGCACTCCCGAGACCGCCGAAAGGGTCCGGAGAGCCGGTGCCGAGCCCGTGAGCGGGGACATCCTGGACGGCGAGTGCCTCACCGGGGCGATGCGCGGCTGTGAGCTCGTCTTCCACGTGGCCGGGCTCAACAAGATGTGCCTCCCCGACCCCGCGCCGCTGATGCGCAACAACGTCGAGGGCTCGGTGAGCGTCGTGCGCGCCGCCGCCCGGGCGGGCGTGCGCCGCATCGTCTACACGTCGTCAGCCGCCACCCTGGACAGCGCGCCGGCAACCCCTGGTTCGGGCAATGGGGAGCGCCGCTTCCTCTCCGAATACGAGCGGTCCAAGTACGAGGCGGAGCGCCTGGTCTTCGAGCTCGCCCCCCGCCTCGGCGTCGAGCTCATGTGCCTCAACCCCTCGTCGGTGCAGGGGCCGGGCCGTACCACGGGGACGGCGCGGTGGCTCATCAGCTACGCGAACGGCCGGCTGCACTGGCTCGTCGATGCACCGGTCAGCCTGGTGGACGTGGCCGACTGCGCCGAGGCGCACCTGCTCGCCGCCACCCGCGGCGAGCCGCTCCGCCCGTACGTGATCAGTGGATCCACCCAGCGCATCTCGGAGATGGTGCACACCCTGGGGACGGTCGCCGGTCACACGTATCCCGTCCGCTTCCTGCCGCCCGGCCCGGCGGTCGCCGCCGCCTCCCTGCTGGGGGCCGGCTTCCGGGCGGCGGGGCGCCGTGCCCCGGTCTGCCGCGAGATGCTCCGGACCCTGGCCCACGGCCACGCCTACGACGGCGCGCCGGCCGCGCTGGAGCTCGGATTCACCTACACACCGCTCGCGGAGACGCTGCGGCGGGCGCTCGCCTGGTACATGGAGAACGGCCATGTGCGGCCGTCACCCGCGCCCGAACACCCCGGAGGCCCGGTGCACCCCGGCAGCTGACGCCTTCCGTCCGCCGTCCATCGTCCGCGGGTCTATCGTCTTCGCGTGCAGACGGTGTCGTTGGGACGTGGCGGACCCTCGGTGAGCCGGATCGGCCTGGGCTTGGCCGCCCTCGGGCGGCCCGCATACATCACAGCCGGCCGCGCCGCCGACCTCGGTGAGGATCGCTCCGAGGAAGCCTTCCGCCGCCGGAGCTGGCAGGTTCTGGATGCCGCCTACGCGGCGGGGATCCGCTACCTCGACTGCGCCCGGTCCTATGGCTCGGCTGAGGATTTCGTGGCCGGCTGGCTGGCGCGGACCAGGCCCGGCGATGTCGTGGTCGGCTCCAAGTGGGGCTACACCTACGTCGGCGGCTGGAACCCGGCAGCCGCGGTGCATGAGGTCAAGGACCACTCCCTGGCTGCCTTCGAGCGCCAGCACGCCGAGAGTCGTGCACGGCTGGGTGCCCACCTCCGCCTCTACCAGGTCCATTCCGCGACCCCGGAGTCGGGCGTGCTCGAGAACAGGGTCCTCCACGAGGCCCTGGCACGCCAGCGCGATCTCGGCCTCCTGCTCGGCATCACGACCTCCGGGCCCTCCCAGGCCGCGACCATCCGGCGCGCGCTGGAGATCCGCAGCGCCGGCGAGCCCCTCTTCGGCGCCGTGCAGGCGACCTGGAATCTGCTCGAACCTTCGGTGGAGCCCGCGCTGGCCGAGGCCGCCCAGGCGGGGTGGGCGGTGATCGTCAAGGAGGCCGTCGCCAACGGGAGGTTGACGCCCCGGGGGGATGCCGGAGCGCCAGGGTCCGCGCTGGGAGACGCGGCGGAGGCGGCGGGGACGACCTCTGACGCGCTCGCCATCGCGGCGGCGCTCGCCCGGCCGTGGGTCTCCGTGGTGCTGTGCGGCGCCGTGACCGTCGATCAGCTGCAGAGCAACCTGAGAGCCGACGGCCTCTCCGTCCCGACCCTCCCCGACATCGGGGAGCCGCCGGCCGGCTACTGGGAGCGGAGGTCGCGGCGTCCCTGGTTGTGATCCAGGGTCGCCGTCACACCGGACGCCGCCGCGCTCAGCCGTCGGGGTCGGCGCGGCGGCGGACCACCATGTGGAGCTGCACACCGGCAAAGCCAAAGACGGCGCGGATCCGGTTCTCCAGGTACCGCTGGTACGAGAAGTGGAGCAGCTCCGGATCGTTGACGAAGAGAACCACGGTGGGGTTGGGCGAGCTCGCCTGCGCGCCGTAGAGGATCTTGACCCGGCGTCCGCGGTGCATCGCCGGCGGGTGGCTGGTCACCGCCTCCCGCAGCACCTGGTTGAGCGCGGCGGTCGGCATCCGGGTCGCCCGGGCGTCCGCCACCTGCTGGGCGGTGTCCAGCACCTTGGCCACGTTGCGCCCGAGCAGGGCGCTCACCGTCAGCACCGGAGCGCCGGGAACGAAGTCGAAGGCGGCGGAGATCTTGGTCAGGGTCTCCGGGTCGATGCGGTCCTCCTGGGGCACCAGGTCCCATTTGTTGGCGATGACGACCACGCCCTTGCCCGCATCGGCGGCGTAACCGGCGATGTGCCGGTCCTGGGCGACCACCCCCTCCGAGGTGTCCACCACGACCAGCGCCACGTCGCTCCGCTCCAGGGCCCGCATCGCCCGCAGCAGGCTGTAGTGCTCGATGTCGGTGGTGACCACGCCCCGGCGGCGGATGCCGGCGCTGTCGACCAGCCGGATCTGATGGCCGCGGTGCTCGAGCAGGGTGTCGACCGCATCCCGGGTGGTTCCAGCCACAGATGACACCAACGCGCGCTCCTCCCCCACCAGGTAGTTGAGCAGCGACGACTTGCCGACGTTGGGCCGGCCGATGATGGCGACGCGCAGCTCGTCGACCCTCTCCTCGGCCTCGCCCTCGGCCGGGGGCAGCCGGTCCACCACCTCGTCCAGGAGGTCGCCGGTGTCGGTGCCGGTGAGCGCCGAGATCAACCGCGGCTCGCCGAGGCCGAGGCGGTAGAGCTCGTGGGCGTAGTAGGGGTCGGTGGCGGAGTCCGCCTTGTTGCCGGCGAGGATCACCGGCTTGCCGCCGGTGCGGAGGATCGCGGCAACGTCCTCGTCGAGACCGGTCACGCCGGCCCGGACGTCGACCATCAGGATGCAGAGGTCGGCCTCCTCGATGGCAATCCGCGCCTGCTGCTGGGTGCCCCGGGTCAGCTCGGCGATGCCCGGGTCCTCGGAGATCAGGGCGGGGTCGAGGCCGGCGGTGTCGACCAGGGTGAAGCGGCGCCCGCGCCACTCGGCCACCCCGTACAGGCGGTCCCGGGTCAGGCCGGCGGTCTCGTCGACGATGGCGTGCCGCTGCCCGGTCAACCGGTTGAAGAGCGTCGACTTCCCGACGTTGGGCCGGCCGACAATGGTGACGATGCCGCTCACCGGGCCCAGGGCGGAGTCGTCGTGGTACCGGCGGCTGCGCCGGTTGCGGACTGACCCCGCGGGCGGGCTCACGCTGGGGCGGCCTCCAGCTGCAGCGCGATCGGTTGGAGGCCGCCGCTGCCCGAGTCGTCGCGGCCGAAGGCGTTGAGATCGCCGCTCCCACCGGCCACGGTGCTGACGATCAGGTAGGCGTAGTCCGCCCAGGAGCGGTCGCTGTCGAACTGCGAAGGATGCGCCGGGTGGTCGGGGTGGCTGTGCCAGAAACCCACCACGTCCAATCCCCGGGCCCGGGCGCCACGGTCGGCGGCCTGGATGTCGCCCGGATCCATGTCGTAGCGATCGGCGAGCCTCTGCGTCCAGAGGTTGCGCGCGGAGGTGGCCTCCTGCACCGCGACTGCGTCCCCCTCGTAGGCGCCGATCAGCACCCCACAGCCCTCGTGAGGATAGACAGCCTCGGCGAGGCGCCGGATGGTGGCGTCGGCGGAGGCGGCGAGTCGCACGGCCAGGACGCTCACGGCGCCCAGCCGGGAGGGCTCACGGCGGAGTGGCTCACGGTGGGGTGAGCCCGTACAGGCCGGTGCTCAGGTAGCGGTCGCCCCCGTCGCAGAAGATGGTCACGATCACTCCCTGTCCGATCTCACGCCCCACCTGGCGAACGCCCCAGAGGTTGGCGCCACTCGAGTGGCCGACCAGGACTCCCTGGGTGACGGCCAGGCTGCGAGCCAGATCGTATGCCTCCTCCGTGGGGGCGCCGAGGCCCTGATCGGCCAGGTTCGGGTCATAGATGCCGGGAACGATGGCGCTCGCCATGTGCTTGAGACCCTCCAGGCCGTGCCAGGGTCCCTCCGGTTGCACGCTGTAGAGGCGGATGTGCGGATTCAGCTCACGGAGTCTCCGACCGGTGCCCACGAAGGTCCCCCCGGTCCCCAGGGCGGCCACGAAGTGGGTGACCGAGCCGCGGGTCTGCTCCCAGATCTCGGGGCCGGTGCCGTGATAGTGGGCCCGCCAGTTCTCGGGGTTGTTGTACTGATCAGGCATGTAGTAGCGGTCGGGGTCCGCGGCCAGGATCTCGCGGCAGAGGCGGATGGCGCCGTCACTTCCCTCCATCGGATCGCTGAAGGTGACCTCGGCCCCGTACGCATGGACGAGGGCCCTGCGCTCGGCACTCACGTTGTGGGGCATCACCAGGTGGACCCGGTAGCCCTTGGCGGCACCGATCATCGCGTAGGCGACCCCGGTGTTTCCGCTGGTGGCGTCCAGGATCACCCGGTCCGGGGTGAGCAGGCCCTGGTGCTCGGCCTCGGTGATCATCCGGAGCGCCGGCCGGTCCTTCACCGAGCCCCCCGGGTTGCGGTACTCGGCCTTGGCGAAGACCTGCACGTCGGGCAGCTCGTCCTCGAAGAGCCGGATGTGGAGCAGCGGCGTGTTGCCGATCAGCTCGAGGAGGCCGTTTCCGAGGCGCGGCGGCACGATCGAGAGTTGGGGGTCGGAACCGGGCATCCCGGCCATTATCACCGAGCGCCGGCGAGGCGCCGACACCGTGGGGCCGCCTGGCGGGCGGCCGTGACAGTTCAGTGGGCGGCTTCGGCGGCCCCGCCCCGGAATCCGGCGCTGCCCTTCCGGGCGTCCGAGAAGAGGGCGATGACCCCGCTCGGGCGGAGGTGAATGGGGCCGTCGTCGCCGGGCAGCTCCACGAAGCCCGCCGCGCCGGGCTTGGCCTGGAGCGCGACCAGGGTCTCTTCGACGGAGAGCCGCACCGCGGCGTCCGAGCCGTTGACGAACCGGATGATGGTCATCTGGAGGTGCTCCTCACTTGCTGGCGGGGCCCATGGTACCCGCGACAGAGTCGAGCGCCGTGCGCAGCTCGGCGGTCAGGTCTTCGATCTCCTCGATGCCGACCGAGAAGCGCAGCAGGCCGTCGCCGATGCCGAGGGACCGGCGCTGGGCCGCATTGAGCCCCCGGTGCGAGCTGAGCGCGGGATGGCTGACGGTGGTGGCCACGTCCCCGAGCGACGGTGCGAGCCTGATCTCGGGGAGGCCCCGCAGCAGCAGATCGGCGTGGTCGCGCCCACCGAGGTCCAGCGCCAGCATCGACCCCCGCCCCCGGGGCAGGAGCCGGGCCGCCAGCGCCTCCTCCTCGGGTCCGCGCGACCCCGGGTAGTGGACGGCGACGACCGCGGGATGCGCGGCCGCGAGCCGGACGAGGGCGGCGGCGCCGGCCGCACCCCGTTCGACCCGCAGCCCGGCGGTGCGCAGACCGCGAAGGCTGAGGAAGGCGTCAAAGGGAGCCATCACCGCTCCCAGGAGTCGCGAATGGGCCGCTAGCAGATCGGCCGCCGGGTGCCCGGGACGGACCGCCACGGCTCCCCCCAGGACATCGGCATGCCCGGAGAGCTGCTTGCTCAGGCTTTCCACGACGACGTCGGCACCCAGCTCGAGGGGCCGGAGCAAGAAGGGCGTCGCGAAGGTGTTGTCGATGACGGTGGCCGTGCCGGCCGAACGGCAGAGCTCCACCAGGCCGGGGAGATCCAGCAGCCCCATCAGCGGGTTGCCGATGCTCTCGGCGACCACGCAGGCGACCTCCGGCGTGAGCACCTTGAGGACCTGGTCGAGCTGGCGCGCCACCTCTCCCGGGGGCGGCAGGTCCACCATCACCGGCTCGATGCCGAGGGCGGCCAGCGGGCCCGCGATCAGGCTCTCACTGCCCCCATAGCCGGGGCGGAGCAGCACCACCCGGCGGCGGGCCGGTCCGACCAGCGTGCTGATGGCGAGGAGCAGAGCGGCCTGGCCGCTGGAGGTGACCCGGCAGAGCGGCGGTTCGGGGAGCCCGTACCCCTCCAGGGCGACGAGCGCCTCCTCGAGACGGCCCACGCTCGGGTTGCCGAAGCGGCGGTAGCCGCCGCGGCCGGCGGCCATCGCCGCGTCGAGATCGTCGAGATCGAGGAAAGCGTCGACCGACGCGAGCGACGGAGGCTCGACAAGGGGCGCGCCACCGCGAGCCGGATGAGGCGTCCCGGCCCGGGCGGCGACCGTGAGCGGGCTCGGCGGACGCGTCACCGGGTTACCGCCGTCCGCCCCGGCCGCTCGCCGGGCTGGGCATCAGTTGGCCTTGGGGGCCCGTGGCAAGGCGTCCCTGCCCGCGTAGACCGCGGAACCGCCCAGCTCACGCTCGATGCGGAGCAGCCGGTTGTATTTGGCGACCCGCTCCGACCGCGACGGGGCGCCGGTCTTGAGCTGGCCGCCGTTGATGGCGACGACGAAGTCGGCGATGAAGGTGTCCTCGGTCTCGCCGCTGCGGTGGCTGACCACCGGGTTGTAGCCGTGGGCTCGGCCGAGGGCGACGGTCTGCAGGGTCTCGGTGAGGGTGCCGATCTGATTGAGCTTGATCAGGACCGAGTTGGCCGCTCCCAGGTCGATCCCCTTCTGGAGGAGCTTGGCGTTGGTCACGAAGTTGTCGTCGCCGACCAGCTGGACGCGCTTGCCGAGCTTCTCCGTGAGGAGCACCCACCCGTCCCAGTCCTCCTCGGCCATGCCGTCCTCGAGGGAGACGATCGGGTAGCGGTCCAGCCAGGTGGTCCAGAGCTCGACCATCTCGACCGAACCCAGCGTCCTCCCCTCGCCCTTGAGGACGTAGTGGCCGTCGTGGTAGAGGCCGGAGACGGCCGGGTCGAGCCCGATCCCGACGTCCTTGCCAGGCACATAGCCGGCCTTGAGGATGGCCTCGACGAGCACCTCGACGGCCTCCTCGTTGTGCTTCAGGGAGGGTGCGAAGCCGCCCTCGTCGCCCTGCCCGGTGCTGTGCCCCTTGGCCTTGAGGACGGCGCGGAGCGCGTGGAAGCACTCACTCCCGGCACGGAGCGCCTCGGCGAAGCTCGGCAGCCCCAACGGGATGAACATGAACTCCTGGAAGTCCACCGAAGTCTGGGCGTGGGCACCGCCGTTGAGGCAGTTGAACTGGGGAACGGGGAGGGTCACGGCGCCGACCCCGCCGAGGTAGCGGTAGAGGGGAAGGCCGGTGGACTCGGCGGCGGCCCGCGCGGAGGCCAGGCTCACCCCGAGGATGGCGTTGGCGCCGAGCCGTCCCTTGTTCTCCGTGCCGTCCAGCTCGATGAGGCGCGCATCGAGGGCGCCCTGATCGAGGGCGTCCATGCCGATCACCTCGGGGGCGATCACCTCCACCACGTTGTTGACTGCCTGGAGGACGCCCTTGCCCCCGTACCGCGAGGCGTCGCCGTCGCGGAGCTCGACGGCCTCGTGGATGCCGGTGCTGGCACCGCTCGGGACGATGGCCTGGCCCTCGAAGCCGCTGGCCAGCTCGACGTGAACCTCGACGGTCGGGTTGCCCCGGGAGTCGAGAACCTCTTGGGCGGAGATCGATTCGATGAAGGTCATGGCCGGAGGATAGCCCTAGGGACACCTCCGACGTCAGGGGCGTAGGTCATCGGCAGGGGGCGACCATGGGCGGTCCAATCCACCCCGCTCCTGGGGACGCCGCGATGTTGCCGGTGCCCGCTGAGGGCGGCGTCGTTACTGGGACGGCGCCGGTGGGTACTGCGGAGGGGTGGGCGGGTACTGGGGTGGCGTGGGCGGGTATTGCGGGGGCGCCGCCGGGTATTGCGGAGGCGCCGCCGGGTACGGCGGAGGCGCGGCCGGGTAACCGGGCGCCGGGTACGGGTATGCCGCCCCGGGGTATGCCGCCCCATATGCCCCCACGGGCACGGCGAACGATGGCCTGACCACCAGGGCGCGACCCAGCTTGTCGTGCAGCCCCTGCTTCTTGGGGTCCCACGCCACCCAGAGCAGGCAGAGGAGGACCACCAGGTCCGCGATGGTGCCGGCACCCGAGACGAAGGCGAGCAGGCCGGGACCCCACCAGACGATCGAACGGGCCAGGGAGCGCCCGAGCGGCAGATTGCTGGCGGTGTCCTCCACGCGGACCACCCGCACTCCGACGGCCCGCTGTCCGAGGGTGCTCCCCCACCCCGCGACGAGCAGTCCGAAGTAGAGGGCGGAGATGACGCACCCGATCAAGGACAGAGTGACCAGGCTGCCCGACGGGAGTACGAGCGTTGGGGTGGCCAGACCGTTCTGGTTCGCGTAGGCGACCTGGTTCGCGTAGGTGGAGATGGTCGAGCCGAAGATGATGAAGAAGACGATCACCGACGGCACCCCGATGATGATCCCGTCGAGGATGTAGCCGCCGAACCGGCGCCAGAAGGTGGCGTACTCCAGTCCGGCACCCGGCCCCCAGGGGGTTGCCCCAGGGCCTCCCGGCGCTCCCGGGTACTGCGGATAGCCCGGAGGCGGGGCATAGCCGCCCGGGATCGGGGCGTAGCCGCCCGAGGGCGGCGCCGAGGGAGGCTGCCAGCTCATCGTGTTCACCACCGCCAAGGCTGATCCAACGGGGGCGCACAATACGCGCCGGGTGGAGGCCTTGTCAAGATGCCTTTACACGGTGCGGCCCGACAACGGCATCGCGCCGACTGCGCGGCCGCCAGTCCGTCAGGATCGCGCGGGCGCCCTTCGTGGCAGGTTGGCGGCCAGCTCATCCCAGAGCCGGGTCAGCACCCGGATGCCGGCGTGGAACTGGCCGATGTCGAACTTCTCGTTGGGCGCGTGGATGCGGTCGTCGGGAAGGCCGAAACCGACCAGCACCGAGGGCAGCCCGAGCAGCCTGTCGAACATCTCGACGGGGTGGATCGAGCCCCCGGCGCGGGTCAGATAGGTCTCGGCGCCGAAGACCTCCTTCATGGCCCGACAGGCCGCCAGCACCCCCGGATGGTCGACCGGGGTGAGCATGGGGTGGCTGCCTCCTCCCGGCGTGACCGTGACCCGCACCGCCGCCGGCGCCGCCGCCTCGATGGCCGCCCGCACCCGCTCGGCGACGGCCTCCGGCTGCTGGTTGGGCACCAGCCGGCAGGTGATCTTGGCTCCCGCCCGGGCCGGGATGATCGTCTTGGGCCCGGGCCCCTGGTAGCCGCCCCAGACCCCGTTGATCTCCAGCGTGGGACGCACCGTGCGGCGCTCGGTGGTGGTGTAGCCGTTCTCGCCGAAGGTGGCGGGAACGCCTCCGGCCACCTCCCGGAACGCCGCCTCGTCGAAGGGGGCGGCCGCGACCTGGGCCCGTTCCTCACGGCTCAGCTCCACCACGTCGTCGTAGAAGCCGGGGACGGTCACCCGTCCGGTCTGCGGGTCGCGCAGCGAGGCGAGGATCCGGGAGAGCGCCTCCAGGGGATTCAGGACCGCGCCCCCGAACTCACCGGAGTGCAGATCCAGGGCCGGGCCGGTGACCTCCACCTCGAGATCGACCAGTCCCCGCAGCCCGACGCAGATGGAGGGCTGGCCGCGACCGTGCATCGCCGTGTCGGAGACGACACAGAGGTCGGCGCGCAGCCGGGTGGCCTCTGCTCCGATGAGCTCCTCGAAGTGGGCCGATCCGATCTCCTCCTCCCCCTCCACGACCAGCCTGAGGTTGAGCGGCAGCTCGCCGCGAGTGTGCAGATGGGCCTCCACCGCCTTGAGGTGCATCCACACCTGACCCTTGTCGTCGGCGGCGCCGCGGCAGCGGAGCTCCCCGTCCACGATCCGCGGCTCGAAGGGCGGCGACGTCCACTCCCCGAGAGGGTCGACGGGCTGGATGTCGTGGTGACCGTAGATCAGGACGGTGGGCAGTCCCTCGTCCACCATCCGTTCCGCGAAGACCGCCGGGTGACCGGCCGTCTCGATCAGCTCCGCGGTGGCAAAGCCGGCGTCCCGGGCCGCCTGGGCGAGCCGCTCGGCGCTGCGCCGCACGTCGCCGGCATGGGCGGGGTCGGCCGAGATCGAGGGGATACGGCAGAATTCGACCAATTCATCGACGAAGCGCGGCTGATGGGCATCGCAGTAGGCGTCGAGATCCCGAGCGTTCATGGCCCTGAGGGTAGCGCGCGGGAGCGTCTCCTTTCCACAGCGAGCACAGTCGCCCTCGGTGGTGTAGCCTCTACGACGTCTGTCCCTCACACCCACTCAACGTCGCAGCAGGAGGTTCGACTCATGGCGGTTCAGGCACATGCCCCCGCGTCCGAGGGCCTACGCCCGCAGGGGCCGGCCCTGAACGGGAGCCCACCCCGGGCTTTCAGCGCCGCTCCTCCCGCGCCGCCCGCCGTGGACGGCCCCGTTGTCGAGTTGATCGGCCACCCCACCACCCCGCTGCGGATCGACTCGCGGAGTGCCGTCGAGGCCGCCGTCGATCAGGCGGTCCTCCCCCACCAGCTCCACGAGATCGACCAGATCATCGAGCTGGCCCACCTCGGCGAGCTGCTCGTCGAGAAGGACGCCCGGGTCGCCCTGCTGGAGCGGGGCCTCGCCAACTGGCGCGAGCGGGCCCGCCTCGAGATCGAGGCCCGCGCCGCCGCCGAACACCTCGCCTTTGAACGCGAGCGCGACCTGATCGGGGTCATCCACCAGCAGATCTCCGCCATCGAGAGCGCCGAGGAGAGCACGCGCGAGGCCTTCGCCCAGGCCGACGAGCTGCGCGCACGGCTCGATGAGCAGATGACCCTGGTCGACGACGCCCAGCAGAACACCCAGTCGGCGCTCGCCCGGATGCACGAGCTGCAGATGAGGATCGACGAGCTCGAGGACCAGCTGCGCCAGCGGGCGCGACGCTGGTGGAGGCGCCGGGCCGTCTGAGGCCCGCCGGGGGCGCAATCGCCGGGTCGGTGCTGTGAACCCGGATCAGCCGGGCGCCCAGAGGGCCAAGGCCTCGTGGCACGGCTGTCCCTTTGTCGTGCCAGGCGGCCCCGAGGTGCGCGGCCACGCCGGCACCAGGCGGGAGCAGGAAGCCACCATTGCGTTGCACAGCGTCGTCTCAGCGTTGCGAAAGGATGGCGGCAGCGTGACAACCCGCGAGACGGGACGAGCGGGCTCCCGATCGAGCGTGAACATGGCCGCCAGAAGCCGGGCCACGGGCGGCCGATGACGCCCGACCCTGCAGCCAGGAGATCTCCCATGGCGACGCCATCCCCCTTCGCCCGCCACCGGCTCGGCCGGCGTCTCTCGGCCTTCTCCGTCGCCGTCGCCATCGGCCTCACGCTGGCCGTGACGGGGGCACTGGGAGTGGCGGCGGCTCCGACTTCGGCGCCGACCGTCAGCGCGCTCTGCGCCCCCAGCTCGGGGAACTACGCCTGGCAGGTGAGCTACGGGACGACCGAGGCGAACTACAACATCGACTACGCAGCGACGCTGGGCGGCCCGTGGACAGAGGTCACGTCGGGGACGGTGCCCTTCACCTTCACCAGCCCCAGCACCCTCGGATCGCACCTCTACGTCCGGTGGGACAGCGCCCCAACCGTGGTGAGCGGGCAGTTGACGGCTGACACGACATCCTGCTGGACGTCTCCCCCGAGTGTGGCACCGCAGTGCAGTCCCAGCTCGGGAACGTACGCCTGGCTGGTGAGCTCCGGCATGATCGAGACGAACTTCAACGTCGACTACTCGGGAACGGGTACCGGCGCCTGGACGGAGCACGCGTCGGCCACCGTGCCGTTCACCCTCACCACCCCCAGCACGCTCGGGTCGCACCTCTACGTCCGGTGGGACAGCAACACCCTCGAGGGGACGGGTCAGCTGGCGGCTGACACCAGCCCCTGCTCGACCCCCCCTCCGACGGCAACCGCGACCGCGACCGCCACCCCCACGCCGACGCCGCCCCCGACCGCGAGACCGACGTCGGCCCCGACCGCGACGCCGGCGCCGACCTCGGCGCCCACCTCCACAGCGGCACCGACGAGCACACCGACCACCACCGCGGTGCCGACCCCCACTCCCCGTCTGGCGACCCCCACTCCCCGAGCAGCGACGCCCACTCCCAAGTCCACCCCGCCACCGGCAGGTCACGCGTCGGCGGTGACGGCGGGCCCGAGCCCGTCGAGCAGCCCCTCCGCGCTGGAGGACGCCTTTGCCCAGATGACGATCCCGCCTGCCGTGGCGGGTGCCAACGGCGTCTCGCTGGCGTCGGCAGTTCTCACCTCTGCGGGAGGCGTCGCCTTCCAATGGGCAGACGCTCTCATCCTCCTGGCGGCGCTGGTCGGCCTCCTGCTCATCCGCGGGCCGCTGCGCGGGCGCAAGCTGCGCCGGCACCCCGAGCAGAGCTGACCCCGGCTCCGCCCTTGCAGGGCGATCCCGGGTCCCCCTGATCTCGAGCGCGGCAGTCGCGAGGCTGTCGCGCTCGGGGTCGAACCGCCGACGGAGGAGATCCGCGGGCGGAGCTGCGCAGGCTCGGAGCCGTCGGATACTTGAACGGTGCCACGCGTGCTCTGCCCCACTCTGATCGGGCGTGACGGCGAGATGGCGGAGCTCCGCAGCCGGATGGAGGCCGGCCTTCGCGGCCAGGGCGCGACGATCCTGATCAGCGGCCCCGCGGGCGTCGGCAAGTCGCGCCTGATGGTCGAGGTGGCCGCAGAGGCGCGAGCACGGGGGATCACGGTGCTCCTCGGCCGTGCCACACCCTCTGAGGTACCGGCTCCCTTCCGCCCCCTCACCGAGGCACTGCTCCCGATCTTGCCGTCCAGGCTGCCCGCGGACCCTCTGCTCCGCGGATTCGAAGGAGCTCTCGGCCGCCTCGCGCCGCAGTGGCGCGATGACCGCGCCCCGGCCGCCGACGCCTCTCCGATCGTGGTTGCGGAAGCGTTGCTGCGCCTCCTCCACGCGCTGGCGAGCCCCACCGCCTGCCTGCTCGTGATCGAGGACCTGCAATGGGCAGACCCGGAGTCCATGGCCGCCGTCGAGTACATCGCCGATCACGTCGATCGTCTCCCGGTGCTCTGTGTCGCGACCCTGAGGGACGATCCGGACTCGCGGGTGGCAGGCGACGTGGCCCGGTTGGAGGCGCGTCGAGCCGCGGAGCTGATCCGGCTCGGCCCGCTGACCTCCGAGGACGTGGCGGCCATGGTCCGGGCGTGCCTCGGCACCGTAACAGTGCCGCCTGAGCTGGACCTCCTCCTCCGTGACGGCGCGGAGGGTGTCCCCTTCTTCGTGGAGGAGCTGCTCGCCGCCCTGATCACCGATGGGACGCTCGTCCGCACGGATGAGGGCTGGGTGGGCGGTGGGGTGCTGCGACCGCGGGTGCCCCAGAGCTTCGTCGAATCGGTGCGGCAGCGCCTGGAGGCTGCAGGGCCGGACGGGCGGCGCCTGCTCGGGTGCGCAGCGCTCCTCGGCCGGCAATTCGACTGGCGTCTGGCGGGACGGGCCGCCGGGATCCCTCTGGAGGCTGCGCACGATCTGCTGAGCCGGACCGTCGGCTTGCATCTGCTGGCCGTCCAGGAGGGGGTGTTCACCTTCCGCCATGCCCTGAGCCGGGAGGCCGTGCTCCAGGAGTTGCTGCCCACCGAGCGGACCTCCATCGCGGCCCGCTGCCTGGAGGAGCTGGAGCTGGAGCGGGGGGTGACCGGCGGCAGCAGCTGGCGGCATCTCGCGGCGGACCTCGCCGAGGCGGCGGGCGCTGCCGACCGAGCCGCCGCCCACCTCGTCGCTGCGGGTGGAGCCTCGCTTCGCCGGGGGGCCCTCGCCACCGCGGAGTCCGCCCTGACTCGGGCTGAGGCGCTGAGCGGCGATCCGGACGTCCGCGCGAGCGCCGAGGAGCTGCTGGCCGAGACCAGGGCTGCGGCGGGCGACATGCCGGGAACCCAGGCCGCCGTCGGCAAGCTCCTCACCACGCTGGCTGAGCTGGACGCCCCCCCGCAGCGACGCGGTCAGGCGCATCTTCTGGTGGCCCGGAGCGCGGTGGCCGCAGCCCGGTTCGACCTCGCCAGTGAGGAGCTGGCGGAGGCGCGTCGCCTCGCGGCCGCCGGCAACGATGCATCCCTGGCTGCCCGCACGACCGCGGTATCGGCCCAGGTCGCGATTGGGGAAGGGCGGTTGGGAGAGGCAGAGGCCCTCGCCTCGCGCGCCGCCGAGACCGCCGGCGCAACCGGGCAGCCCGAGGTGCTCTGTGAGGCTCTCGAGGTGGCGGGGCGATGCGCACGGACGCGGGACCTCGACGAGGCCGCGGCGATCGCGCGCCGGGCAGTGGGCGTGGCCGAGGCCCAGGGCTTGACGCTCTGGCGAATGCGGGCGATGTACCAGTTGGGGGTCGTCGATCTCTTCCGGACCGGCGGTGTCGAGCTGCTCCAGCGGACCCGCGAGGAGGCTGTCCGGCTGGGCGCCGTGGCCACCGTCGCCCACCTGGATCTTGAGATCGGTGCGGGGCTGGAGTTTCAGGCCCGCTGGGAGGAGGCGCGTGAGGCGCTGCAGAACTGCATCGAGACCTCCGCGGTTCTCGCCCTCCGAACCCTCGAGGCGGTGGCCGAGCTGTTCGTCGCCGTCATCGCGGCAGAAAGCGGGGCCCGCCGCCAGATGGAGGCCGCCATCTCCAAGTCCATGGCGCTCGCCGGCCACGATGCGGAGGTCGCCGGCGCTGTCTGGGGTGATGCGCGGGCCATCGCCTCGCTCGCCGACGAGGACCGTGCCCGGGCACGGAGGGAGCTGGACACCGCGGTCGACGCCTACGGGACACACACCGCCGCAACCCCTCACCTCGCGGTGGCCCTGCGCGAGGTGCTCATCGCCGTCGAGGGTGGTGCCACGGATCCCTCCGCGCGCACCGGCGCCACCACCACCATGTGCCAGCCCGGCGGCTATCTCGCCTTCGCCGACGCCGTGCGTCTCGGCCGGTTGGGCCGGATCGACGAAGCGACGGCGGCGGCCGCGGCCGGAGAGGCGCTGCTGGGGCGGGCTGCGTGGTATCGGCACCTCCTCCACCGTCTCTGCGCCGAGGCCGCCATGGAGGACGGGTGGGGTGCGCCACGCGGCTGGCTCACCGAGGCGGCACAGTTCTTCGATGGCAAGGGGAATGAGCGGCTCGCCGCCGCATGCCGGGGGCTCCTCCGCCGGAGCGGGGCGCCGGTGTCCCGTCCCACCCGGCAGGTCCGGCGGCTCCCTGGACGGCTGCGCGACGCCGGGGTCACCGCGAGGGAGGCCGAGGTGCTCGCTCTGGTCGGTGAGGGGCTCTCCAACGTCGAGATCGCCGAACGGCTCTTCCTCTCGATTCGAACGGTCGAGCACCACGTGGCCTGGCTGCGCAGGAAGCTGGACCTCCGCTCCCGAGCCCAGATGGTCGCTCAGGCGGTGACGCTCGCCTCCCGATCTGACTGATCGGTCGCGAGCAGAGCCGGGCCGACCTCCGCTCCGGCGCGTGCCGGCCGCGAAATCGGGTGCCGGCACGGATGTGAGGCCTGCCCCGCGACCCCAGAGTTCGGGGTGCCCCAGCGAGGGCTCGGATGCCGACGGAGGAAGGTCGATGCTGGTCAGGAAGAATTTCAACGAGGCCGATCAGGTGCAGAGCGTGCCGCACGGGCGGCTCGAGATCGTGGCGCTTCCCGGACAGACGCTGGCTCGGGCCGTCCTCGAGCCCGGCTGGAGGTGGTCGGAGGACATGAAGCAGATGGCGGGCACCGCCAGCTGCGAGGTGGCCCACACCGCCTACGTCGTCTCCGGACGCATGCACGTCCGCATGGACGACGGTCGCGAGACCGATCTCGCCGCCGGGGACGCCCATTTCGTGGGCCCCGGCCACGATGCATGGGTGGTGGGCGACGAGCCACTGATCATCATCGATGTCGTCGGGGCGGGGGACACCGAGCACACCACCGGCGAGACGGCCGCGCCACGTGTGACCGGCAGCTGCCCGTGCGGGGTCGAGTACTCGGCGCCGTCCGAGGCGCAGGAGGAGCTGATCACGGCGATTCAGCAGCACGCGCTCCACTCGCACCAGCACGAGGCGAGCCGGGAGCAGATCCTCGCCGAGCTGACCGGGGCCGTCGCCGCCGCGCAGACCGTCTGAGCCCTCCGGGCTGACCTTCGGACCGGCTGCGGGTGGACGGGAGTCCGCCCGCGGTCCGGGTCCCGGCGGCACGCCGCCGCATAGACTGAGGAGCTAGCAGGAACCGCGAATTCGAATCCTAGTCGATCCAGGAGCGGCAAAACCATGACCAGCGGCGCAGTCACCGACGACGGGCGGGCCCTCTTCCTCAACGATGGCAACCAGCTCCCACTCCTCGGGCTCGGGGTCTGGCAGACGGCCGACGGGCGAGAGTGCGTCGACGCCGTGCGCTGGGCTCTCGAGCTCGGGTACCGGCACATCGACACCGCTCAGGCCTACGGCAATGAGGAGAGCGTCGGCAGCGGCCTGCTCGCGAGTGGCGTGCCGCGCGACGAGGTCTTCATCACCACCAAGTTCTTTCCCGGGAATCGGGATCCTGTCGTCGCGCTCGAGCAGAGCCTGCGACGGCTGCGGGTTGACCACGTGGACCTGTACATCATTCACTGGCCGCAGGGCGGCGCGACCTGGGCGTGGCCGGGCATGGAGCGAGCTCGCGAATTGGGATATGCCAGCTCGGTGGGGGTCTCCAACTTCAGCGCCACCCAGCTGGACCAGGTGATCGGCGCCGGGACCCTCCCGCCGGCGGTGAACCAGGTGCAGTTCAGCTCACTGCACTACCGGCGCGCCCTGCTCGAAGCCTGCCAGAAGCGGGGCGTCGTCCTCGAGGCGTACAGCCCGCTGGGCACGGGTCAGCACCTGGGCAACCAGACCGTCCGGCTGGTGGCAGATCGCGTCGGCCGGACGCCGGCGCAGGTCCTGCTGCGGTGGTGCATCCAACGCGATGTGCCCGTGATCCCCAAGTCCACCCACCGCGAGCGCATCGAGGCGAACGCCGACATCTTCGGCTTCCAGCTCTCCGAGGCGGAGATGCGGGAGCTCGACGCGCTCGACGAGACGGGCGGCACCGATCGCGCCCTCGAACACCCATGGTGGTGACGGTCCCGGACACTGGCTCTCCTCGATCTCCTGAGACGTGACGATGGCGGAGCGCGAAGGACGGCTGGGCCAGCGGGCCCACCACTGTTCCGGGCTGCTGGCGAGCTCTTGGACCCGCAGGTCTCGAGGACCTTGGCCTCTGGCCGGGCCCGAGCAGAAACTGTCTGCTCCGTGGGAACCGCACCCCGGAGGCACCCTCGCGGCCTCACGGCGCGTTGACGCGTGACAGGAGAGGCCGTGAACAGGCTCCGACTGAAACTCTGCGGGACCACGCTCGTGCTGGGTGCCGCCCTCGCTTTTGGGAGCGCCCCCGCAATGGCGGCCACGGGCTCCGGCCAGCCGTCGGGTTCCCTCCTCAGGGGCGGCAGCGCAACTGCGCCCGCGACCGCCGTACCGACTGCCACGCATCAGGGCGCGATGCCCCAGGGTGCGGCGGGCGGCCCGGGTGGCGCCTATGCGGCCCTCTCGCCCACCCGCCTGCTCGACACCCGGAGCAACGGCGAGACGTTGGGTGCCGGAGCCACCCTCAGCCTGACCGTCACCGGTGGCAGTGTGCCCGCGGATGCCACCGCGGTCGCTCTCAACGTAACCGCAACCGACACCACCGCCAGCAGCTACCTCTCGGTCTATCCAGCCGGGGAGACGCGCCCGCTGCTCTCCAACCTCAATTGGACGGCCGGGCAGACGGTCCCCAACCTGGTCATCGTCCCGCTGGGCTCCAACGGTCAGGTCACCTTCTACAACAACTCGGGCAGCACCGACATCGTGGTCGACCTGGAGGGCTACTTCGCCCCGGCGGGCAGCACCGCGGGCAGCTACGTCCCGATGACTCCCGCCAGGATCACCGACACACGCGGCGGCAGCGGCCAGCCGAACAGCGGGGCCACGCTGGGGCAGGGGACCACCCTCGACGTCCAGGTGACGGGTGCGGGCGGCGTGCCCTCCTCGGGCGTGGCCGCGGTCCTGCTCAATGTCACCGTCACCGACACCACCTCGCCCGGCTATCTGACCGTCTACCCGCAGGGCACCGCCTATCCGGCCTCGTCGAACCTGAATTGGGGACGCGGCGAGACCGTCCCCAACCGGGTGGTCGTCCCCGTCGGCGCCTCCGGGCAGATCGCCGTCTTCAACAGCGCGGGGAGCACCGACGTCGTGATCGACGTGGACGGCTACTTCACCAATGGCAGCTCAACTCCGCTCAACGCGAGCCTGTTCAGCGCCATCACCCCGGTCAGGGTGCTCGACACCCGCGGCACCGGCCAGACGCTGGGGACGGGCGTCTCCCTCACCCAGGAGATGGCCGGAGTCGACGGCATCGCCTCCAACGCGAGCGCCGTGGTGACCAACGTGACGGCGACCGACACGACGGCGAACAGCTTCTTCACCGTCTACCCCGGGGGGACGATGCCGGTGGCATCCGATGTCAACTGGGGCCCGGGGGAGACCGTCCCCAACCTGACCGTGGCAACCCTGAGCAACACCGGAGCGGTGAACGTCTACAACCTGAGTGGCAGCGTCGACCTGGTCATCGACGCCTTCGGGTACTTCGTCCCCGAGACGCCCGCGCCGCTCGTGATCACGACAGCGTCACTTCCCGGGATGAAGGCGGGCGCCACCTACTCCGCCACCCTCACCGCATATGGGGGCACCCCTCCGTACTCGTGGACGGTCGTCTCCGGCTCGCTGCCCCCGGGGCTGAGCCTCAGTGCCGCGGGAGTCATCTCGGGCACCTCGAGCGCAGCCGATACCTACACCTTCACGGTGCAGGCGAGCGACTCCACCACGCCCGGCCCGAAGACCGCCTCGGCGGCACTCTCGATCGTGGTGAGCTCCACCGCTCCGTTCGACACGGGCAATCCGGCGAGCAACGACACGACGCTGGCCGACGCCGTCATCACGGGGTGCAACTGGTCCGACTCGACGTCCACCGGCTGCGATCAGGCCTCGGTCAGCGCCCTCGACACGGCGATGGCCGGCGAAGGTCTCAGCCCCACGATCATCTCCGCGGGCTTCTGGAGCCTCCCCTACGATCAGCAGCTATTGCTCCTGGCGAATGGTGACCGGACGGCTCGTGGTCTTCCGGCCATCTCCGGCCCCGCGGCGGCGCTCGACGCGCTCGCCCTCACGGGTGCGCAGGGACTCACCGACCCGTGGGGCCCTTCCGGGTACAGCTGGGCGTCGAACTGGGCCGAGGGCACCAACGCCGTCGAGGACGAATTCCTGTGGATGTACGACGACGGCTGGGGAGGAAGCACTGCCGACACCTTCAACCTGGACTGCACCTCTCCGACGGCAAGTGGATGCTGGGGACATCGCGAGAACATCCTCATGCAGTGGGGCGGCTCCGCCAGCTTCGGAGGCACCTGCGTCCCGATCACCCCCACCTATCCACCGCCACCCTTTCTGCCGTGGATCTCATGTGCAGAGTTGTTCGTCCAGGGCTACAGCTGAGGTGGACCTACTCCGCTGAGATCACGGCGCGTTTGGCGGAGCGAGAGGGATTCGAACCCTCGATACGAGTTGACCCCGTATACCGCATTTCCAGTGCGGCGCCCTCGACCAGCTAGGCGATCGCTCCTGGGCGATTGTACCGACCGGCACCCGCGCCCGAGGTCAGGCGGCGGCTCAGAGGGCACCGAGGCAGCCGGCTCACCCGCCGCGCCCCGGCGGAGGATGATCGTCACCGGATTCGGGCCGTTCAGATGGAGGGATCACGCCATGCAGCCAGAGGACATCCTCAACCGGATTCGGGAGGTCGCCACCGTCCGCCAGGTCTTCGGAGAGCCCTACGAGAAGGACGGAATGCTGGTGGTACCGGTGGCCCGGATCTTGGGCGGTGGGGGCGGCGGCACCGGCAACGATCAGAGCGGTGGTGCCGAGAAGGGCCGCGAGGGACAGGGCGGGGGCTTCGGGATCGTCTCCCGGCCTCTCGGCGTCTACGTGATCCGCACGGGCACGGTCACATGGCAGCCGGCCGTGGACGTGACCCGGATCGTGCTCCAGGGCCAGGTGGTGGCCATCGTCGCCCTCCTGGTGGCGCGAAGCCTGTTGCGCCATCGCCGCGGGCACTAGGTCGGCGGGGGGCCGGCCGGGCGACGGGCGATCCGGCGCGCAGAGTGACTTACCTTCTGCAAATTCTCTTCGTGACGAAATATTCGTGACGAAATACTCCTCACGACTCCCTGGACCCGGGAGAGGCCCGGGATCTTAGCGGGGGCCCCGATGAAGCGGCCGGGCCGGCCCCTGGCCGACCCACCCCACATCTGGGCCTCTCCGGGTCCCGAGCCTCTCCGTATACTCGCCCGCGGAGAGGTGTCCGAGTGGTTGATGGTGCCGCTCTCGAAAAGCGGTGTGGTTGATAGCCACCGCGGGTTCGAATCCCGCCCTCTCCGCGGATTCGTATTCAGGCTGGGTGCGTGGTGCGACGCTTTCTGTTGCCGACGGTGATGGGGGTCATGTCCCTCTCCCTGGTCTCGGCCTGCGGGGGCCTGTCAGGGGGCCTCAGCGAGCAGCAGGCCGTGTCGAAGGCGACGACCCAGGCTCAGGAGATGTCCTCGACGCCCGTCACCTTCGTGTCGGCCGCGTCCGGGCATCTCGGGGACTTCGACTCCAACGTCCGGAACCCGGGTCCCACCACGGACGTTTGGGCAGTCACCTTCACGGGCACGTTCCCAGCGGTGTCATGCGGCCCAGCGCCCCCGCCGGGGCAGCCATCGCACGGTTGCCCTCCGGCCAACACGAGCACCCGGGTCTACCTCAACTACACCTCCGGCGCGTTCCTCCTGGAGTCCACACCCGCCACCGGGTAGCTGCGCGCAGCCACCCGGCGGTGCGGCAGGTGCGGCGGGACCGGTCGACCGATCGGCAGGCCGAATAGCGATCCTCAGCGGTTGGACGCCGTGTACTTCCGGTGGTAGCCGAGCAGCTTCGCCGCCACCCAGAGGATGGCGAGCACCACCAGCACGTCGAAGATCCAGTGAAGGAGGGTCGGCAGGATGAAGAAGATGAAGAAGAGGACGACCAGCAGGAGCAGGATGGCGGAGAGCGGGTGGCGAACCAGGTGCATCATGCCCCTCACCTTACGCCCCCTCGCGGCCGGCTGCCGGATGGAGGCGGCCGAGGGCAGGGGCCGCCACCGCGGCTCGGTACACGGTCCTAGACTGGGGCCGACGGTGACCGCCTCACCGAGTCCAGGAGCGCAGCGAGAGGAGAGCGCCAGTGCCCACGACTGGGCGAAGCACGAGGGCAGCTCTGGCGGCGGCGGCCCTGACGCTGTCGGCGTGGATGACGGCCTGCTCGTCCAGCGCGCCGCCGCACCCCTCCCCCACCGCCTCCAGGACCGCCAGCGCCACCCCGGCCCCCACCCCGACGCCGGTCCCCACCTCGACCCCCACGCCGGCCCTCACCGCCTCCTGGCCCGTCTACCACCAGAACCCTGAGCGCACCGGCCAGTCCGCGGACACGCCGGCCGTCACCACCCTGGCGACGGAGTGGAACGCCGCCCTGGACGTTGCCGTCTGGGCCCAGCCGATCGTCGTCGGGGGCGACGTGATCGTCGCCACCGAGAACGACACCCTCTACTCCCTCAACCCAGCATCCGGCTCGGTGCTCTGGAAAACCCATGTGGGCACCCCGGTGCCGCGCGCCGACCTCCCCTGCGGCAACATCTTTCCGCTCGGCATGACCGGCACTCCGGCATACGACCCCGCCACCCAGTCGATCTTCGTGGTGGCGGAGGAGACCGGCCCCGTCCACGTTCTGTACGACTTCGACGCGGTGACCGGGGCCGTCCTCTGGTCACGCGACGTGGACATCTCCAGCTCTCTGGAACACCCGGCGGCGGTCCAGCAGCGCCCCGCCCTCACGGTGGCCAACGGCTACGTGTACATCGGCTTCGGAGGCCTGGACGGCGATTGCTCGCAGTACGTGGGGGCGGTGGTGGCAGTTCCCACCAGCAACCAGGGCGCGAGCCTCGACTTCATGGTGCCCACCAGCCGCGAGGGAGCCGTCTGGGCGACCGGCGGACCGGTTCTCGGGCCCGGCGGTGACATCTTCGTGGCCACCGGCAACGGCGCCGCCGAGGGGGGGACCTGGGACGAGAGCGACTCGGTGCTCGAGCTGAGTCCCACCCTCCAGGTGGTGAGCGACTGGGCGCCGTCCCGCTGGGCCTACGACAACGCCCACGACCTCGATCTCGGCTCGGTGGCGCCCACCCTGCTTCCCGACGGGTACATCTTCATCGCGGGCAAGAGCGGCATCGGGTACGTGCTCCACGAGTCCGCCCTGGGCGGGGTCGGAGGGGAGGTCTACAGCCATCAGGTCTGCGCAGGCGCGATGTCCTTCGGCGGGACGTCCTTCAGCGACGACACCCTCTACCAACCCTGCGCCAACGGTGTGGAGGCGATCTCGGTCGCCTCCGACGGCAGCTTCTCCATCGTCTGGCAGACGTCCAGCGGGGCCAATGGACCTCCCGTCCTGGGTGGAGGGAGCGTCTTCAGCGTCGACACGAACAGCGGGACCCTCTGCGTCCTCAATGCCGCCTCCGGCGCCACCCAGGCCCAGATCTCGGTCGGATCGGTCCCCGACTTCGCGTCGCCCACGCTGCTCGGGGATGTGGCGCTGGTGGGGACCCGCTCCGGGGTGGTGGCGATCTCCGGGGCCTGACGGCCGGCACCTAGACTGGGCGAGTGTCCGGGCTGATCGTCATCGCCGTCCTCGCCATCGGGTTCGTGGCCCTGATGTGGTGGAGCAACCGGCTGCGTCCGACCCGCCCGCGTTACCGGAGCCGCTACCGGGGACCCACCTACCTCGACATCCACGACGAGCTCAAGAGGCGCCGGCGCCACCCATGACCGGGGTCGGGTGAGGCAGACTCGCCCGATGCGCCCCATCGCCCCCCACCGCGTCGTCCACCTCTACCGGCTGCACTTCGCCGACACCCGGCGAGAGCGGCTCTTCCTCTCCTCAGCCGGCTTCTTCACGGCCTTCGCGGCCACCCGGGGGATCACCCACGCCATCCGGCGCGGGGTCGGGCCCTTCCACAACCTCGGCGTCGGCGGCCGGCACCTCCATCACCTCGTCTTCGGGATCGCCGGGCTGCTGGGCACCGGCTACGTCTGGCTGGTCGAGGTCGGCACCGGCGACGGCGACCGCCCGGAGGGCGCCGCCTCCAAGCTCACCGCCGTCACCTACGGCGCGGCATCCGCGATAACCCTCGATGAATTCGCCCTCTGGCTCAATCTGAAGGACGTCTACTGGGCCCGGGAGGGGCGCGAGAGCGTCGATGCCGTGGTGCTCTTCGGCGCCGTGCTCTCCATGGGCCTCTGGGGCGGCCCCTTCTTCCGGTCCCTCTACCGCGAGGCCCGCAAGGAGTGGAAGAGGGCAGAGGGGCTCCTTCCCGGCGAGGAGGCCCCGCTCACCTAGGCGGCGACGCCTTCGCTCGGGCGCACGTGGCTAGAGTGAGGTGGTGAGCCCCCACCTTCCGGACGCCTCCTGACCATGCACCGCTGGGCACATGGCGGCCCCGACGAGAAGCCGAGCGGCAGGGTGTCCAACCGCCACCTCGCCCGCCGGGTCATGGCCCTCTTCCGCCCCCACCGCCGCCAGGTGGCGCTCGCGGTCGGGCTCATCGTCTTCACCTCCGGTCTGGGTGTCGTCAACCCGATCCTCATCAAGTTCGTCTTCGACGCCCTCTTCCCGAGCGGCGGCGGCGGGCCGGACATGCGGCTGGTGGGCATCTACGCCGGGCTGATGATCCTCATCCCGGTGATCACCGGCACCGTGGGCATCGCTCAGACCTACCAGATCAACAGCATCGGCCAGCGGCTGATGGAGGACCTGCGCAACTCCCTGTACGCCCACCTCCAGGGGCTCTCGATGCGCTTCTTCACCTCCACCCGAACCGGGGAGATCCAGTCCCGCTTCACCAACGACGTCGGCGGAATCCAGTCGGTGGTGACCGACACTGCCTCCTCGATCGTCTCCAACGTGGTCGTGATCGCGAGCACCCTGGTGGCGATGCTGATCCTCAGCTGGCAGCTCACCGCGCTCTCCCTCTTCATGATGCCGGTCTTCCTCTTCCTCACCTACCGGGCGGGGAACGCGCGGCGCAAGGTCACGCTCCTGGCGCAGGAATCCAAGGCCGAGATGAGCGCCATCACCCAGGAGACGCTCTCCATCTCGGGGATCCTGCTGGGCAAGACCTTTGGTCGCCAGCGCGAGGAGATGGAGCGCTTCCGGTCGGAGAACCGCCAGGTCGCCGACCTCTCGATCCGGGCGGCGATGGTGGGGCGTGTCCTCTTCGCCATGGTCCAGGTCTTCTTCTCGATCGCGCCGGCGCTCGTCTACCTGGTCTCCGCCTTCGTCATCTACCACAGCAGCGGGCTGAGCTCAGGGATCACCGCCGGGACCATCGTGGCCATCACCACCCTGCAGAGCCGGCTCTTCTTCCCGATCGGCCAGATGCTCCAGGTGTCGGTCGAGGTCCAGTCGTCGCTCGCCCTCTTTGAGCGGATCTTCGACTACCTGGAGATCCCCCAGGACATCGTCGACGCTCCGGACGCGGTTCCCCTGCCGTCGCGCCGCGTGGGCGCCGACATCGAGCTGGACCACGTGTACTTCCGCTACGACCCGGCCCACCTCACCGCCCAGCGGAGCGCGGTCCACGCCGACCAGGAGGCGCCCCGGCCGTGGGCCATCGAGGACCTCGAGATGCGCATCGCCCCGGGGCAGCTCGCCGCCATCGTCGGACCCACCGGGGCGGGCAAGACCACCGTCTCCTACCTGATCCCCCGGCTCTACGACGTGACCCTGGGAGCGGTGCGCATCGACGGGCACGACGTCCGGAGCTTGACCCTCGCCTCCATCGCCGACCAGCTCGGCATCGTGACCCAGGAGACCTACCTGTTCCACGCCTCGGTGCGGCGCAACCTCCTCTACGCCCGGCCCGACGCCACCCAGGAGGAGCTGGAGACGGCCTGCCGGGCCGCCTTCATCCATGACCGGATCACCGAGCTTGCCGAGGGCTACGACACCGTTGTCGGGGAGCGCGGATACCGCTTCTCGGGTGGCGAGAAGCAGCGCATCGCGATCGCCCGGGTGATCCTGAAATCTCCGCGCATCCTCATCCTCGACGAGGCGACCGCCGCCCTCGACACCACCAGCGAGCGGCTGGTGCAGGCCGCGCTGACCCCTCTGATCCGGGAGCGAACGACCATCGCCATCGCCCACCGGCTCTCCACCATCCTCGCCGCCGACGTCATCTTCGTCATCGACCACGGCCGTCTGGTGGAGCGGGGCACGCACGACGAGCTGCTCCGCATGGGCGGTCTCTACGCCACCCTCTACGAGCATCAATTCGCCCCTCAGGGGGCGACCGAGCGTGCGCCAGCCCGGAAATCGGCGCGCGCCGCGGACGGGGAGGTCGCGGACAGCACCGACCGGGCCCTCGCCGCCGGCGCCTGAGCCCCGCCTGCCCGATAGGGTGAGCCGGTCGCCTGATCCCGGGGCACAAACGCACCAGTCGCCTCATCCCCCAGCCCCCCACTCCCTGTCAGCCCGTTAAGGACAGGACGGTCCTTAACCCCCCTGAGAAAGGGTAACCCTGCCCGCTCGGCCGGCTCTCAGCCGGCGCGGAGCCCCCGGAAGAAGTCGCTCAGCAGCCGCCCGCACTCCTCTGCCAGCACTCCTTCGGTGACCTCCATCCGATGGTTGCTGGCGGGGTGGCGGAGCACGTCGTACACGCTGCGGTCGGCACCCTTCTTGGGGTCGCGGGCACCGTACACGCAGCGGTCGATCCGGGCCTGGACCATCGCCCCGGCGCACATCGGGCAGGGCTCCAGGGTGACCACCACGGTCACCCCCTCGAGCCGCCATCCCCCCAGCCGCCGGGCGGCGGCGCGCAGCACCCGCATCTCGGCATGCTCGGTGGCGTCGCCGCCTCGCTCCATCCGGTTGCCGGTGGCCGCGATCACGTTCCCGCCGGCCACCGCCAGAGCCGCCACCGGGACCTCACCGCGCCGGCCGGCCCGCGCAGCGAGTGCCAGGGCGCGGCGCATCAGCAGCTCGTCCTCTCGCATGCCCTACAGAGCTTGCACCTGGCGGGCCCCCTCCGGAGAGGTCCCTCCGCCCGCTACTCCGAGTACTGCTCGGCGATGCGTCGCAGCGAGTCCTGCCAGGTCTCGGCGGGGCCCTCGGCATCCGCTCCGCGAGGGAGCGAACGGCGGAGCCGTTCCCGGGTGCGGTCGATCTCGCGGTCCCGGCGACGCTCCTCGAGGGTGCGCACCGCTGCGACCGCATGATCGAGCTCGACGGCCACTTCCTTGATCGCATCCGGGCCGTCCGCCGACCGGAGGGTCCGGTTGAGCCGGGTGGCCGTCTCCGGGGTCAGCCGGGCTCCGGCATCGCGGAGCTGATCGGCGACACGCCGGCGGGCGCTCTCCAGACCACGGCGCCGCTTGGCCTCCTCCTCGGCCTCGGCCCGCTGCCGCTCTATCAACGCCCACCCCTCGTCGATGAGGCGCGGATATTGCCAGGCGAGGCTGAACTTCCCGGAGCTCATCCCCTCGACCAGCGCGGCGACCTGCGCCGAGAACTGCTGGCGGGGCTCCCCGGAGAGGTTGCCGATCAGGTCGGCGAGAATCGGACGCGCCTGGCCGTGGGCGCGACGCACCCAGCCGGGCAGGTGGAGGTGCTGCGGTTGGGGGACGTCGCCGGGACGGGCCGCGGCGACCAGGCCCTCAGGACGGTGGATGCCCGGCAGGTGCGGCCCGGGGCTGGCGACCGGCAGCCGGTGTCCGGCGCGCGGGGGTCGCGAGTTGGTCGTCCTGGTTTCGTCGGTCTCGGCCGGCTCCAGGGCGGACGGAAGCGGTGCGGAAGTAACTGTCACTCGAAGGACATGACTGTTTGGACGCCCGCATGGTACCTGACCGGCGCCGCGGCCCGCCCCCCCGTTACCTGAACGCCACCATCGGGCGGCATGCGAGGCTGCTCTGTGATCAGCGTCGCGCAGCCGCGGCCCGTGGCCGGCTCGCCCGCGGGGGCCTCAGGCCCGCGATCTCCGCCGACGGGCAGACGTCATTGAGGACGCAAACCGGACATCGGGGATGGCGCGCGGCGCAGACCCGGCGACCGTGCAGGATGAGCCGGAGGCTGAGGGCGGTCCACTCCGGGGCGGGGACCATGGAGCAGACGTCCTGCTCGATCTCCACCGGATCCGTCGACGCGGTGAGCCTGAGGCGAGCGGTGAGCCGGGTCACGTGGGTGTCCACGGCGAAGCCCGGCTTGCCGAAGGCGACGCCCAGGACGACGTTGGCGGTCTTGCGGCCGACGCCGCGGAGGGTCACCAGCTCCTCCATGCGGTCGGGCACCTCTCCACCGAAGCGCGCCACCACCTCCTCGCTCATCTCGATGATCGAGCGGGCCTTGGCCCGGAAGAAGCCGGTGCTGCGGATCAGCTCCTCCAGCTCGGCGGGATCGGCCCCGGCGAAGGCGGCCGCGTCGGGATAGCGGGCAAAGAGCCGGGGGGTCACCAGGTTGACCCGCTCGTCGGTGCACTGGGCGGAGAGGATGGTCGCGACCAGGAGCTGGAGCGGGCCTTGGTGAACGAGGGCGCACTCCGCCACCGGGTACTCAGCACCCAGGCGCTCGACGACTGTCGCCGCCCGATCGCGGGCGCCGCGGGGAAGACGGCGCTTGGTCGCCATGCACGGAAGGATCGCACCGCGGCGAGCGCCAGCGGCGCCGGCGCCCCTCCCGAGCCGCGGCCTTCCTACAATCGCGATGTCGCCATCGCGATGCCGGCCCACCCTATCGGAGGCTCACCGTGCGCCACAAGATCACCGTCGTCGGCGCCGGCAACGTCGGCGCCAGCGTGGCCCTGCGTCTCGCCGAGCGCGACTACGCCGACATCGTCTTGGTCGACATCGTCGAGGGCCTGCCGCAGGGCAAGGCACTGGACATCCTCGAGGCGGGGCCGGTGGTCGGACACGACAGCCAGGTCACGGGCACCAACGGCTACGAGGAGACCTCGGGCAGCGACATCGTGGTGGTCACGAGCGGCGTCGCCCGCAAGCCGGGGATGTCGCGCGACGACCTGGTGATGACCAACGCGGGCATCGTCAGCGGGGTGGTGCGGCAGGCTGCGGCGGCCTCCCCTCAGGCCGTGCTGATCATCGTCAGCAACCCGCTCGACGCCATGGCCCAGGTCGCCCTGGCGGTCAGCGGCTTCCCCCGGCGGCGGGTGATCGGGATGGCGGGGATCCTCGACACCGCGCGCTTCCGGACCTTCATCGCCCAGGAGCTGGGGGCGTCGGTGCGCGACGTCCAGGCCTATGTGCTGGGTGGGCACGGCGACACCATGGTGCCGCTCACCCAGCTGACCACGGTCGCCGGAAGGCCGGTGGCCCAGCTGATCGCCCCCGAGCGGCTGGAGCAGATCGTGCAGCGGACCCGCGACGGTGGCGCCGAGATCGTCAGCCTGCTCAAGACCGGCAGCGCCTACTACGCACCGGGTGCGGCGGTGGTCCAGATGATCGACGCCATCCTGCTCGACACCCAGCAGATCCTCCCCTGCAGCGTCCACCTCCACGGGGAGTACGGCGTCACGGGAGTGTTCAGCGGGGTCCCGGCCCGGCTCGGCTCGGGTGGGCTCGTCGAGGTGGTGGAGATGGACCTGAGCGGAGACGATCAGGCCGCCCTGCACCGCTCCGCAGCGGCGGTCGACGAGATCGTCGGGATCATCGAGGCCAACCGGCCCCAGATCGACCCCCTGATGCCGAGCCTCGTGCACCACGGCGAGGACTGACCGGGCTAACCCTCGCCGAGAGCCGGAGGCGGCTGCCCCTCGCCGAGAGCCAGAGGTGGCGGCTGTCCCTCGCCGAGAGCCAGAGGTGGCGGCTCGTCCTCGCCCCAGGTGGGCAGCGGCTCCGGGTCGGTGCCCGGTGTGGTCACGGTGGGGAGCTCCGGTCGCGGCGCCTTGAAGTGCATCCCCCACAAGGGACCGATCGACACCAGCAGCTCGAGCGCCGCCTTGCGAACGTCGGAGTCCCCCCACTCCGGCGTCCGGGAGTAGCGGTAAAAGGCGATGAAGGCGAGCACCATGGCCGCGAGGACCGCCGCCAGGATGATGGTTGCGATCACCGCTCTCGCCGCCTCACTCCCCACGCGGCAGGCCGCGAGGGGGCCCCTCCCCTTCTCACAGGGGCTCGCCGCCCCTCGGCGTCGCGGCAGAGCCGCGCTCGCCTCACCCCGCCCCCACCTTGGCGCGACGGCCACGCAGCTTGCGCGCCACCCATTGCACCGGGTCCCAATGGGCGTCGGCCACCCGCTCCTTGAGCGGGATGATCGCGTTGTCGGTGATGTGGATGAGCTCCGGACAGACCTCGGTGCAGCACTTGGTGATGTTGCAGTAGCCGAGCCCACCCGCATCGCGGAGCAGATCGCGGCGGTCGAGGATGTCCTTGGGGTGCATCTCCAGGCTCGCCGCCCGGACGAAGAAGCGCGGCCCGAAGAAGCGCGCGCTCAGGTCGTGGTTGCGGTTGACGTGGCAGACGTCCTGGCAGAGGAAGCACTCGATGCAACGCCGGTGCTCGTAGAGGCGGTCCAGGTCCATCTGCTGTATCCGCCACGGGGTGCCGTCATCGGGGGCCGCGGTGAAGGGCGGGATCAGCTTGTTGGTCTCGTAGTTGCGCGAGACGTCGGTGACCAGGTCCTTGATGAGGGGAAAGGACTTCATCGGCTGGACCGTGACCGGCCCGCGCGGCAGGGTGTCGATCCGGGTCTTGCACATCAGGACCGGGTGCCCATTGACCTCCGCGCTGCACGAGCCACACTTGCCGGCCTTGCAGTTCCAGCGGCAGGCGAGGTCGCTGTCCCCGTTGCGCTGCACCCAGTGCACGGCGTCGAGCACCACCATCTGGGTGACCTCGGGGACCTCGTAGGTCGCGTAGCCCATCTCGCCGCCGGGCTGGCCCTTGAAGACGCGCAAGGTGATGGTCTCCCCGGTGAGGCCGCTCTCGGGGGTGGGCGGCCCATCGCCCTGCTGGGGCGGCCCGCCACCCGGCTGAGGCGCCGCCGCGGCCATCAGTGCGCCTCCGAGCTCGGGGCCGCGACCTTGCCGGCGTAGTGTGAGGGCAGCGCGACGGGGTCGAAGAAGCGGCTCCGCGCCAGCCGGGTGACCACCTCGTCGGGCATCAGCGCGAGGGCGCGCTCCTCCACCTTCATGGCACCGCCCCGCTTGCGGGCCACCAGGTTGATCTGCCCGAGGTGGGCGTCCCTGTCGGGGAAGTCGAAGCGCCACTGCGAGCCCCGCGACTCACGGCGGGCGATGGCGCAGCGGACGATCGCCTCCGAGATCGTGAGCATGGACGAGACGTCGTGGCAGGTGTGCCAGCCGGGATTGAGCACGCGCCCGCCGCCGGCCCGCATCCGCTTGCTCCGCTCGGTGAGCTCCCCGATGGCCGTGAGCGCCCGGTTCAGCGACTCCTCGCTGCGGCCGATGCCGGCGTCGTCCTGCATCGCCTCCTGGAGCGCGCGGTGGAGGATGTAGGAGTTCTCCGCCTTCTCCCCGAGGTCGTGCGCGAGCGGCAGGAGGACCGCCGCCTCCGCGTCCGCGAGCTGCTTCTTGGAGACGGCCGGCTTGGCGCCCCGGCCCTTGGCGGCGTCAGCGGCCGCCTCGCCGGCGCGCCGGCCGAAGACCAGGATGTCGCCCAGCGAGTTGCCCCCCAGCCGGTTGGCCCCGTGCAGCCCCGCCGCCGCCTCGCCGGCGGCGTAGAGCCCGGGTACGGTGCTCGCCGCGGTCTCCGCGTCGACCCGGATGCCCCCCATCGTGTAGTGGATGGTCGGGCCGACCTCCATCGGCTCCTTGCTGATGTCCACCCCGGCCAGGGCCTCGAACTGATCGCACATCGAGGGGAGACGCCTGCGGATGTCAGCGGCGCTGCGCCTGCTCGCGATGTCCAGGAAGGCGCCGCCATGGGGCGAGCCCCGGCCCGCGACCACCTCCTTGTAGATGGAGCGAGCCACCACGTCGCGGCTGGAGAGGTCCTTCTTGACCGGGTCGTACCGCTCCATGAAGCGCTCACCCTCGGAGTTGCGCAGGATGCCGCCCTCGCCCCGGACCGCCTCGGTCACCAGGATCCCGCGCGCGCCCGGCGGCCAGATCATCCCCGTGGGGTGGAACTGGACAAACTCCATGTCCTGCAGCTCGGCGCCCGCCTCATAGGCCATGGCGGCGCCGTCGCCGGTACCCTCCCAGCTGTTGGAGGTGTAGCGGAACATCCGGCCCCAGCCGCCGCTCGCCATCACCACCGCGCCGGCGCGGATGACGATCAGCTCGCCGCTGTTGCGGAGGTAGCCGAAGGCACCGCAGACGCGGTCGCCGTGGGTGAGCAACCGGGTGAGCGTGCACTCCATGAGCACGTCGGTCCCGGCCGTGTGCACCATCCTGTCCTGGAGGGTGCGGATCAATTCGAGCCCGGTGCGATCCCCCACGTGGCACAGCCGCTTCCAGCTGTGAGCTCCGAAGGCCCGCTGCATGATCAGCCCATCGTCGGTGCGGTCAAACAGCCCACCCCAGCGCTCCAGCTCATAGACCCGGTCGATGACCTCACGGCTGTAGAGGTCGACCATCCGCCAGTTGTTGATGAGCTGGCCGCCCAGCATGGTGTCGGCGAAGTGGACCTCCCAGCTGTCGGGGGTGTCGAGGTTGGCGAGCCCGGCGGCGATGCCGCCCTCGGCCATGACGGTGTGGGCCTTGCCGAGCAGCGACTTGCTGACCACCAGGGTCGAGCAGCCGGCCTCCGCCGCGGCGATGGCGGCGCGCAGCCCGGCGCCGCCCGCGCCCACCACGAGCACGTCGCACTCCCGGGTCTGGTAGCTCTCGCTCATTTGACCAGGAGGTGGGGGTCGGGCATGCCGGCCTGGAGGAGGCGGATGTAGACCTCGGCGGCCACCACGCTGAACATGCTGACCCAGGCCCAGAGGGCGTGATGGCCGTTGAAGACGGTGACCCACCGCCAGAGCCGGAAGCGGGCCTTGCCGGCCTGGGAGCAGGAGTAGCAGTCGAGGCCTCCACCGGCGGCGTGGCGGAAGGCGTGGCAGCCCAGGCTGTAGCCGGAGAGCAGGACTGCGTTGACCAGCAGGATCAGGGTGCCGAGGCCGAGGTAGAGGTGGCCGCCATCGTCGAAGGAGGCGAAGGCGTCCACCCAGAGCAGGATCACGACGATGGCCGCCGGGTACCAGAAGAAGCGGTGCAGATTGTTGAGCACCATGGGGAGGCGGCTCTCGCCCCGATAGCCGCGGCGCCGGAGCTCACCGATCGCGCAGGACGGCGGGTCCCAGAAGAAGGCGCGGTAGTAGGACTTCCGGTAGTAGTAGCAGGTGGCCCGGAAGCCGAGCGGGGCCCAGAGCACCCAGAGGGCCGGGGTCACCGGCCCGGTCTTCCAGATCAGCGGCGAGAAGAAGGGAGAGAGGTAGTTGGCGTGCTCGCTGATGTGGTTGGGCCCCGGTCCGAAGAAGGAGGTCCAGATCGAATACCCGGTGAAGGCGCCCAGGACTGCCACGATGGCGAGGGGCTGTGCCCACCAGGGGGTGGCGCGGCTCAGCCTTGCTCGGAGCCCGATTCCGTGGTCACCCTTCGCGACCGCGGCCACCGGCGACACCTGCGCTGCCATCGGGGATCGATCCTAGCGAATTCGGGACGTGTGGCAGTGGCCGAGGTGGGGCTTCCGCCCCGATCGCGGCCGCCCACAGGATTCGCGGGCCTGTTTCGCACACCCTGACGCTTGGCACGAATCGCCAGGTTCCTGGTAATCTCGATCTCCAGCCCGACGACGGCCCCGCGCAGGCCCGCGGTCCGGGGAGCTTCCGGCCGGCGCCAGTCGGGTGTCCGCCCGCCCATCAGCCGGAGCAGCCCTCCCGCACCATGCCACCACAGCCCGGCCTACCCGAACACCTGAGCGACCCGTACCGGGTGCGGGGCCTCAACGATCCGCGGCTGCACCACGACACCTGCGGGGTCGCTTTCGTGGCCACCCTGCATCGGGAGCCGACCCACAAGATCGTGAGCTCCGGGCTGGAGGCACTCTGCAACCTCGGCCACCGTGGGGCCACCGGTTCGGACCCGCTGAGCGGCGACGGCGCGGGCATCCTGATCCAGATCCCCGACGCCCTCCTCCGCCGCGACACCGGCATCCCGCTGCCCGGGGCGGGTGCCTACGGCGTGGGGATGGCCTTCCTCCCCCAGGACGCCGCCACCCGTGCGGACTGCGAGGCCCTGGTCGCCACCGCCTGCCATGACGAGGGGCTGCACCTGCTCGGCTGGCGCGAGGTCCCGGTGGAGCCCTCGTGCGCGGGGCCGACCGCACTCGCCGGGATGCCGGTCATCCGCCAGCTCTTCGTCGGCGCCTTTGGGCTGGAGGGCGATCCGTTGGAGCGCCGCCTCTACGTCCTCCGCCGGGTCATCGAGCGGCGCAGCGACGCGGTGGGGCTGACCCGCGACCGCTTCCATCTGGCGAGCCTCAGCAGCCGCACGGTCGTGTACAAGGGGATGCTCACCGCCGACCAGCTCCCCACCTTCTACCCGGACCTCCGCGACCCCGTCACCGTCTCGCGGCTCGCCATGGTCCACGCCCGATTCTCGACCAACGTCCTGCCCCGCTGGGACCTGGCCCAGCCCTTCCGGCTGAGCGCCCACAACGGCGAGATCAACACGCTGCGCGGCAACGTCAACTGGATGCGGGCCCGCCAGTCGAAGTTCCGCAGCCCGCACTACGGCGCCGACATCAGCAAGCTCCGCCCGGTGATCGACGAGCTGGGCTCCGACTCGAGCCAGTTCGACAACGCGCTCGAGCTGCTCACCATGGCCGGTCGCTCGGTCGAGCACGCGATCATGATGATGATCCCCGAGGCCTGGGACCGGAACCCGCTCATGGACGAGGAGCGGCATGCGTTCTACGAGTTCCACGCCTCCCTCATCGAACCCTGGGATGGCCCCGCGGCGATCGCCTTCACCGACGGCCGTCTGATCGGCGCCACCCTCGATCGCAACGGCCTCCGGCCGGCCCGCTGGCTGGTCACCGAGGACGGGT
>Ga0181520_10001820_pt1 | contig 42003 bp, 32 predicted proteins | sample PEATcosm2014_Bin_29_FD_132451 | JGI IMG/M metagenome (GOLD analysis project Ga0181520, IMG submission 132451) | Peatland microbial communities from MTU Mesocosm Facility, Houghton, MI, USA - PEATcosm2014_Bin02_30_metaG | ecosystem: Environmental > Terrestrial > Soil > Wetlands > Peat | place... | reverse complement strand
GCCACTGGGCGACGAGCCGTTCCTGGACCGTCTGGAGGGAATGGTCGGGCGTGCGCTCAAACCCCAGAAGCGCGGTCCAAAATTGAAACAGAACCCGAATTAAGTTATGTGTCCCCGGAATTCGAAGTCCGTTCCCTGCAGGCATTGTCGACAAGGTCCCAGAATCGCGAGAGGTTATTTAGGGTAACAGGGACCGGACAATAAACAGCTTCCGACCCAGAGGGCCGGGAGAATTCCAATAAAGTGCACAAGGGCTTACCCCCGATGGAGGATAGGGCTTGCCTCATGGGTGCATTGCAGATACAATTATTGAAAGTGCATAAGTTGCATCGCCAATTTCCCTCGTTTTTAGTGCCTGCGTCGAAGTAGCCGTTGATGAAAGTTACCATTTCCCGGGACGATTTCCTCGGTGATCGGCAGGGGCGGACATTCAGCGACGTGGCCAACGACCCGGCGGTAGATTTCGAGGCAGTGCTCGACTTCTTCAGTAATGAAGGCCGGCAGCGGCGTATGGAGGAGTCGGAGATCCACCACGACAGGCCGCCGATGGCAGGGGTAGTGCGAGAATTAGAGGCTTTGCCGGCCATCGAGAAATTCCTGGCCGCCAGTCCGTCCAACCGCACCAAACGCTTGCGGCAGGCGATTGGAGTGACGGTGCGGATGGTCATGGAGAAGTTAGGTTGGGCGAAGACCGGGAAAAAAGGCAGCCTCGGCGTTCGTATTGCGGCGGCGGGGCCCGGAAAAGCGACTAAGGCCCGGCACAATACCGGTGGCTTGGCGTTCTGGTTCCTACGTGCCGAGCGCTACACGCGTCCCGAGGGAATGCCCTACATGTCCGTGCGGGAACGAGTGCAACGGCGCGGCCGCACAGGCGCGCAATCCAAACTAGGGTAACGTATTTAGAAGAGTCATTTGACCGCAGACGGTTCGAGCAGATTTTCCGCTGTGTTAGCGGCTGGTTCAGTTCAAGATGCGGAAATTTTTAGGAGTGTTGTTTTGGGTAAGAAACTGTATGTGGGCAATTTGGGCTTTAACGTAACGAAGGCCGACTTGGAGGGCATGCTCACCGCCTATGGCGCCGTTCGCAGTGCCGAGGTCATCATGGACCGCGATACGGGACGGAGCAAGGGCTTTGCCTTTGTCGAGATGAGCAACGACCAGGAGGCGCAGGCCGCCATTTCGGGGCTCAACGGAAAAGAGCACGACGGTCGAGCGTTGACCGTGAACGAGGCCCGTCCGCGTGAAGAGCGCCGCGGCGGTGGCGGTGGCGGTGGTGGTGGTGGCGGCGGACGCGGCGGATACGGCGGTGGCCGGCGCTATTAAGCAATCGCTCTGATTGATCTTTGAACTACGCCTGACCGTTCACGGCGGACTTGTCCGCCGTGAACGGTTGCTCGAAATAGATAGTCAGGGCAGCGGCAGCCAAGCGGGACACTCCTGACAGGGCAGGGCCTGCAAGCGATCGGCCCAATAGGCGACGAGTTCCGTATGCACGGCGTCACGAAGCTGCTCGACGTCCTGCGGGGCGCCGACGGCGGTGGCCACCGCCCAGGGGATATCGATGTCTTCCAGGCAAAGCGACCAGTGCAGGAACGTCTCCGGACCCATCCAGACGCGTTCGGTCGTCGACCACAGGGCCTTGCCCTGAATGGACCGGCCCTGGAAGCCGTAGCACAGATCGACCGCGCAACGAATCGCGCATTGCAGGGGCAAGCGGCGCGACGCACGCCTGAGCCGTCGTTGCCGTCCGGTGGACGCATGTCGGGAAAGCACGTAGGTCGCGGCACGGATCATGAAACACTCCTTCAGGCGCTCTATTCAAGGTTCGCCAGCGGGACGGTCATCGGGCACAGAGTCATCCGGCACGGAGACAACAACCGGGCTGTCCGGTTGGTCCTTGCGCTTCTGGCGACGCTCCCTTTTTTCCAGGGCCTTCCGCTTCTTTTGGGTCTCGCGTTGACGCTTGGCGAATGTGTTGCCGTCTTTGGCCATAATTCCTCCTGATTTGCCGGACTCTCCAGCATCGACTATCTCTCGGACCACGTACGACTCCGGCGATCGAGAGACGCGGCCTGTTTTGCTGCGGAATGTCAAATACAATAATTGTACGTGCAGATTGCGAAATTGCAATGCCTGTGTCAGAATTGAGCCCTGTTGACAGCACGCGGCCCAATGCCAAGCTGCCTAAGTATGGATTCCCGTCGTCTTGAACAGCGAGGGCGCTGTTTTCGCTATCAGAATCCACCCAAGAGGTCACGCCGCCCGCCGTGTCGTTTCCTTCCGGCGAGACGGCAAAGCGTGAGCGTGCTGTTGTGTAAATTGAGGCTGCCGATCAGGACGCTTCCGCCCGATTGAACCTGAATATTGCTCGGCCCGGGACTGAGGTTGGAGACGTCGATCGTCCCGGCGGACGCGTTGAGGCTGAGACTCTGCCCGTTGCTGCTGGCAATCGAGACCACGTAATGATCATTCCACGGCCAGCGGCTCCCGCCGCGGCGTGGCGGCTGGAATTGCGATCGGCAGCCCGGCGCAGCGGCAGCTCACGGGTTGGCAGAACGTGGCCTGCGGGCCGTCGCTGCCGGCTAAGCGTTGGGCCGCCTCGTTGCACTCGTAGAACGTCGGCGGCTCGTAGGTCCAGCCGCGCGCCAGCCTTTTCCCCTCGCGCCGCATTTTCCAATGTACGTATCGCCCGGCAACGGCAGCGTAGAATCGCGATTTCAAGCCGAACTCGCGATGCAAGTCCTGCAGGATCGCATCCATCTTCGCACGCAAACCTGGATTGCCGCGGTAGTGCAGCCGCGCCGCGGCGACCACGGCCGGGTAAACGGTCGATAGGTCTCGGGCTTCCCAGGCGAAGCGGCGGCGGACGCGCGGGTCCGGATGATTCTTGTGCCGTTTCCAACCGGCCAGCATGGTCCGCGCCATCCGCACCACGCTGGGGCCGTTGACCTCGAAGTCCCGCTGGAAGGCCCGCACGATGAGGTCCGTTTCCTGGCCGTCACGGATGTGCGGGTGCCGGTAATTGAACAAGGACTGCCCGTGAATGTCGGAAATGTCGTACTCGTTTTCATCCTTCATCCGCCCTTGGGCCGTGAGGTCGGCGTGCAGCGGAGTGCCGGGCAGCGGGGTGTAGAGCATGAACTGGTGGAAATCGGTGTCGTGGCGCACGGCGCGCTCGATCACGCGGTCGATATTGGCGGGCGTGTGGCCTTCCAGCCCGATGATCGTTGAGCCCAGCACGCGGGTGCCGTGCGCCTGCAGCCGGCGGACCAGGGCCTGCGTGTCCGTGCCGTGGAGTTTCGCGTACTGGCTGTCCTCGCCTTCCAGGCCCAGCCAGACCCAGGTCAGCCCCAGCCGCACGAGTTGATCGGTGCGGTAAGAGCTTAGCGCCCCGGCGGAACTGAAAAGATAGAGCGCCCAGGCCTTGTCGTGGCGCTCCATGAGTTCCAAGAGCCGCAGGGCACGCCCCCGGTCCAGGAGGAAGTTCTCGTCCATCATGAAGAACGAGTGGACTTTCAGATTGGCTTCGAGTTGACGCATGATGTCGAACAATTCGTCGCCCGTCCGGTAGAAGCGGACCGAATGCCCCTTGCCGCCGAACATCGCCGAGGTCGAGCAGAAGTTGCAACCCACGGGGCAGCCGACCGAGGGGATGACCGCTGCGGCCATATCACTCCTGTTCTCCGGGGTGGTGATGCCAACGGCGCGTGTTCCGTGCCCGGCGATGATCTGCGGGTGGCGGATGGGCTGCTCGGGGTCTTCGCCCAGGAACGTGCGAAACCAGCGGACCCCTTCGCCGCGGACGAGGTGATCGGCGTCGATTCGCCCCGCAAGATCGGGCATATTGGCGATGTGCCCGCCGACAATGATCGTTGCGCGGGGAAGATGCGTGCGGACCAATTCGCACATCTTCTTGACCTTGAGAAAATTCGGCACGATGCCGCTGATGCCAACGATGTCATAGTTGCCGCGGCGAAGCTCCTCGGTAAAGCGGTCCAAGTCGGGATAGTCCAAGAGCGTACAAGGCGCCTCGAGATTGGCCTGGATCAGCATCAGCCCCCAGGAACGATGGAACAGCCGCAACGAAAACGGCCCTTGCACGCGCGTCACCTGATTGTGATACAACTCCATCGGGTTTCTTACGCGGCTGCCATATTCGTCGTCCTGGGCGTAAGGTCCGAAAACGCTGCTCAGCAGAATGTTGGGCCGACGGGCACGCGGATAATGAGCATGGGGTGGCGCGGTATTGAAAGGGGTGGGCAGGCGGCTATTGGATGGCTGGTTGATGACAGGTGCTTTCGAAAAAGGGGGACAGTTGCCAACCTCATATTGTACTCGTCCCGCTGTTTCTCGGAGCGGCGGATTGGGGCAAACTGTGTAATAGATTGGTAATACTTTGGCGCGACGGCAAATCAGTTCACCGGTATACCCAACCATTTGCGCATCTTCATGCCTGCCTGCGTTGCAATCAGCACCGTTAAGAAAAGGGGAATCGTCAGCAGCGCCCTGGCCTTCACCCGCCAATTCAAGATCCGCGCCAGCTTGATCACCACGTGTGCCACCTGGAGGGGAGTGTGGAAGCTCCGATCGATCCGCTTGCGCAGGCTGGCGATGTGCTCGGCCGAGTAGGCATCGCTGTAGACGGAGCCATCGGCGGCGATGTGGTATCCGGGTGTCTGCGCTACCAGTTCCCCCAGGCCCGAATAAAGCTCGTTGCGCAGCCGCGAGACGTGGACCAGGTCGACGCCGAGCGAGCGGGCGAACGGCGCGGTGGAGAGCATCTGTTCCTCGGTCTCGCCCATGTTGCCCACGATGAAATAGGCGTTGATGACCATCTTCGACTTGCGGAGCGTTTCGAACCGCTCGCGGACCTGCGCGATGGTGAACCCCTTGCCCATCGACTTCAGCGTCGCATCCTGGGTCGACTCGACGCCCACGAGCAGGGCGACAAAGCCGGCCTGCTCCATTTTGGCAAGCACGTCGGGGCGCTTGGCAATCTCCAGCCGGGCGTTGACGATGTAGTGTTTTCGTATCCCCCGGGCGATCAGCAGATCGCAGATTTCAACCACTCGGTCCGGCTGATACGTGAACACGTCATCGACAAACATGACCAGGTCGGCGTCGATCTGCTCGATCTCGCGGACAATCGATGCGGGCGACCGCGGCGTCCAGCAGCGCTTCACTCCCCACGGATTGATGGCGAAATTGCAGAACCGGCAATTGAACGGACAGCCGCGCGAGCCGGCAACCTGGTCGATCTTGATCCCCGTGCTCACGCCCTTGCTCGTCAGGTAATACGCATGCCGTCGCAAGTTCCGCGCCGGCATCAGGTTGTCGTCCAAAGGCACGTTTTCCCGCGGGGGATTGAACACCAGTTGACCGTCGCCGCTGCGGTGGGCCAGGCCGGCGATCTCCGCCCACGGGCGCCCGGCGGCCATCTCGGCAATCGCCTCTTCGCCGTCGCCGCAAACGACGGCATCCACGTTGGGACACGCATCCAGCCAGTAACGCGGATTCTCTGTCGCTGTCCGCCCGCCCAGAATCGTCATCACGCCCGCCGGCAACGCGTCGATATCGTCGCGGATGAAACGCAGGTCCTCCGGCCAGTTGATGGAATAGCAGACCAGGTCGGTCTCCGCTTTGAGGAATGACCGGGTGCTGGGCGCGCGTTCATGTCGAAAATTGATCAGGTCAAGCCGTTCGGCGTGCGGGCGCAAGGCGGCGGCAACGTACTCGAGTCCCAACGGTGGGAAGGAGGTCCTTGAACTGCGCGTGCGCCGATAGGGAAAGACGCATAGAACGTGGCGAAACATACGGCATGGTTCCAGATCAAATCCGACTCCACCTCATCAACGGATTATGCAACGGAGCATGATCATTACCGTCCATGTCGGGTTGGTTCATGCGGGGAGAACTGGGAATTGATTGTATTCCATCGAGAGCCGTTGGACTATAGCAACCGTGGCTTTACGGCAGTTTTGCATCCATGTATAACAGGATGGGGGATGAAAGGCACAACTTTGTGGAGCATGGCGATGACGGCCCGAGCGTTGACTTACGGTGTATTTATATTCCTTGCTGGCAACCTGGCCTTGTCGGTGGAGACCGTCCGCGTCGATGTTTCCGGCGGGGCGCCGCGTCTGCTGGTCGACGGCCAGCCGGTGCGGGCGAGGGTCTTTTGGGGCGCGCCCGGGGTCAGGCCGCTGCCGATCACGCGTGCCGGGGCGCCGGTTACGTTCGAGTTTTCGCCCACGGAGGATGAGCCGGCCCGGGCCACGATGCACTTCCGTTTCGGCAGCCTGCCCGGCGACGTCTACCTCGACAACATCCGCGTCGTCGACCTCAGCACGGGCCAGGACACCATGCCCAGTAACGATTTCGAGCGCGGCATGGAGGGGTTCAACCGGTCGTGGACCACGTGGCCGCCCGGACCCCAGAACACGGTGGGCACGGTGAGTGTAGCGGCGGGCAAGGGACGCGGCAGCTCGGCCGCACTGCACGTCGAGTTGAAGGCCCCGCCCGGCGACAATTGGCCCGACTTCCACATCTATCACCACGCCGACCTCGCGCTTCGCAAGGGTCATCGCTACCGGGTGAGTTTCTGGGCACGGGCCGAGCCGCCGCGGGATCTCAACGTGGCTTTTTACCGGCCGGGCGAGAAGTATGTCTTTCTCGGCGGGCCTCCCGGGGTGTTCGAGTCGCAGATCCGCATGGCGGCCGAAGCCGGTGTCGATTTCGTCAGTTTCCCCATTGATCTTCCCTGGCCGGAGCCTGGTCAGAAAGCCGATTGGTCCACTGCAGACGATGTATGCCAGACGGTGTTGGACGCCAATCCCAAGGCACTGCTATTGCCGCGCATTGGCATGGATCCGCCAGCCTGGTGGCGGAAATTGCACCCGCAAGACGTGATGGTCTGGGACAAAGGGCCACAGCAGCAAGTGGGCGTGGTTGTCACGTCGCCCGACTATCTCCACGATGCCGCCGGGCGCTTGGCGGCCTTGGTCAAACACCTCGAAACCCGCTTCGGCCAGCGCGTGGCTGGTTATCATCCCTGCGGACAGAACACGGGCGAATGGTTCTACCAGAACACATGGGACGCTCCCTTGAACGGCTACGCCCAGGGTGATCTGCGGGCATGGCGGGCGTGGCTCATGCGGCGGTATGCCGACGACGCGGCGCTTCAGGCCGCCTGGATCGACTTTCGCGTCACCCTTGCTACGGCCGCCGTCCCCTCGCCCAGCGCTCGCCTGGCCGCGCCGGCGGGCGTCTTCCGCGATCCGGCCTTCGAGCGGCCCTTGATCGACTTTGCCGAATTCCAGCAGCAATCGATGGCCGAGTGCGTCTGCTGCCTGGCCCACGCCGTGCGGCAGGCATCGCAGGGAAGGAAACTCGTGCTCTTTTTCTACGGCTACGTTTTCGAATTCGGCGCGGTGCCCAATGGCCCGGCCACTTCGGGGCATTACGCCTTGCGGCGGGTATTGAAGTGCCCCGACATCGACGTGCTCTGTTCACCCATCTCCTACTTCGACCGCGGCTTGGGGCAGAGCGCTCCGGCCATGACTGCCGCCGAGAGCGTGGCCCTAGCCGGCAAGATGTGGCTCTACGAAGACGACACGCGGACCTACCTGGGCACGGGCAACGCGCCGGGCTGGACGGACGCGGTCGATACGATCGAGAAAACGAATCAGGAACTGTTGCGCAACACGGCCCAATGCGCCCTGCGCAACTTTGGCACGTGGTGGATGGACTTGGGGTCTACCGGCTGGTTCAACGACCCGCGGATGTGGGCCGAAATGCGGCGGCTAAAGGCCCTCGACGAGCCGCTCCTGAAGCACCCGCGGCCTTTCCGGCCTGCCGTGGCCGCAGTCATCGACGAGCCGAGCATGATCCGCGTTGCCGCCGGCGGCCAGGTGGCCACCGTCCCCGGCGTCTACGAGGCCCGGCGGGCGCTGGGCCGCATGGGCGCGCCCTATGGGCAGTACCTGTTGGACGACGTTGCCGCCGGTCGCGTCCACGCCGGCATGTACGTCTTTCTTACGGCCTGGTCGCTCTCGCCAGCCCAGCGGCTGCCACTCCTGACTGCCACGAACGGCAGCCTGCGGATCTGGTGCTACGCGCCTGGATACCTCGAACCCGATCAGACTTCGCTGGACGGCATGAGCCAACTGACCGGGTTCCGCATCAAGCGGGTTACGGGCGTGCAGGCCCGCGCCGAACCGACCGCCCTGGGCCGTAAGCGAGGCTTGCGCGATGCGCTGGGAATACCGCAACGGCTTGAGCCGCTCTTTGCCGCTGCCGACGCATCTGCGGACGAGGTCCTAGCGACGTACGCCGACGGCTCGGCGGCTATCGCCCTGCGCAACAACCGCGGCGAGCAGTCGCTGTTTGTGGGCCCGCCGGGACTCAGTTCCGAGTTGCTCCGCCTGGCTGCCCGTGAGGCCAAGGTACACCTCTTCGTTTCGTCGGACTGCAACGTGTATGCCAACGGTCCCTACGTCGTCCTGCATGCCAGCCGGGACGGGCCTGTGGAACTCGATACGGGCCGAGCCGGAGCGATTCGCGACGTTCTCACCGGGCAACCGATTGCCAGCGGACCGAAGGTCCTCCTCCCGCTTCACAAAGGCGATACGCGGATCTTTGTCATTGGTTCGGCGAGACCCGGTACCTTGAGCGGGATGGAAAAATAGGGTATCATGACAAGTGAGGACCGGCACAGAGATAAGTGTCGCCTTTCGCCCCGCGAAAGTAGCGCTGCTTTCGCGGAGCGAAAGGCGACAATACGACAGTTATTGATTCTCCGGTCCTAAGCCGACTGTTCCAATGACGTCGGAGGAGAGGACCATGAAACAGCCAACCACGAAAGAGCGACTGCGGTCGATCGCTCCTTTTCAGGCCGCGTCGAGCGTGACGGGGGTCGAGAATTACGAACATCGGTTGGGGAGCGACAGGGAGTGGGCCATGAGCGAGGGAAGCAGGTTCTTTCAAGGGACGAGCGAGGTACACCTTACTCTAAGAAAGATAACCCAGAGGCTGAATGAGATGGGCGTCGACTATGTTGTCGTCGGTGGCATGGCGATGTTTCAGCACGGGTACCGTCGATTCACCGAGGACGTCGACTTATTGGTCACCCGCGAGGGTCTCAAGGAGATTCACCAAAAGTTGGAAGGGCTAGGCTACCGCTGTCCCTTCCAGGGCAGCAAGAACCTGCGGGACACCGACCACGGCGTCAAAGTCGAATTCTTGTTGACCGGCGAATTCCCCGGCGACGGAAAACCGAAGCCGGTGGCCTTCCCCACTCCGGCCTCGGTGGCAGACGAAATTGGCGGCATCCGCTACATCAATCTCCAGACCCTCATTGAACTAAAATTGGCTTCGGGGATGACCAGTTCGGAGCGAATGAAAGACCTGGCTGACGTGGTCGAACTGATCAAAGCCCTGAATCTGCCCTTTGGTCTTGGCGACACGCTGAATCCGTTTGTGCAGGACAAATACAAACAGCTCTGGCAAGACGCCCATCCGCCGGCAAAGCGCTACGTCGCGCTTTGGCGCAACAAGTGGCTTACTGCCGACGCAAAATCCCTTGAAGATGTGATTGCAGGATTGCAATCGGCTGCGGACAAGCTTCGTGAGATGTTTGCGGACGGCGTGACTCTCGATCCAGGGCGCGGCACATCCGACGATTATGCGTACCTGGTGACCAGCGATCCGGTCATCGCCAAGAAGTACGACATGCACGATGAGAAGGAGTTTTGGAAAGACGACGAGGAAGGCGGGTAAGAGCTTCACCTTACCGGCGCAATCGACCCGGCTGCTGGTCCCCTCTTCCTGCGGGAGATGGTTAGGGTGGGGCACGAAATCCAAGAATCCGACATGACGGGAAGATGAACGACAGGAATATGAATTTCAGTCTTATCTTCCTGTCGTCCATCTTCCTGTCATCGTCTTTGTTTTGATTTTTTGTCTTTGGGTTTCCCTCGCAAGAAGCAGCCTGCCTTTGGCCTTGACATATTCGCATTATCTAATATATAACCATGCTCATGCGGTTATTTGTTCGATAAGAGTATGCGCGGTTAGCGAAGGCATGGCCGCAATGGCGGCTCCTTGTTTTCCGCGGACAAATGGTGCCAGGCGGCCATTTTGGCACGCCTTTTGGACCGATTTTCCTCGGATTAACGTGGGGAGGACTACATGCTTTCAGGGGAATCCCCGCTGCGAGACCAACTTCGTCGCTTCAAAGCCGAAGTGTTCCAGGCCCTGTCGCATCCCACACGGATCGCCATCGTCGAATTGTTACGCGACGAAGCATCCGTGCCGGTCACCCGCATCTGCGAACAACTTGGGCTTGAACAAGCGAATGTCTCACAACATTTGACCGTGCTGCGATCAAAGCAGATCGTCCTAGGCCGAAAAGACGGCAGCCAGGTCTTCTATTCGCTGCGTGATCCGATCCTCGGCAAGATTCTCAACCTGATGCAAAAGTACTTCCAATCTCACGCGACTGAAATTCTCAAACTCCTCAACGAAATCACGAGCGAGACAGCTCCCCCAAAATAAGCCATGCAGGGACTCCCGGCTCGTGGTTGCCGCACGGCACTGCATGCTGAAACGAAGGTATCTGGAAAACGATGGAACTTACTGTCAGGGATTCCGCACGCTTGCTGAAGGTCTCCGAGAAGACGATCTATCAGTGGGTCAAGCAAGGCACACTGCCCGCGTACCGCGTGAACGAGCAGTACCGTTTCAACCGGGCGGAGCTGCTCGAGTGGGCGACCGCGCAACGGGTCAATGTCTCGGCCGAGATCTTCACGGAGCCGGAGAGCGGCGGCGCCACGGTTGCGCTTGCCGACGCCCTGCGAGCAGGTGGGATTCACTACCGGGTCGGCGGCGCCGATAAACGGGCGGTGCTGCAAGCGGCTGTGGAATTCATGCCGCTTCCCGACGAAGTGAATCGGCACTTCGTGTTGGAGGTGTTCCTGGCTCGCGAGTCCCTGGGGTCGACGGCGATCGGAAATGGTATTGCAGTGCCCCACGTGCGGAGCCCCGTCGTCATGCACGTGACGCAGCCGATGATCACGCTTTGCTTCTTGGAGCAGCCGGTCGACTTCGGCGCCATTGACGGGCAACCGGTGGGCACGCTCTTCACCATGTTGAGTCCCACCGTTCGCGCCCATCTCAACGTTTTGGCGAGACTTTCGTTCGGCCTGCAGCAGCCGGCTTTTGCGGACGCGATCAACCGCCAGGGTCCGCCGGAAGAGATCCTTGCCGCCAGCGATGCGGTCGATCGCGGCATCCAGCAGGCCGCCTCCAAGTCCTAGAAAGCGTTCAAGATGTGGTTGTTTGTTGCTGGAGTGTCGGTCCTCGTGGTCGGGGGAGTGGCTGCGCTGTTGACCGGAAGGTCGCCGAAATGGGCGGCTGCCGCCGGGGGCCTCAGCGGCATCGCCGGCAGCATCGTGGTGTTGGTTGACGCGGTGCGCGTTCTCTGGACCGGCACGGGCGAATCCGCGCGGGCCGGCTGGTCCATGCCTTTGGGCTCCTTGAGCCTGGGGCTCGACCCGCTCTCTGCCGTTTTCGTCGTACCGATCGCCCTGGTTGTCGCGGTCGCGGCTCTGTACAGTATCGGTTATCTGCGACATCCGCACGGCCATGCCCATGTCGGCCTCATGTGTTTCTTCTTCAATCTCTTGGCGGCCACGATGCTGCTTGTGGTGACAGCGCGCAACGGGTTGCTGTTCCTGATGTGTTGGGAAGGGATGTCGCTGGCGTCATTTTTCCTGGTAATGAGCGAGCATGAGCGCGAGTCCGTCCGCCGCGCCGGATGGACGTACCTGGTTGCCATGCATTTGGGCACGGCATTCCTGCTGGTGTTGTTCTTGCTGCTCGGACGGGATTCAGGCTCCCTGGACTTCGACCGCTTCTCGGTCGGGCCGGGAACCGCCGGCGTGGCATTCTTGCTGGCGATTGTGGGGTTCGGCACGAAGGCCGGCTTCATTCCGGTCCACGTGTGGTTGCCCGAGGCGCATCCGGCAGCGCCTTCCCACGTCTCCGCCGTGATGAGCGGAGTGATGATCAAGACCGGTATTTACGGTCTTGTGCGGACCTTGACGTTTCTCGGCCCGATACCGGCCTGGTGGGGGTGGACGCTGCTGGCAATCGGCGTCGTTTCGGGCATCCTGGGCGTGCTCTTCGCCTTGGCCCAACATGATCTCAAACGCCTCTTGGCGTATCATAGCGTGGAGAACATCGGGATCATTGCCCTGGGCCTGGGGATCGGCATGCTGGGCGTGAGCTACGGCATTCCCGCTATGGCGGTGCTGGGTTTTTTCGGCGGACTGCTCCATGTATTCAACCACGCGATCTTCAAGAGCCTTCTGTTTCTGGGAGCGGGGGCAGTCCAGCAGAGCACCGGCTTGCGAGACATCGAACACCTGGGAGGGCTGCTCAAACGGATGCCCATTACCGGAGGCGCGTTTCTTGTGGGGGCCTGCGCGATTTCCGGGTTGCCACCGCTCAACGGGTTCGTAAGCGAGCTGCTGATTTACCTGGGCGCCCTGGCCGGCGTGGCAGAAGGGAATCGAGCGTCGGGCCATTCATGGGCGCTGCTGGGTGTCTTGGTAATCGGGGGACTGGCCTTGATCGGCGGCCTGGCGGGCGCCTGCTTCACCAAGGCATTCGGCTGCGTGTTCCTGGGCGAACCCCGGTCTGCGCAGGCGCGCGATGGCCGCGAAGCCGGTAGTACGATGCGTGTCGCCATGCTGTTGCTGGCCGGGGCCTGCATCGTGATCGGACTGACTGCGCCTCTTTGGCCGATCGTGATGGAGGGGGCCGTCTTGCAACTCATCCCGGCTTCTGCGCGCAACTCGGCTTCGGGGACAGTAAGCCAGGCGGTCCAGCCCTTGGCCATCCTCTGCGGCGCATCCTGGGCGCTGCTGGGGGCCGTCGGGCTTGTCGCTATGGTGCGCAGACGCCTTCTTCGTCGTCGGCAGGTCGAGCGGGAGCCAACGTGGGACTGTGGTTATGCAGCCCCTACGGCGCGCATGCAGTACACGGCGTCATCATTCGCTAGTCCCCTTACCGCGCTCTTCCGCATGTTTTTGCGGACAAAAACGCACGTGGAGTTGCCGCGCGGCTTCTTTCCGGAACGGGCAAAGTTCGAATCGGAGACCTCCGACGTGTTCCAGGACTGCGTGTACGGACCTATGTTCTTTGTCGTGAGCTGGGTTGCCTCGAAGCTGCGATGGCTCCAGCAGGGGCGTCTCCAACTGTACGTGCTGTACATTGCTGTGACGGTTCTTGTCCTTCTCATTTGGAAACTGGGTTAGTCGATGTTGGCACCTTTGGGTCTGATTCAAGCCCTGATTGCCTTCCTGGGCGCGCCGTTGCTGGTGAGTGTGATCCAGCGCACGAAGGCCGTATTTGCCGGGCGGCGGGGACAGCCCTGGCTGCAACCCTATTTCGATTTGTGGAAGCTCTTGCACAAGTCCACCGTTTTCAGTCGCACGACTACCTCTGTGTTCGCGCTGGGACCCATTCTCGCATGCTCGGCGGCGGCGGTCGCCCTGGTGTTTATTCCCCTGGGAGGCTGGCCCGCGTTGATTTCCTTTCCGGGCGACTTTCTTTTCGTCGCCTACCTGTTGGGACTGATTCGTTTCTTTACCGTCTCGGCGGCGATGGATACCGGCTCCAGTTTCGAGGGAATGGGCGCGAGCCGGGAAGTTCTCTTCTCGTCGCTGGCAGAACCGGCGCTCCTGCTGGCGATGGCAACCCTGGTTGCTTTCACCCACTCGTTATCGTTGTCGGGGATCTACGCGGGTCTCGGGCCGGCCGCCGTCGGCCCGCAGGCCTTCCCCGCCGTGCTGCTGGCGGCGGCGGCACTGATGGTGGTATTCTTGGCGGAGAATGCCCGCATACCGTTCGACGATCCGAACACGCATCTGGAACTCACGATGATCCATGAGGTGATGGTCTTGGACCACAGCGGGCCGGACTTCGCCATGATCCAGTATGGGGCCTGCCTGAAGATCTGGATTCTGGGGTCGCTGGTCACTGGCGTGCTGATGCCGGTACGAAGTGGAATACTGATCGCGGATCTTGCCGCGGGAGTGGCGGCCATGACGCTCTTGGCCGCCGCGACCGGGGTGGTGGAGTCGGTGATGGCCCGCCTGCGGCTCGTGCGCGTGCCGCAACTCCTCGTCGCGGCTTCCATCCTCTCAATCATTGCCCTGGTATTGGTCACGAGGTAACGCATGGAATTCTGGCTGGACACGGTCCTGGTGTTGCTGGTGTTGAGTAATTTCTGGCTCCTGGGTTCCAGCCGCTTGCCGGCCTGCATCCAGATGGTGGCCAATCAAGGCTTGCTGCTGGGATTGATCCCGCTGCTGGCCCAATGGCCGGGCGTCACCCCGCGTTTGCTGGCGGTGGCGGCGCTCAGCGTTGGTCTCAAGGGGATCATCCTTCCGGCCTTGTTGCGGCGTGCGGTGCGGGAGGCAAATGTCAGGAATGAAGTCGAGCCGCTGGTCGGCTTCACGACCTCGATCCTGCTGGGGATCGGACTCTGGGGTTTGGCGCTGCATCTGGCCGGGCGCCTGCCGCTGCCGGGGACCGAAACGTCCTCGTTGCTCGTGCCGGTCGCGACTTTCACCGTGATGTCCGGGCTCTTGCTCATCGTCAGCCGAAACACCGCGGTGATGCACGTGGTCGGATACCTGGTCCTGGAAAACGGGATCTATGCCTTCGGCTGGGCGTTTGCGATCGAAGAACCGCTCTTGGTGGAAATGGGGGTGCTTCTGGACGTCTTCGCGGCCGTCTTCGTAATGGGCATCGCCATCTATCACCTGAATCGCGAGTTCGACAGCATCGAGACCGATCAACTCGCCTCGCTTAAGGACTAGACGGATGATTCTTGCGTTGTTGCTGACGCCGCTGATAGGCGGCGGGTTGGCTTTTGCGATGCGACCGAATTGGCCGCGGCGGGCCTTGCTGGTTCTTGCGGCGGTCGCGCATGGCAGCCTGGTACTGGCCTGCTGGCGACAAACTCCGCAGCCGCTGGTCGACGGTTGGCTCGCGGTGGACTCGGTTTCGCTGCTGTTCCTTTCCACGATGACCGTCGTGTTCCTCGTCACCTGCGTGTACGCGGTGGGATATCTGGCCCGCGAAGGACAGCATGCTTCCGCGCATGGCAGCGACGATGTTCCCTTCGTAAATTATCCGGAAGCCACCTTCACCGGCTGCCTGCTGCTCTTCCTGGCGGCCATGACGCTAGTGCTCGTGAGCCGGCATTGGGGTTTGATGTGGGTCGCCGTGGAGGCGACGACTCTCGCCAGTGCGCCTCTGATCTACTTTCACCGCTCTCCCCGGTCGTTGGAGGCGACCTGGAAGTACCTGGTGATCTGCTCCGTGGGCATAGCGATCGCCCTGCTGGGCAACTTCTTTCTCGCGGTAGCTGCGCGGGGCGTGGGCAGCGAGAGAATCCACCTCGTGGTTGGCCAGTTGGAAGCCCACGCGACGGAACTCGACCCGCTTTGGCTAAAAGCCGCCTTCATGCTCCTACTGGTCGGTTACGGGACCAAGATGGGGTTGGCGCCGCTGCACACCTGGTTGCCGGACGCCCATAGCGAGGCGCCCTCGATGGTTTCCGCGCTCCTATCGGGTGTGCTCTTGAATTGTGCCTTCCTCGCCGTCCTTCGCGCCCATTCGTTGCTCGCCAAGGCCGGCCTGGAGGCCTTCAGCCGGGACTTGCTCACTCTCTTCGGACTGATCTCCATGGGACTCGCGGCCCTGTTCATCATCGGGCAGGCCGATTACAAGCGACTCTTGGCCTATTCGAGCGTGGAACACATGGGGATCCTCGCCTTGGGGATAGGCATCGGAGGGGCCGCGGGCGTGGGCAGCCTGCTGCACATGGTCAATCACTCGCTGACGAAAGCCATGCTTTTCCTGGCCGCGGGAAACACGCTCGCCTTCTTTCATTCGAAATCGACTTCGCAGACGCGCGGCATCCTCGGGGCGATCCCCGTCACCGGCGTGATCTGGCTCGTCGGCCTGCTGGCCATCACTGGCTCGCCGCCCTTCGGGACCTTCATCAGCGAATTGGCAGTGCTTAAGGGCATCGTGGACACGCATCGCATGCTCGTTGCGGCTTTCTACCTGGGAGCATTGAGCATTGCCTTCGTAGGAATGGCCACGGTGGTTTTGCCCATGATCTACGGGACTCCCATGAAGGCGACTGACGATCCTGCTCCCGGCGACCACCCCGGCCAGGGCTTGCCGAAAGCGGATGCGGAAGCTCGCGGCGTCGAGGCCTGGTGGTCCGTGGTGCCGCCACTGCTTCTCGGGACAGCAGCGCTCGTGCTGGGTCTTTATCTGCCCAAGGAACTCACTGCGCTGTTGCAAGACGCAGCCACCGCCCTAGGAGCCAAGTAATGTCGGCCACGCATGATCTAGCTGTCCACAACGGCGAAGCGTTCGCCGCGCGGGACCTGCCTTGTACGACGATGGACGCCTTTCGCAACGGGATCGTGAAGGCGGTCGCCGGCGGGCGGTTGGTGGCGTTGCTGGTCCGTGCAGGCGCGTCCAGGCCGTCGGCCCTCGTCGGTGTCCTTGCCCATGAGGCGGAAGGCGCGCTCAGCGTCACGTCGGCTCCTGTGGAACGGGAATACCCTTCTTTGACGCCGCAGTGCGCCCAGGCGCACTGGTTCGAGCGGGAAATCTTCGAGAAGCACGGAATTCGTCCGCTTGAGCACCCCTGGCTCAAGCCGATTCGCTTCTCGCCGGCAGCCGCTGCGCGGGATGCCACCGGCCAACAGAAGCTGATGGCAACCTGCGGAGTCGCCGAGTTCTTCCGCATGGAGGGGGAAGAAGTCCACGAGGTTGCGGTCGGCCCGGTGCATGCCGGAATCATCGAGCCCGGTCATTTCCGCTTCCAATGCCACGGCGAAACGGTCTACCATTTGGAAATCTCGCTCGGCTATCAACATCGGGGCGTGGAGCGGGCGCTGCTGGGCGGGCCGGACCGGCGGACGATCCACTATGCCGAGACGCTGGCCGGCGATTCCTCGGTAGGACACGCGATCGCCTATTGCCGGGCCGTCGAGGCCCTTTCCCAGACCGGCATTCCGGCCCGCGCCCAGGTGCTTCGCGGCGTGGCCTTGGAGTTGGAGCGGCTGGCCAATCACATCGGCGATCTCGGCGCGCTGGCCGGCGACGTAGGCTTTCTGCCGACAATGTCCTACTGCGGCCGGGTTCGCGGTGACGTGCTGAACATGACAGCCCTGCTCTGTGGCAACCGTTTCGGTCGTGGCTTGATCCGGCCGGGCGGAGTGGCCTTCGACTTGGATGCATCGCTGGTTGCGGAACTGGAAAACCGCCTGCTGCGCACGGCCCGGGACGCCAGGGTCGCGATCGAACTTCTTTGGGACTCCCCGTCTGTGATGGGGCGATTCGAGCAGACCGGGGTCGTGACCAGGGAGGCCTGCGAGCAGATGGGCCTGGTCGGGGTTGCGGCCCGCGCCTGCGGGGTCGCGCGTGACGTGCGGCTCGATTTCCCCTTCGGAATCTATCGCCTTGCTCAGATACCGGTTTCCACGTGGGCCTCAGGGGATGTGTTTGCCCGGGCCTACGTGCGCTGGCTGGAAATCCAGCGTTCCTTCGCCTTCGTTCGCGAGCAGCTTGCTTCATTGCCGGCCGGATCTGTTCGGGAACCCGTCGGGCCGCTGGATCCTCTTTGCTGCGTGATTACGCTCAACGAGGGATGGCGGGGCGAAATCTGTCACGTTGTCGAAACGGATGAGCAGGGCCGTTTCTGCAACTACAAAGTGATCGATCCTTCGTTCCACAACTGGTTCGGACTGGCGATGGCGTTGCGGAACCAGCAGATATCCGATTTTCCTGTGTGCAACAAGAGCTTCAACCTGTCCTACTGCGGACACGATTTGTGATGAAGAGGTCGCTATGTTGAAAGTACTCCGCGCAAGGGTGCAGCAAGGCTATCGTACGATGCGTTATCCGGACGGTCCGCCGCCGGAACTGCCCCCGCGCTTCGTCGGCCGGCCAATCCTAGATGCCGGCAAGTGCGGCGGCAACTGCCATGAGTGCAGCGAGGCATGCCCAACTGCCGCGATTACGGTCCTGGCGGACAAACGTTCGTTGCAATTGGACATGGGGCGATGTATCTTTTGTCGTGCGTGTGAAAGCGCGTGCCCGTCTGGGGCAATTGCCTTTTCACGAGACTATCGCCTGGCCGCCGCACGCAGAGACCAACTTATCGTCAGCGGCAACAGCGATTTGCCGAATATTGAATTGGAAGGTTCTCTGCGCCGACTTCTCGGTCGGTCCCTGAAACTCCGGCAGGTGAGCGCCGGTGGGTGCGGCGCCTGTGAGGCTGACACGAACGTGCTTGGCACAGTCGGGTGGGACCTCGGTCGCTTCGGGATTCAGTTCGTCGCCTCTCCCCGTCACGCCGACGGGTTACTGGTCACCGGTCCGGTAACCGAGAACATGAGGCTCGCGCTGGAAAAGACGTACAGGGCAGTCCCGCATCCAAAAATCGTCATCGCCGTCGGCGCCTGCGCAGTCGCCGGGGGCCCCTATGTCGATCATGCGGAAGCGCAAAACGGGGCGGTTTCGATTGTGCCGGTCGACGTGTTCGTGCCGGGCTGTCCGCCACATCCCTTGACCATCTTGCACGCCCTTCTCGCTGCCCTGGGCCGGCTGCCTGAGTCCAAGGTTGGATGACAGGGAGCCTATCGAGGGGGCGTCGCAGGCCGTCCCTCGTTTCCATCACGGCCATCCAGCAGGAGGGCTAAGCAGTCAATTTCAGAAATAATGTCAGGGTTCCGTGCCCTCGGTCGTAGGAGCGTGGGACCAGCGAGCTTGCGAGCGCCGACCCACCAAAAACGATGAGTGGTGGGCCGGCGCTCGCAAGCTCGCTGGTCCCACCCTACGAATCTATCCCTGACATTACTTGTGAAATGGACCACTAAGCTTTGGAATCCGTGATCGAGATTACGGCGATGTCCCAAGGGCGTATGTCTTCAGTGCTGGCAAATCCACTCGACGATCGATCTTCACACGTGCCGCCGCATTCCAGGTAGTCAAGTGATCGCCAATGCTTCAGGAATCGTAGCCATTTTCTGCCCGCTGTTCCCACACCTCCTGCAAGCGCGACGCCAGATTGGCGGCAAAGCGCGTCGCATCGCACAGGGGCGAGGCCGCCATCCGCGCTCGCAAGCCTGCCCGCAACCCTGCCAGTCGCGGCAAGTCGCCTGCCAGGGAAACGGCCAGTTCCACGTACTCGTCCAGGTCGCGGGCGATCGTCTCGGTTAGACCCACATTTGAAAGATGGCTGAGCGAATGCCGACTGGCAAACGTCTCACTGGGGCAAGTCACTACGGGCACGCCCATCCATAACGCCTCGCAGGTGGTCAAACCGCCATTGTAGGGAAATGGATCGAGCGCTAAATCAATGCGATTGTACTCTGCCAGCAACTTGACGTGCGGCGACGAGCCGAGAAGTTCCAGCCTGCCGGGATCGATCGCCTGGGCGGCAAACATCTCGGTAAATCGCCGGGCAACGCCGCAGTCGCTCCACCCCTTATACTTAAGCACCAGCCGCGCCCCCGGCAGTTGGCGGAGAATCCTCGCCCAGACTTCGATCGCCTGGGGCGTGATCTTGGCGGGATTGTTGAAACAACCAAAAGTCACTTGTCCGTGGTCCAACGCCGGCAGACGCGCCACCTGCGGTGCATAGACCGGTGGGTCATAACAGACGTAGCCGTCGGGCATGCGCAACAGCCGCTCCCGGTAGTGCTGCTCGGCGTCTGGCGGGATCTCGTAGCGGTCGGCAATCAGGTAGTCCATCGCTTTCAGTCCGGTGCTGCCCACATAGCCCGCCCAGGTCACTTGGATCGGCGCCGGCTTGCGGGCGAAGACCAACAGTCGGTTGTGAGCGGTGTGTCCTGCCAGGTCGAAAAGGATGTCGATCTGGTCCGCCCGAATTTGCTCGGCCAGCCGCTGGTCGCTTACGCCAGCCACGTCGCGCCATTGGGCCGCAGCGGCCTGAAAGCGACGCGTCAAATCGTCCTCGACCATCCGGTCGGAGTAACAGACCGTCTCCATCCGTTGCTTGTCGAAGTTCTCCAGAACCCGGATTAGGAAATAGCCGACCGGATGCCGTCCCAGATCGGGCGAAATGAAGCCCAGACGGAGCCGGCCGTGCCGATCGTGGACATTTTCATGCGCGAGGGTGCCGCGTAGGGGCGCTGCGTGCCGGCGATCGTACTCGGCATGCGCTTCGGCTAACGCTGCCGGCGTTACGGCCACACGATACTGGAGTGTAAAGAGCAGATTGCTGTGCGTTTCGGCATAATCCGGTTTCAGTTCCAGTGCCCGGCGGTAGCAGGTTAGCGCTTCGTCCAGGTTCCCTTGCTCCTTGAAGGCAATGCCCAGGTTGTTGTGCGCCTCGGCATAGTCCGCCTTCAGTTCCACTGCCCGGCGGTAACAGGCCACCGCTGCGGTCAATTTCTCCTGCTCCATGAAGGCAACGCCCAGATTGTTGTGTACCTCGGCATAATCTGCTTTCAGTTCCAGTGCCCGACGGTAGCAGGCCACCGCCTCGTCTATTTGTCCCTGCTGTTTGAAGGCCACGCCCAGGTTGTTGTGCGCCTCGGCATAGCCCGGCTTCAGTTCCAATGCCCGGCGATAGCAGGCGACCGCGTCGTGCAAATTTCCCAAGTCTTTGCAGGCCACGCCCAGATTATTGTGCGCCTCGGCGTAGTCCGGCTTCAGTTCCAATGCCCGGCGGCAACAGACGACCGCTTCATCCAGCTTCCCCTGCTCCTTGAAGGCGATGCCCAGGTTGCTGTACGCCACGGCATAGTTCGGCTTCAGTTCCAGTGCCCGGCGGTAGCAGGCGACCGCGTCGTCCGGCTTTCCTTGCTGTTTGAAGGCCACGCCCAGGTTGTTGTGCGCCTCGGCATAGTCCGGCTTCAATGCCAGTGCCCGGCGGTAGCAGATGACCGCTTCGTCAAGCTTCCCCTGCTCCTTGAAGGCCACACCTAGGTTGTTGTGCGCCACGGCGAAGTCCGGTTTCAGTTCCACTGCCCGGCGGTAGCAGGCGATCGCTTCGTCCAGCTTCTCCTGGTTATTGAAAATGTTTCCCAGGTTGTTGTGTGCTTCGGCATGATTCGGCTCGACCGCGAGAATCTGCCGGTAGATCTGCTCGGCAGCTTCCAGTCGGCCGGCCTGGCGGTGTTGGATCGCAATCGCCAATGCTTCGGGAATCGTTGACATAACGTCAATTGTTTCGATCCGTCGTTGGTTACTAACCGGGCCGCATCTTGTCGAGGCGGTGTACGCGGGAAAACAGCTCGCCCAGCGAGTTTTCGTAGTTCCGCCAGCGTCCTACGGAACTCTTGTAAATCGGACGCCGAACTTGCGTCGCGCTGGCGGTCCGTACGGTTCGCCGCGTCTCATTGAAACGCAGGCATCCCGGTTCCCATTCAAGGCCGCACCAGTCGACAATGCGGTGAGCGACGCCTTCCGTGTCTTCCACCAACTCCTCATAATCGACATCCAGGGGCGGGGCGGGCAGCGCCACTCGCCAGTGGTCCATCACGCGCGCATAGTTCTCGAAGTAGGAGAGCAGGTGCTCCTGGTCGGAAGTCCAAGACAAGGAAGTGAACTTGGTGGCCCAGCAGGAGAGGGCCACGTCGCGCAGGTCGCGGCGGCAATGGATGAGCCGCGCTTGGGGGAAGAGGACCCGAATAAGACCGAGGTATTGGTGGTTTCCGGGCATCTTGTCCACAATGCGCGTGGCCCGTTCGTCCAGGGCCCGCAGTCGGTCCGCGTACTGTTGCGCGAGATGACGGGTGGCTTCCCGGTCGAGTTCGAGCAGGCATTGGAAGGGCCTGTTGTCGCGCCGCATGGTCTTGGGCAGCGACTGAAAGGCCTGGTCGCAATAAGGCAACTCGCCGCCGCCGAACACCCGGGAATGGCTTGCCAGGATCTGCTCCACCAGCGTGGTCCCCGAGCGCGGCAAGCCGACGATGAAAACAGGCAACTCCGTCTCCAGGCCGAACCCACTTGTGCGGGCAAAGAACTGGGGCGTGAAGGTTGCCATGACGTCGCCGATGAAGTGCGCGTGCTTGACGGGACTATAGTCGCGCCCTTGCTTCTTCAAGGCGGCGAGTCGCGCCGCATTGGCCCGGCCCATGTGCTCGGCGGCTGCGTCATATTCGTGCCGTGCGTCGAGCGCCTGGGCCAGGCCGAACTCGAGGGCGGCCCGGTCGTCGTCGCGAAGGTTCAATTCCGACGACAACTGCCGCATGGCGTGCAAGTCGTCTGCCGGCAAGCGATCGCGGAGAATCGTCGCCAGTTCGAGAAATGCCTCGCCCAGACTGCTGTGCATTTCCGCGTGCCGCGAGCGCGGTCGCGCCGCGGGCTGGCTGCATGCGGCGGATTCCTCGCGGTCTCCTCCATCGCTGGGCACATTGCCCAATTCAAGTTGCACGACCCGCCGGTAGCAAGCCGCCGCCTCGTCCAGTTTGCCCTGGTATTGGAGAACATCGCCCAGGTTCTTGGTGGCCCCGGCGTGCTGCGGATTCAACTCCAATGTCCGACGCCAGCAGGCGGCCGCCTCGTCCAGCTTTCCCTGCTCCTGGAACACGACGCCCAGGTTGTTGTGCGCCCCGGCATAGTCCGGCTTCAATTCCAGCGCCCGGCGGCAACAAGCGAGCGCCTCGTCGAGCCTGCCTTGCGCCTGCAATGTACTGCCTAGGTTGTTGTGTGCCTCGGGATAGTTCGGCTTCACTTCCACTGCCCGGCGGTAGGAGTCGGCCGCCTCGTCCAGTTTCCCCTGAAAGGCGAATGCATTGCCCAGGTTGTTGTGTGCCTCGGCATAGGCCGGGTTGAGATCCAGTGCCCGACGGCAGCAGGCGATTGCCTCATCGAACTTCCCCAGGTCCTTCAGCGCGCCGCCCAGGTTGGCGTATACCTCGGCAATATCCGCTTTCAGTTGCAATGCCCGGCGGTAGCAGGCGACCGCCTCGTCCAGTTCGCCACGGCCTTGCAAGACAGTGCCCAGGTTGTTGTGTGCCTCGGCAAAATCGGGCTTCAGTTCCAGTGCCCGGCGGTAGGAATCGGCCGCCTCGTCCAGCTTCCCCTGTCCTCGGAACGCATTGCCCAGGTTGTTGTGGAAAGATGCTTCGCTCCCATGTAAGCGGATCGCCCGTCCAATGTACTCGACGGCAACCTCGTATTTCCCGACTTGTTGAGCAATCACGCCGAGAAGATGGATCGCGTCGGCCTGGTTCGGCTGGACCGCGAGAATCTGCCGATACGTCTGCTCGGCAGCCTGCAGGCGACCGGCTTGATGGTGCCCGATGGCAATCGCTAGGGCTTCACGTATAGTGGCCATGCAGCATCCACATGCGGCCCGGCTGGTTGGGCCGGAATGGTTTCAACAGACTGTTCACGGCCCGCCAGGACATAAAGCATCCGCTTCAAAGCCTGGCATATACCGCGAGCGGGCAGAAATGAGCAGTTGGAGTCCCGGCTTTAGCCGGTCTTTTGCCGGAATCGCCGCCTAAAGGCGGAACTCCAACGGCTTATTTCTGCCCGCGCAAACTACAACACGGAATGTCGACTAAAGCCGCGGAAGGTCGAGGCGTGGTGGACGAGGGATGCCCCAGATTACCACCGCTCGTGTTTCTTCGCAAGCCCTAAAGTGTAAATCACCTCTCCCACCGGTTGACTTGCGCCTGACAAACGACCAGAATGGCAATATTTCCCATAACGCTCACAAGGAGAGAGTGGCAATGGCAGCCCAATATCGCTTTTCTTTCGGACCATGGAACATCCACGAGGGAGCCGATCCGTTTGGCCCAGCGGTGCGCGCGAGCCTCAGTTTCGGCCAGAAGCTCAAATTGTACAAGGAGTTGGGCTTTGAGGGTGTGCAGTTTCACGACGACGATGCGGTTCCCGAGGTCGACGACAAATCGCCCGCCCAGGTGGAGAAGGCGGCCCTGGAACTCCGCAAGATGCTCGCCGGAGAGGGCCTGGTGGCCGAATTTGTCGCGCCGCGGTTGTGGGAAAGTCCAAAGGGGATCGACGGCGGTTTCACCGCCAATTCAGCCGCCAGCCGCCGTTGGGCCATCGACCGCCTGAAGCGCACCGCCGATATTTGCGACTACCTCGACACAAAGCTCATCGTGCTCTGGCTGGCGCGCGAAGGCACGTACATCCGCGAGGCGAAGAACGCCATCGAAGCCTATTGCCGGCAATTGGAGGCTGTCAACGAAGTCCTGCGCTACAACCCCCGCGTGCAGATCGCCATCGAGCCCAAGCCCAACGAGCCGATGGACCATGCCTACGTCCCCACGATCGGCCACGCCCTGGCCTTGGCGGCGCATGCCGCGGATCCCGCGCGGGTCGGCGGGCTCATTGAAACGGCCCATGCCTTGTTGGCGGGGCTCGATCCCTCCGACGAAATGGCCTTCGCCCTCTCGCTCGGCAAGTTGTGGAGCGTCCACTTGAACGACCAGAACGGGCTGAAATTCGATCAGGACAAGACCTTCGGCGCAGCCAACCTCCGCGCGGCGTACAACCAGGTCCGGGTGTTGGAACTGGGCGGCTATCCGGCCAGCGGACGATTCGTCGGGCTGGACGTGAAGGCCATGCGCTCGCAACCGGCCGAGGCGGCCACGCGGCATTTGAGCAACAGCCGCGCCGTCTTCCTCCGCCTGGTGGAAAAGGTCCGCACCTTCCCCAAGGACGTCGAGCGACAGTGTATTGCCGACCGTGACTACGAAGCCCTGGAGTGGGCCGTGCTCGATCACCTGCTGGGCAAGTAGCGCAAGACGCCGTAACAGGCCGGGCACAAGGGGTCGGGAGTCGATTTCCGCCCCGGTCTGTCTTGCAAAACGACTTCCGCCCCTTTTGTTTCCAGGCAATATGAGCTTGGGCCGCTCATCTTAGGAGCGACCGAGGAATAACTTCCGGATTTGGCTGCAATTCCCCCCGATTTTTTCGTGTGTTTTGTGTATTTCGTGGTTTCTCCCATTTTTCTGTCCCGTTGTTTTTCTGTCTGGTGGGATTGACCCACATAGCATGATATTCTATACTTAAGAGGTGGGTTTATCCCACAGATGACGTTCATTGTGACAGTTGCCTTACGCTCATTCCCATCGGTCGAGGCCGAAACATGCCTGCCGTGACCCCGCGGTTTACGGACAAGAAAGCCCGCCTGGTTCTTCCGGCGCGGTTCGCCAACTCGGCGGTACTTGTTGAAGAAGTCAGCGAAACCGAACTCCGTATTCGCAAGGCGGTTTTCCTTCCCGAAGACGAGATCCCCTTTACAGAGATGAACCGTTCGCCGCTTTCGGACGTCGACCGGGACTTCCTGCTTGCTCTCCTCGCCGCTCCTCCCGCAGCGAACGCCGAACTGAAAAAGGCCGCCAGAGAGCACCGGCGCCATCATGGGTAACTGGACCGTGCAGCGGCTGAGCGAGGAGCACCAGCGTGCCGATTTCTCTTGCGGTCACGCATCGCTGGACGACTTCTTGAAGAAGTACGCCGGCCAATACGCGCGGCGCAAGCTGGGCATGACTTACGTCGCCGTCACCGCTGACCAGCAGCGCGTCCTGGGCTACTACACGCTAGCCCCAAGTCATTTCGCATTTGCGCATGCTCCGGCGGAACTGCTCAAAGGACTGCCGAAACACCCTGTACCGAGCCTTCTCCTCGCACGCCTGGCTGTTGCCCAATCCGAGTGCGGCCAAGGGCTGGGCAAGTTCCTCCTATTCGACGCCTTTGAGCGCTGCCTCCGCGTCGCCCGCGAAGTCGCTTTTCGGGCGATCGAGGTGGAAGCGATCGACGATCGCGCCAGGGCGTTCTACGGGAAGTACGGTTTTCTTCCTTTCCCCAGCGACCCTCGCCACCTAGCCATCACCCTCGAGACTGTTCAAGCGGTTCTCGGCAACTGACGGATAGTTGACGGGAAGGTATTCGTCGGCAAGTGAAGTGGGAAAGCGAAGCCAGTGGCCAATGACGAATCAACAAGCAACACCCTTTATCAACGAGGATCATTCCATGCCCCTTAAAGTAAACGTATCAGTCAGCAAGAAGGTCGGACAGCCCGATTTTGGTAGCTTGGGCGCTTCGTGCGCGGTCGAGGTCGAATTGCCCAACAACATCGTGTTCGACGACCTGGAGGCGTTCCACCGCCATGCCCGGAGTGTGTATATTGCCGCGACCCAGGCAGTCAACGATGAATTCGCGCGCCACACGGAACGCCCGCACTCCAGTTGGCTGCACTTAACCAGCCGCCCGATAAACTCGATGAAAGGGTCCATGTGTCCTGCGCGTGGGCCGGGCACGAGGCCAGAAGCACGACGGCCACAAAGCTCGCGATAAAAACCGCGGGTGGCAACGAAGAATTGGGCCAACGGCACTGTTGACTATAAGAAATCGATAGTCAGAAGCGTGGGCCTTCGCCGCGCTCGATCAAGCTGCCCTGCGTGCCGCGTGCGACAGGGACGAATGCGAAGGGAAAGAAAGGATGGCTGGGGCGCCTTGGTCGAGGGCCGTTGACTTCGCGGTTCTTCTCGTTGCGCGGCGTCGCAATCCATATCCGACAAGGCCGACAGCACCGGCGGCGGCGAGCAGCGCGAGCGAAGAAGGTTCCGGCGTGACCGTAATCGTACCGTTCGTGTCGAGGTTGCTCGTGTCCCAACTCAGACCGTTGCCCAGAGAGGGCAAACCGAACTGGGAAAAACTGCCCGTCGTCTGGCCGTTGAAGAGATGGAAGATCTCGCCGGCCGATGGTGAGAAGCCATTCAAGAGATCCACGTCCAGCACGCCGTTGAGCGCAGCTAGCCCGGAAATGTCGAGTTGGTCGTAGCCACTCCCGGGCACGTCGCCGGCAAACTCCATGATCAGCGTACTCGTGGGATCGAACAGCACATTCTGGACGGAAACAGCATCGGGACTATTTCCGACTTGGTAGCTGCCGGCGTATTCGATATTGCCCGTCGTGCTGCCGGCCCCTTGAACTGCTTGTGTGAACTTCAGTTCCTGGCCGCTGCCGGTTGGCCCGTTGACAACGCCATTGTTGACAAAGTTGGCGTTGATCGTGGCGTTGCCCGTGGCCGTCAGGATCTTCGTGGCATCAACCGAAGTCGGGTTGCCGAGCTGCGCGCCGTTGAGCGCGGTCAGGCTGCCGCCGGCGCCGATATTGGTCTGGCTGCCAAGGATCGCCGTGCTGCTTGAAAAGACCGCAAAAGCATTACCGCCGATATTCAGCGTACCGCCGACGCCCGGGCCTCCGCCCTGATTGAACTGGCCGGCCTGCTGGGAGTTGCCGATGATGAGGTCGCCGGTTGCGGCTATCGTTCCTGCTCCTGCCACGGCTCGTCCGATCAGTCCGGTTGCTTGCAGCGCGCCGCCACTGGAAACGCTGAGCGGACCGCCACCGGCCAATCCGCCGGGCAGCACGAGTACGCCCTGGTTGACCGCGATCGGGCAGCTTGCAGCGTCGATCGAACTGAACGTCAATTGCCCGCTGCCGCTCTTGTTCACCGTCCCCGTACCGTTGATCGTTCCGCCGAAGGTGCCGGCCGCCACCTGATTGAACACCAGTGTGGCGTTGTCGGTCAGGCTGCCTTGCAGGCTGCTGGCCGTGCCCTGGAGCGTCCCGGCGCTGACGGTCGTGCCGCCGGTGTAGTTGTTCGTGCCGCTGAGCACCAGCAGGCCGGCGCCGGTCAGCGAGAGGCCGCCCGTGCCGCCGATCGCGCCCGCAAGGGTCAACTGCGTGCCGCTGGCCGGCGCGAAATTTGCGCTGCTGGCCAACACCAGGGGCGCGGCGATCGTTTGCGTGCCGGCGCTCACCGCGACCAATGCCAACCCGCCGGTGGCGCTGAGCGTCAGCACGTTCGTGCCGCTGCCCTGCAGGACATAGCTGCCGGTGCTGCTGAAGGTCAGTGTGCTCACCTGCGGGCTGGTGTCCAACGTTACGGTAACGGCGGAGCCGCTGGTCGCCGCCGCAGCGAAGGTAGCCGTGTCGGCGGCGCTCTGAATCGCGCCGTTCAGGCCCGGCACATTGCCACCCGACCAATTACCGCCGACCGACCAATTGCCGCCGGACCCATTGCTCCAGGTGCCGCTGACGGGCGGGGCCGTTAGCAGAATGCCACGCGGAGCAGACAACCCCGAGACCAGCGAAAGGTTCACCAGCGCTCCGGACGTGGTGAATTCGCTAATCAGGTCGTCAGCCGAATTCGTTACGAACAGGTTCGATCCGGACATGGCGATGACATTCGGATTATAGGCGTTCGCGATAAAGTTGACGTTCACGACGGCACCGGACGTGGTGTATTCGCCGATCGAACCAGTTTGCGGAAACGTGACGAACATATTCGATCCGGACACGGCGACAGCATACGGATAATTGTAGTTCGAGATCATGGCGGCGTTCACGACTGCTCCCGACGTGGTGTATTCACCAACCGTACCGTAGTTTGCTGAACCGCTGGGATATCTCACGACAAACAAGTCCGACCCGGAAACGGCAAGGCCCTCCAGAGTACCCAATCCCGAGAAGAGGGAGGCGTTCACCACTGCGCCCGACGTGGTGTATTCGCCAATCGTGCCGTTGCCATTCGCGACGAACAGGTTCGATCCGGACACCACAAGGCCAAACGGGTCATTCAGTCCGAAGACCAGCGTGGCGTTCACCGTTGCGCCCGACATGGTGTATTCGCCAATCGTGCCGTTGCCGTAGTTCGTGACAAACAGGTTCGATCCGGACGCGGCAATGCCCACGGGATTACTCAACCCCGAGACCAGGCTGACGTTCACGGTTCCACCCGACAGGGTGTATTCGCCAATCGTACCGTTGCTCGTGCCGTTGCCGCCATTAACGACAAAGATGTCCTGCCCGCGTGCGGTGGCCGACGACAGCGCCGCTCCCACTGCCAGGACCAATGCCGCGATCGAAATAGTGCGTAGAATAAACGAACTCATGTTGCTTCCTTCTTCTTTTCTCATCCGGGTGTTCCAGATGGACCTTGGCGGGCGAACGTCGCTGCACACGCCTTTCGGCAGTAGTCAAGCCGTCAAACCGACGCCAAAACGGAGGATCGCCCAAGGCCCGAGAAGCAGGGCGTGTCCAAGCCGTAGGGCAGCAGCAACTTCCCGGTCGATCAGCAAATCCGCCTGTGGCTACTGGGCGGAACAATGCTATTATCGTTTGCCGAATCGCACAAAGCAACAGCATCGCGGGTTATGAGGACGATGGTTCTCGCATGCACAAATAGAAGGCTGCGGCGACAATGTCAGTCGGGTGCGGTGGGATTGTGCGGAATGATTTTCGGCTTACAGTACGAACAGAGAATAATGAGTCGCTTCGCAGCAAAGGAAAGCACTAGGGGGCCTACCGGACTCCAAAAGTATGCGAACCATGTCCCGCCAGGTATGCTTCATTGTCGTGGGGGTCGTGCTTATCGTCGGTTTCGGTTGCCGTCCAACAGTCCGCGAGGCCGGGGACGAGAGCCAAGCTGACGCAAGCAGCGATCCCCAAAGAAAGAAGCCAGAGGAAAGTGAAAGCTTCCGCGCAAAGCCCTCGGCTGCATCCCCGGCGGTCGAACCGAAGAATTCCGGCCAGGACGCCCAAAGGAAGGAACCTAAAGACGGCGGCTGGGGTTACAGTCCCAAGGAGCCCGGCAACACGTCAGTGTTCGGTTGGCAACTGTTGGCTCTGACGAGCGCCAAGATGGCCGGTTTGCAGGTCGACCGGAGCGTAATCACCCGTGCCGGCAAGTACCTCGATTCCGCGGCCGTCCACGACGGCACGGAGTATGCCTACCGGCGCGGGCTTGGTCCCTCGGCATCGATGACTGCCGTGGGCTTGCTTTGCCGTCAATACTTGGGCGTCAGACGCGACAACCCCATGCTGAGCGGAGGTGAGAAGTACCTGCTCGATCACCTGCCGGACGAGCATTCCTTGAACGCATGCTATTGCTACTACGCCCAGCATTTCATGCACAACATGAGCGGCTACGAATGGGATACATGGAACCGCGCGACACGCGATCTGCTGGTCCGCACGCAAATCCGCGACACCAATAGCTGCGCCGACGGGAGCTGGGATCCGGCAAACGACGCCTGGGGCACGCAAGGCGGCCGACTGATGAAGACTAGCCTTTCGGTCTTGCCGTTGCAAGTATACTACCATGGTTTTTTGCCGCTTTATAAACCGCTGGACTGGTGACACTTGTATACCGTGATACTCAGCAAACCGAAAGGCGGAAAAGCCACTCTATGGCAAGCGAGGGCTTAAAGAGAAGAACGCAGCGAAGTTTGAGAAGCTTGAGGCGAGTCAGACGCAAATCGAAGAGAACGCTCAGAAAGCCAGCGAGAATGCGCGGAAGGCCAAAGAGAATGCAGCGAAGCTTGGGGAGCTTGAGGCGGAGCTTAAGGCAAGTCAGAGCCAAGTCGACGTCATGGCCCGACAACTGATTCTCGTCAAGCTCCGCGCGGCGGCAGCACGCGCTGACGCCTTGTTGCTCGATCAGCAGTTCTCGAAGGTTGACGTAGGTTGCTTGGAAGAGCAAGTCCGGGGTGCTGAGGCAAACTTAAAGGTGGCGGATGCGAGGCTTGAAGCTGGCGTTGTGAGCGAAGTAGATCCGCTACATGAATGTGCCCAACATGCCCGCAAGAAGTTAGCTCTGGTCGGTTCGTCGGCCCGAGGCTATGGCGGCCCCGTCGCCCTACGCGCTCCCAGAGGCCCTATGCGCTGACCGGGACCTTCTTCGTGTCTGGCCAACCTTCTCAGCCGTGGCGATCGTGGCGGGCTTGGGCAGGGGATGCTTGGCCGCGCATATCGAAGAGGGCTGGGCGCGGCGACGGGAAAGATGGTCGCGGTGGCGCTTAGGCTCGGTTCCGCACCTTGGGGCCGACAGCCCTTGTCCCTGAGACCTCCTACGGGTAGAATAGCGAGTTGTTCTATTCGGCCTGATTACCTACGGGCGCGAGCCGTGTCATGAGACGGATTCTGCTGGTGATCATTGGCGGGGTCGTCGGGATCGCGATCAGCCTCATAATTGCCTTGATAATAGGCCTTGTTGAGGCTAGCGTGATCGACCGTGATATCCTTATCATTCTGCCGATCGAGCCTTGGAGGGCCTCTATTTGGGGCGTCCCCGGTGACCCTTCAGGCTGGAGGAAATTCTACACGCTGGCGCTGGCTCTTGGCGCGATCGTTGGAATGCTATGGGCCTGGTTGAGCATTCCCGGCCAGGCGCAGCTCTCTCCTCCCGCTGACACATCGGTCAAGCGGCCTCCAGCGAGAATCTCTCCAATTACGTATGTGTTCTTCGCCACGATAGGCTTGGGTCTGTTGATACGGGCATTTTGGCTTCTGGTCCCGGTTGTGGGCATTTTGTGGATCTGGTTCGCGGTTCGTGGGCCTGTCCAAGACGTGCCTCCCGGCGGGAAATCGTACAAGCGCATTTTATCGAAGTTCTCGTTGGCTATCATTTTGGTGCTCGCCAATGTCGCCTCCAGCTTGCTACTGCCGCCCGTGCGCTATGCAACGCTCGCGCGGTGGCGAGGCGACAAGTTTTACCACGGCATGCCGGCAAGTTATTGGATTGACGAGTTGAAAGTGATGTGTCAGCCCGTAAAGGTGCAGCCGGACGCGCAAGGGATGGTGGCCATATTCAGCGGTTTTGCGGTCGACGGGCTAATCAAAATCATCGCCGAGGATATCAAGAAGGACGCGGTGCCCTATCTTATCGAGATGTTGCAAGATCCCAATCCGACCGCACGGGCCGTAGCGGCGAAGGCGTTGCGGCGGATCGGCCCTGATGCCGCGGACGCGACGCCGGTTTTGATCAAGTTGCTTGAAACGAAGCAAGATGGATACGGGTTTAACGTCTTCTGGGGCACTCTGAGAAAGATCAACCCTGAGGCAATCAAGGCGCTGGCAAAACTGTCTCCGCGCCTCGCAAACACGGGATTCGTTTGCGCGTGGAGCGCTGATGCAAGCGGATCGAAGTCAGGACCTCGCAATCAGTCGATCTCAGTCAGACGAATGTGGTTTGAAGGAACTAGGCTTGTCGTGACGAATGCCAACTATAACAAGATCAAAGAAGGGATGACCTGGAACGATCTCCGACCAATCCTCCATGAGGAGATGACGTGGGATGATGTCTGTGAACACGCAGCGTGGGAAGTTCGTGCCGACGATAAGCTCCGCGTCTCGTACTTCTGCGATCAAGGGCGGGACCATTTGCTTGTCGAGCTGGAAAACAATAAGGTGACCCAGAAAAAATGGGGGGAGCCAATTCCTTTTGGGCTAGGGGAGCCGAGCGAATGAGGTGGGAACTGACTCGGCCCAATAGATCATAACCGCTCTTCGCGTCGGCCGATTCCAGCAATTCCCCTATAGCGCCTCCTACGACGCCTCCGATTACGCCTCCGAGCTTGACTCCTACGAAGCTTCCGTCAAAACCCTTGGATTGACTTTTAGCGAATGCCACTTTCACCGGAGCACTCTGCGTTGGTTTATTGCAAACAGCACAACGCTGAGGCATAGTAGTTCCGTCTCGGACAACCAGGTGTTTACAGGCGCGCATAGGCCCCGTAACGACGTTTGTTGCTTGCATGACTCGAAGGCCCTTTCGGTAGCTTTGAGAATCACCAGGCAAAGAGAGGCAGCCAAGCCAACATTTTACCCGTTTCGGCCAGCGAGGGGAACTTCCGCTCAATATAAACTGCCAACCCCACCACCAGACCGAAAACCACGATACCCCACGCACCGAACACGGCCAGCGACGACCCCAGTACCACGAACAAGAGCAGCAGTGTATGGCGACAATTACTTTTCCCGGCTGACGACAATTAGAATTCCCGGTTGAGGGATCGAGTAAACTGACGCAAGTCTCCATTGGAGGGAGACTTGCGATGATGACGGATCGGCAACTCTATCCGCGCAGTGCGGCGACTAACCAGGCCGTAATGAACATCGAGGCGATACCAAGGACAATGGCAAGGCAGCCCGACCTCGGAAAACCCTTGAGCCATGCATTGATCGGACATCCGATGATCGTCGCAAGACAGATGCCGCCAAAGACCCTGTCGAGCGGATCGGCCGAAAGCGTCAAAAGTTCTCCGACGGCAAAGCCGATCGCAAGCCCTGGCAAGGCGGCGTACCGTACCTTGCGCGTCCGCCAGATCAAGATTCCGGAGACGAACATCGGCCCTGCAAAGAGCCAGGCGCCTCGCCCCAACAGGCGACAGGCGGAGCCGATCAACGCCGTCAGCACCATAAGGTAGAAGAGCAAGCGGATATCGAACTGATACGTTATGGCGTCAACGTCGGGCGGCGGCGGATCGGGTGGGAAATTGTAGCCGCAGTTCGGGCAGACGATGTCCGTTTGGCCCATCGCGCTTCGGCACTTCGGACAGAACGCCCAAAGCAAGTGACTTCGCTGTTCGGTACGCTCGCCCATTAAATTGCTTCATCTCCTAGCGCCCAGCGTTTTGCCGCTATTCTACCGCGCTGCGGTGGACTGCGATATGGCCCAGGCTCCATGCGTGCTTTCATTTTCCAGCCCAGCGAAGCGCGGAGATTTCCGTGCCGGCGAGGTCCACTTTCTCGAAGGCCGGGAAAGGGATCGAATCGAGATCGGTGACCTTTGCCGGAACCGCGCAAACTTGTTTCGGCCTAGCCAGATTCCGGGCGCGCAGGCAAGATGCGTGCGCTACAGGCCCAATCTTGAAACAGCTTTTTAGCCCGGGCGTACGCCGCCGGGGGCCGGGTAAGGGACGTCGGGCTGAATTCCCCGAGAAGCGGGCGGCGGCGTAGTCTTTTTCTTGAGGGCCTTCTCCACGTAGTCGATCGTCTCTCCCACGGTGTCGATTTTCTTGAAGTCATCGGCGGGGACCTTGAGATCAAACTTCTTCTCCACGTCCTTGCGGAGCTTGACCAGGTCGTCGGGCTTTGCTGCCAGGTCCTTGACGAGCGCGTCGCCGCGCTTAATACTTTTCGCCTCGATCTGTGTCCGATTGGAGATGATCTCGATGACCCGTTCCTCCACCGTGGCCGCTTTCTTGGGCGGAGGCAGGCCCGGGCCGATGCCTTGCCAAGCCATGGCCGGCCCGGCCGTGCTTGCCCCCAGGGCTGCCAGCATGGCCGCGGCGGCCTGCCCCAAGAACGCCCGGCGGTGCTCCTGCGGCACGGAGGCCCGGGCGATGACCGCCTCAAGCTGCGCGGCGGGGACGGTGGTCAGCATCGTCGTCTCGGCCGCGGTAAGTTCCAGACCGATCGCTACGGCCGCCGCAGTTCTCTGCTGGAGCAGGAGTTGTTTGAAATCGGGATCAATGGCGGCCTTGAGGACCAGCACCTCGATGCCTTGGGGAATCTGTCTGCTCATGGATCTGTCCTTTCAAGAAAAAGGGGTCATCGGGACCGAGTTCCTTTCGCCGTGTCCTCAGGCGGGCGGTCCGGCTAATTGCTCGGCCGACTGCCACCAGTCACAGGCGGTTGGTCCGGGCGAATGCCCTTTGACGCCGCCGCGCCTTCGCACCCTATCGACGTCATCATTCCCAGGAACCCCTCTATTCTACCGCGCCGCGACACGCTGCACCACAAGGCGGCAACCTTCGTGCGGCGGGAAAGCGGGCTCGGAACGCGGGCGTGTGGGGTGGCTGCGCTCAGGGCCCATTCTGGTAGGGCCGCTGGTGGCGCGGTATATTGGCAGGCATGGACACGGCCGAGAAACGTCGCTGGTAGTCGTGGGACGCCCAAGATCGCTTGGCCGCTGGCGGCGAAGCTGCCCTGCGCACCGTCGAAGGCGGCAAGGCGGGACAAAATTGGCCAGGATCGAGCGCCTCAGTGAGTTGCAAGAGGGGCTGGGGTCAAGAACTCGCCTGCTGACCTGACCGATGGCGCACTGGGCAGGCCGGTGGCCTGCCCCTGCTGGTCGAGGCATCGCGGTTCTTCCGCCGTCATCGCCACGCAAAACGGAGCGGCGCTGCTCTTCATCGCAACGTAGTCGATACCCTGGACTGTCTTCTCGGGGTGCAGGTTCGTCCACGTCGAGAGATACAACCGTACGTAGCAATGGCTGTCGAGGGCGGCCTTATTATTGCCAGCCCAGGCGACCTGGCCGCGAGAGACCGGTCCCTTATCCCCGCTCCACCAATCACGAACATCTTGGCCGACGATCACCGGAACCGTTGCCAGATCGCCATCGGCGTAGCGGACTCGATACTCGGCAATCCGTTGGCCATCGACGATTCCCTGACTCTTCGACGCGTCTTGGGTGGCATGGAGGATGTACAGCCGCACCATCCGGCGATGGACGGGAATTCCTTCCACGGAGGGCGGCATCTGCGGGAGGTGCGCGCCCTGTAACTGGATCATACGGTTTCCAATCTGGAATTCCACACCCGCCAGAATCCGAGTTCCCGTGGCGAGTTCGAGCTGATTCTTGTCGTCGGCGCCAGCCTTGACGCTGTTGTAGTGGTGACTCAAATCGATCGGAACGAGCTTGCCACAAGGGCGGTGCCAGGGACCGACTAGTTCAGCCGCCGCTTGGGGAACGTCCGGGCACGCACATGCCGGAGCCAACGGCTGCGATCGCTGCAAAGCGCTGATCTCCAGGGACCAGATCTCCGGGTGATCCTGCCGCCGCACGACGACGGCCAGTTGGGAACCATCAGGCGACCACCGGGGACAACCGAACTGGCTGCTGTCTCCTACGCGCAGTAAGAGATTCTGTTTGACGTCCAGGACTCCCAGAATCACCCCGCCGGCACAATGAAATCCCGCCAAGGCCAGATAACCGCGGGCGGGAGACCAGACCGGCGTCTCGTCCTCCACCTTGACCAGGGGCCATTCCCGAACGGACTTTCCTGTTTTGCGATCGACGATCCGCAGGCGACCTTTGATCTGCTGACCGGCACGACTTGCGGCTTCCATCCCAATTCCGCCAACGCTTGAGAAATCTCCCGGCGGGTCGACGGCTACGGCGGGGAGCTTGCGGTCGACGTCGATTGTATACCACTGTGGTTTCTGCGTCGAGCAGAAGTACAGCATCCGGCCGTCAACCGACCAGTGCGAGTTTTTCCCAGCAGCAAGCCGTTGGGGAGAGCCGCCGGCGGCTTCGCACAGGAAAATCTCTTCCTCTCCGACCCGGCCACTGACGTAGGCGATGTAGCGGCCATTTCCAGGGGACCACACGGGCGATCTTCCCCCTCGTACGACGCGTCTGGTCTTGCCGTTCTGAATATCGAGGACCATGAGTTCGTCGCCACGACAGTAGACGATGTTGCTGCCGGTGGGAGACCAACTTGGCGAGGAGCCTTCGGCCAGGAAGTGACCGCCAAGCCGTTGGATCTCACTTGTCGGCTCGGGTCCCGGCACGAGCATAGCCAACCATACGCAAAAGAAGATCTGCGCCATCCGGCGTACCCTCGGCAAGTCGATCTATTGGGCTTCGGACACACTACACAGGTCAATTATACCACGTTGGCAAGCATTACGTCGCCATATCAAACTCGGATACTCGCCGGACGGCATGGGCTTGCGCTCAGGCACCAGGAGCGCGAGATCGAAGGTTGAGACATTATTGCCATGGGCAACAATTTGCCCGCCGGCCTATTCTGAGGCGCGCGGCTGCCTGGTTTCTTTGCACTCTGCCTAGGTCCGACCGGTGCGGATGTCTACCCGCAGCGGCAGGCTGAACCCGGGAGGCATGGCTTCCATCGCTTCCGTGGCGATCTGGCGGGTCTGGTCAATCAGCAACTCCGGCACCTCCAAGAACTACCGCTACGAAACGGGATGCTTGGACCTGGTGGCTGCCAATCCGACGAAGATTCACTCGCGCGGCATCGGAGACCTGCCGAATCGCTGGGCGTGGCGTTTTTACTTGCCCCAAGGACACCAGTGCTGGCTCTTGATTTCGACGGGGGCCATTCCGGACGATGAATTTCCCGATCCCAAGGGCAGTTCTAGCAGGACTCTGTCGCCAGGAGAGTACGTTCTCTACGCATATGCGGAACCAACGCGCAACGGCAAATGGCGACTTCACTCCGAAGTTCTTGATCGTGGTATGTTCGCGGGTGGCCGGGGAGCGGTCGAGGATGATATACCGCCCCTCAACAGAGGTTTCCATACTGGCCCAGCCGACTTGTGTCCCGAAGAAGCGATAGTTGAACCGGACAGCAAGTTGCTATTGTTGCGATGCGAAATCGATGACGATGCAGAGGCTTCGCCAAAGTTACCGGAAGGACACGCCGACGGGTTCGTGATTTGGATTGAAGAGGTGAAGTGAGGAGCGAACGTGGCGAAAGTGGTCGGAGTCAGGCTTGAAATATCGATTAACGAGGAGAGGCTGGCCGACTCAAGCGGCCGCTCGATCGGCGAGCACTACGGCGTGGGTTCGGGGGCCGTCCGCGCCATGCATCCTAAAGTGGCAAACGGCTGGCAGAGAGTTTTGCCGCTGGTGGACGCACTCGCGTCGCGTCTCCGACAGAAGCCTAGTCAGCTTAATTGACATTTCGGGCCTTCCGGCGTCGTCCCCAGATTCCAAACGCAACCGCGCCTGCAAGCAGCAACGCGATGCTACCTGGCTCAGGGACCGCTACGCTACTTGCAACTCGGAAACCAGCGTTACTGGAATCCACCGTCGGCATTGAGTAATTACGGAAGTTCGAGGCCATTTCGAGGGCCTGGTATGAGTACGCAGCACATCTGGCACCCCGCGACGTACCATAAAGCGTTGCCTCGTTCCATTCTGTGACGTCGCCGCCCATGTCATAAGTCCCGTAGGGGCCGGGCGACGCGGCAAACGTCCCCACGGGCGTCAGGAAGTTCGTCGGATCGGTATAGTCGCCGTTGTAAAAGTTGGCTTCGTTGCTGGCGGTCAGTGCCAAAGCCAAAGAGTTGCCCGGGGCGGAGTTGCTCTGGGTCGGATACGTCCAGTAGCCCGAGGCCGTGCCACCGCCCATGTAATAGGCTGCCTTGTACCATTCGTTTTCCGTGGGCAGGAAGTACTGGGCGGCGCCGCTGCCGCTGTGGGCAGGTGAAGCCACAGCCAAGATTGCCGACTGGGATGTAGCGCCATTGAGGGCGTATGCGCCGTCCTCGGTAGTTGAGCTGTTCTCCACCCCGGTTGTCGGCTGACCGTTGTCCAGCCAGTTACAGAAGCGGGCCGCGTCACCCCAGGTCTCGCAGAACATGGGCATGTTGCCCGCCTGGGGGTTCGATCCGGTGACCGAATAGGAATAGCTGCCCGGACCGCCACGTTGGCTGATGCCGAACGGAAAAGCACCATTGCCGTTCGCCATGTACGAGTTGTACAGGCCGTAGGTGTCGGTCTTGGCCACGGCGTTGAGGAACTGCGTGTACTGGGCCAGCGTCACGTCGTACTTGCCCATCTGGTAGACGTAGCCAACCGAGCCGTAGCCGGTCGTGTCCGCCGTGTTCCCCGGGTTGCCCACGGTCACGAATTGCAGGCTGGTATCGCCAGTGGGCATGTTGAACACGTCGGCCTGGGCCGAGGCGGCAGATAACAAGAACCACACGGCGGCAGCACTGAGGGCAATACGATGAAGCGATGGATATCTGGTCATGGCTTGGTCTACCTTTTCAGTTGGGTCGGTTGTCGTCGAGGGAATCAGTCTTGGGGCTAGCCACAATGAACGTCACGCCGCCCGTCGCATGGCTTCCGGCAGGCGAGATGGGAAAGACAAAGTGGCCTGGGCGCCGTTTTCGCAGGGCACGGGTGTTCGTGCTGCGCGACGCCTTCGAAGCCGCATGCGATAGCCCAGCAGGCAGGCGCCGGCAGCAAGGAGGGCGAAGGCGGAAGGTTCGGGGACAGGCGTAAACACCAGAAAGTCTGAGCCATACCAACTTCCGCCTGACACAAAATTGCCCATTGGCTTCCCCGTCGCGCCGTTGAACCTGGAAATGACGTCGGAGCGCTCGTTGCTTACGTAAAGGCTGCCGTCCGGCCCAAAGGTCAGGTGGCCGGGGTAGTCGAGGCCGTTCCCGGACGCAAACACGTCCAGAAAAGCGCCAGTTGCCCCGTTGAAACAATCGATTTGGTTGTTCCCAAAATCACTGACATATAAGTTGCCGTCGGGGCCGAAGGTAATGCCGCTGGCATCAGCGATGCTCTCGCCCGACGTGAAAATACCCTCGTAAGCGCCCGTTTTGCCGTTGAATCGCAGGACATCGCCTCGCTCGAACGATGAAACGAACAGATCTCCGCTCGGCCCAAAGTCCAAATCCCAAGCCCACCACAGATCTGACGTGGAAGCCGTAGCAAATTCGCCCATCGAGGCCCCTGTTTGCCCGTTGTAGCGATACACTCCGTTGCCGTCCCGACTGGCGACGTACAAGTTGCCGTCTGGCCCAAACGTAATGCCGACGGGGATATCGGCACCCGTTGCGAATACTCCAAGGTAGGCCCCGGTTTGCAAATTGTAACGAACCACGTTGCTCGTATATCCGTTAGCCACATACAGTGTGCCGTCGGGACCAACGGCCATGCCGGACGGGTTGCTAAGACGTCCGCTGTTACTCGCCACGAGATCGCGTTGATAATCGCCAGTTATGCCATCGAACGCAAGGACCTTGTTGTTGGACCAATCGGCCACAAGCAATTCGCTCGCTCCTGCAGCCTTGGTCATCATCAATAGGATCAAGGGTAAACCGGCACGACGCAGCAATGCAAAGTCAATCATGGTCGTTCTCCACGTGCAATGGTGCCGTCGCCAGCGGCCTGCCAGCAGTGCGACGACACCAGCCCCAAGCAGCGCCAGCGTCGACGGTTCCGGCACGACGGTGAGCACCACGTCGTTGCCCTGCACGGCGAGCGTGGCTGGCAGGCCGTCGATCGTGCCGCTGGTGCTAAGGCTGCCGGTGATCGCGAGGGCGTCGATGAGCGTGTAGTTGCCCGGCCCAAAGCCGCCCAGCGGCGTGAAGTTGAAATCAGCGAACTGCTGGCCACTGAGGACAAGGTTGCCCGAGGGCATGTAGACTTCGTCGCTGTCCGCCGTCGTGTCGAGATCGAAGACCATCACCGCGCCAGATTGGAGCGTGAGGCTGCCGCTGACGTTCATCGGGGTCGGCGCTGCCGCCGGCGACAACGAGCCGCCCGAAGCCACGGTCACGCTGGTCAGGCTGCCCGTGCCGCCCAAGATGCCACCACGGTTGACGGTCACCGGGCTGGCCAAGGAGCCGTTGACGACGAGTTCACACTGGTTGATCGTGGTGGGGCCCGTGTAGGTGTTGCTACCGGTCATCGCTAGCGTGCCCACACCGACTTTTGTCAGTGAACCGGAGCCGCTGATAATGCCGGAGTAGGTCTGCGCGGCCGGATTGGCGAAGGTCACCACGGCGTTATTCAAAATGTTGCGCTGGACATAGCCGTTATTGGCCACCTCGTCGCCGAGTTGCAACGTGCCGGCACTGACGGTCGTACCGCCACTGTACGTGTTACTGCCGGCCAGGACGAGCACGCCGCTGCCAACCTTTGTCAGGTTTCCAACACCTTGGAGTGTGCCCAAGTAGGTCGTGCTCGCGTTGTTGTTGCCCACGCTAAGGGCTACGGCGCTCGCTGCGCTGTTGGCAAGGCTAAGCGTTCCGGGGCCGGCCAGTCCACCCAGCGTTGCTGCGATGCACGACCCGAAGCTAAGCGTCCCGCTGCCGCTGGTATCGAGCGTGCTGTTCTGCAAGGCTAGGGGACTGCCCAAGGCAAGCGTGCCGCCGCCGATGAGTGTATTTCCCGTGAAGGTATTAGTCGCCGCTAAAGTCAGGACGCCGGCACCAATGGTGTCATTCAGCGTCAAGCTTCCGTGACCACTAAGGGAGCCGGAAAGCGTCAGGGAATAGCCAGCCGTATTGAAAGTACCTCCACCGCTCTCGGTGCCCAGCACCATTGGCAGACTGGTAGAAAACGTGTTGCCGGCCTGAAGCGTGCCGCTGGTGAAGTTGAAAACCACTGGGGATGGCCCTTTAATCAGTCCCGAAAGGATGAGCAACCCGCCGCTAAGGTTGTACGTGCCAGGTTTTTCGTTGCCATATTGGCCGACATAGAGCGTCGTGAGCTGGTTGGTTCCGCCCGACTGATTTAGTGTCCCCATGCCATCGTAACCCACATACTCGTAAAATGCTGTGAGTAGGCCGTTGCCGGTCAAATTGTATACGCCGTTACCGGGACTATTGTCGCCAAGGTAGCTGAGGTAGAGGTAAAACGCACTGTTAGTCCCGCCGCTTTGGTTAAACACCCCTGTTCCATAATAGCCGACGCATTCGCTGCTTATCCTCAATAAGCCGTTGCCACTAAGGTTGTATATGCCGCTACTCGTAGCCATTTCTCCAACAAAGAGACCGTGATTCGCGTCGCCGGCCGAATTCGTACCACCGGTTTGTGTGAAAGTTCCTATTCCCGTTTGTCCAACGAACTCACCGTAAGTTGCGGAGAGGCTGCCGCCCGGCACGAGCATTGTCCCGCTGCCGGCCGTGCTGCCCAGGGAAAGCGTGTAGCAACTTTCACCGAATTGCGTAACGCTCGCTGTTCCGCCGTTGACGATCCACGCGTCGTCGGTGCTGGTGGGAACAAGGGTGCCACTCCAATTGTTGACATTCGACCAGTCGCCAGAGGCAGTGTTTGACCAGTAAACCTGCGCGTGGGCCTGCAGCGAACCCAGCAGTACCACAGCCACAAAACTCGCCAGCGCTGCCGACCAACTAGCCACCGGGCAACTGCCCTTCACAAATAACTTGCCAAACATTCGTTGTCTCCCCAAACCCGCGAATCTCAATCTTGTGCGCATCTTCAGGCTGCGCCGCGATCGCGCAGCACTCCGCCACAAAAGACACTCAAGGGAGAACGAACCAGCGAAAGATAGGCGCGCAGTGCGAGACTCGCTTGAGAGTCACCGTCAAAGTGAGCCGCGCCGGTGTCGCTGAGTAAATAGGATCCCCGCCGGGCTATG
>Ga0181520_10001817_pt1 | contig 42029 bp, 32 predicted proteins | sample PEATcosm2014_Bin_29_FD_132451 | JGI IMG/M metagenome (GOLD analysis project Ga0181520, IMG submission 132451) | Peatland microbial communities from MTU Mesocosm Facility, Houghton, MI, USA - PEATcosm2014_Bin02_30_metaG | ecosystem: Environmental > Terrestrial > Soil > Wetlands > Peat | place... | reverse complement strand
TCGGGGTCTCCTTGATCCCGGCTCATGCTAGACCTTCAACTTATGTTGTCTTCAAAATAATCGTTCCCAGTGTTTGCCGGGCCTAGAAAGCTGAACGTCACATAACTGCGAACACAACATAATAAGCGCGTTCCCTTTTCTCTCAGAAAATGGCACTGTCAGCGGAAGCGATTGAAGCCGTAGCTGGACACGGGTACCCGCCCTCGCGATGAAGTGCACATCTTCCACTCCGCCGATATAGGCGATTTTGGAATGGCTGATGGGAAGGGCGCCATTAAGGACTGGCTCAACCATTGTGCGGGCGTAAAGGAAAAGCGCCGTCCAGAAGATTGCTCGCTTCAAGCTCAGCTGGCCAAAGCCGACTCAGGCTTCGAACAGCAAGTGATGACCGCCTTGGCCGGGGCTGAGGGGCGTGACGTCAGGGTTCGCGCTCAGTATCCGTGCTGCGGTTACTTCATAGATATCGTTGCGTCTGAGGGCGACAACAGACTCGCTATCGAATGCGATGGCGAGTGGGTACACCTTGATGAACACGGTGAGCTAAAGATTGAAGATATTGAGCGCCAGGAGGTGCTGGAACGCGCCGGTTGGAGCGTCCTGCGGATTCCCTATCGAAGTTGGCGCGAAAATTCTGCATCCCAAGTCTCACGGGTATTGGTGGCACTAGAATCGCCAAAGAGCTCGGCCATCGACGTGGATTCGAGCTCTCCTCCGAAGGTTTCCGCACCGGCTTCTCCCGCATCCGTGGCGCCCAAACAAAAGCTAGCTGTAAACGCTGCCGAGTTGGCGGTTATTGAGGCATTACAGGCCGGAGTCAGTGGTAAGGAAGAGGTCTTTCGGCTGGCGCGGGCGCGGTTAGGTTTTGGACGATTGGGCTCAAAGGTCAGGGCTTCACTGGATGAAGCAGCCGCTTCATTGGCAACTCGAGCAGTGATCCGGATCGAGGAAGACGAGTTCTTCTTCAGCAACAGTGAGATGCGTACATCTGGCTTTGAAGTCCCCGCTCCTCTCGCACCGAAAGCGTATCGCGGGAACCGTTATAGCTATCGGCGGTAATTCTTGGTGGTCACTCTAAACCCGGCCATACGGACGGCCTAAGACATTAGCTCCGACAGAGAAACTAGCCTCTGTTGGCATCGGTCCGCACACCCGTCGCACACCGGAACCGTCCGCCGCAGCAGCCACGCGCGCTCAACCAGATTCGATCTGCTGAGGGCTAGTCAGCCAACCATTTCCTCCAAGCTGCACTCTTGAAGATCGGGAGTCTCGCATGATGAGAACAGCTCATTTTGACAAGGCGGCCGTAATTCCTGGATGATGAGGGAATTCTTCTTGTGCTGCCTGTAATAGGCTGAATCGACTGATCGTCCCTCCTCCGCCCAAGCGCAAGACCTTCAAACCTAAAAACCACTTTGCATAGCCGCTGCCGTGCAGCGTTAGCCTAGAGATATCTCCTCCAGCTCGCTCCCAGATCGACTGGTCTTCCGGCCCTCCCGGGTATAGCTCCGCCATAAGCTTTTGCAACTGACTCCAATCATCAGAGACTTCTGGGGCTGCGAGATGATCGCGATCGGCGACATTCTTCCTGCCACCTTTGTAAAGCGTTAGGGGGAAATTGTCCTCCAAGGCGGCTGCCTTGAAGATAGGATGCTGCGCACCCGGCACCGAGCGTCGAACTTCCTCGGAGACATAGTTGAAGAGATCAAAAACTCGGATGTACCCATCACCTCGGGAATATGCATGCCCACGCAGACCGTCAAGCGCATGCGTGGTGAAGACGCTGTTCCGGTGCCCGTCTAAGACCATTGAGTATTCACTGGAGCGTGAGGAAGCGATTACGACCCGTCCAACTCCCGACGCCACTCGCGACAGGCTTTTCTCTTCATATCCGAATATGAGACCGCCGCTCACATTTTTCAATGAAGCAGCTCCGGCTGAGTGGCAAGCATCGATCATCACCAACAACTTCTTGGCCTTCATTGCGCCCAGCAAAGAAGATAGCTCGCCTTCCTGGAGCATAGTCGACGAAGGATCGCTCGGGTCACAGTCCACAGGAACCAAAGCACTTGTGCCGGAAGAGCTTGAAGTAAGGGCACCATGACCGGAGAAGAAGATCAAGACGGAATCCTCTTCTCTTGCCGTCCTCCCGATGTGGTCAAGACCTGCCCGGATGCCCGCAAGGGTGGCTGCTCCATCAATCAAGGTTTTCACGTTTCCGGCTGAGTAGCCACACTGTGGAGACAGGAGCATGCTCGCGAGATCTTCCGCATCATGCCTAACCGCGTCGGGCAACGGTCCGATCACGGCAGGATACTCGGAGATGCCCACGATGAGAGCATGCCCGGTGGGAAAACTCTTCAACGACTCACTCTGTTGCACGTTCGCTTGCTCGCTCATTTGTGCCACCCTCCGAACTCTGCATCCTCAGAAAGAAAACGAAGCTCCTCGTTTCTTGGATATTCGTTTTTCATTTCTCGGAGTAGCCGGGCAACCTGAACCCCATTACCATGACGCACTCTATTCAGGGCAGCTGTCCAACGGGAATCCCCGTCTCCCCAGTGCTCAAGCTCCTTGTTTTTCCCCCCTGAGCGCTCCCAAATTTCATGATGGTCTGGACCGGACGGATATAGCGTGGATGCCACCTCGCGAAGAGCGGACCATTTTTGATCGCTCGACACGCTGGAAAGCTGGTAGCGGAATCTCGTCAGCCAAGAAAAGAGTTCGGCGCACTGAGTCAATGCGGGCCGCAAGTCCGCTCTGCCGTGTAAGGCCCGACTGAGAATCCAGTCGGCCGTCGTTCGCCAACCTCTCTGATTGATCCAGGTTCCCAACGTTTGGCTCACTGACATCGGAATTTGATGGACTGCGCTTAGGAAGCGGGTCAAGAGCCGTTCGAAGCGTTGCTCCGAGAATGTTGGAAATGCAGACACGATGCTAAGTGCGAGGGACAGCTGCTGCTGCATCAGGGTTACAAGTGCATCGTACGTATGCTCTTCATTCAGTACAGCAGCCTCTAGAAAGGACTCAGGCGCCTGCGGAACCCCCGTCTGGATCAGACCATCTATAAAACCTCGTGCCGTCGCCGATAGGAAGAATTGTCTTGATCCAGGAGCGAGCTTCTCCCAAACCAGAGAACGTCGGGAAAAGCTTGAGATATCAGCGAGCGGCGTCCGTGCAATTTCATCAACAATCGAAGAGAAACTGAGCTTGTCGCCAATTAGGCAATCTAGAACGATTGCTGCGGCGTTCTGCGGATCACGAGGAGCCTTCCAGCTGCCGGGGGATATTGATACGCGCTCTCGCGCTGGCGTGCCCTCACGCGTTACACCGGCGATGGACAGCTGGAGATCGACAACAGTGCTGCCGAACGGGCGCTGCGTGCCGTCGCGCTGGGGCGGAAAAACTATCTATTCGTGGGCTCCGATTGCGGCGGCGAGCGTGCCGCTGCCATCTACAGCCTCATCGGATCAGCAAAACTCAACGGCCTCGATCCGGAGCTCTATCTCCGCACAGTCCTGGCCCAGATCGCCGACCACCCAGTCAGCCGCATCGAGCAACTCCTGCCGTGGAACTTCGCTGCATCACTTAAGACCCACTCCGCCCAAGCTGCTTAGCCACACTCAACAGGTGTCCACTAAAAATAAGTGGACACTTCAAGACAAGACTCACCCAATCAAATCAAGAGGGGAATCCCGCACGCTTACCATCGAACCAGAGGCACTTCAAAATATCTCCACGTCTGCCGCGAAAGACGAAGACATGGCCCGACAACGGCTGCTGTTCGAGCACCGTCTGCACCTGGGCGCTGAGCCCGTGAAAGCCGCGCCGCATGTCCGTCACCCCAGCCGCGATCCAGATCTTCGTGCCGGCGGGAAGCGCGATCACGAGCGCAGACTCTTGAGAACCGCACACACGAGGCGATGATCGACGTTGCCTTCGAGGCTGATCCGGACCTCGCCCGGCAGCTCGATATGAATCGCGCCGGAACTCGCTGGAACCGCTTCAACCGACTCAGACATCGCAAGCTGCTCGTCTTCGCTTACGCTCACCGGCAACAACTTGATCGCGTTCGCCGGTGCCGTTCCCAGCTTGCCGTCGCGATACAAACGCCGCCACTGAAAGACCTGGTTCGCGTTGACCCCGTGCCTCAACGCAACCTTAGCCACCGAAGCCCCGGGTAACATCGTCTCCTCAACCACCCGCCGCCGCTCCGCAGCACTCCGACGCCGACGAGGGCCAACTCCCACAACACTCAGATCACCATCAACCATCCACACATCATCACGGCTCAGCCAGATCCTGTACACCCGGCCCACACAAGACGCTTACGAACTTCCAGCAGCAGTTCCAAGTGGTCAGGCGCATGCGTTTAGCCTAACCCTATGCGGCCGAAAAGGAGCGGCCTTGTCCTCCCTGATCGAACTTGGTGCGAGGACGCTTCAGAGAACTCATCCGGCAAGTCGCTCCGGGTGATAGCCACGAGACAACCGGCGCAGATCGGAGACGGCGATCAGAATGCGGGTACCCGCTGCTGCAGCGGGCGAATTGGTGTCTGGGCAATAACCGACTGACCCGCTCCCATCCCAGAACACAAGATCAGCAGCGGCGCCAATTGGCGAATTTCCCCAAAGTGCTGAATGCAATCAATTCTGCCACCCGATGCTCCCTGTTTACGCCAACTGACCTCGGGTTCCAGGTCGCCATCTGGAAACTGTGTGAGGTTTGATTCAAAACCCACGGTTGGAGTGATTCAGCTTCGGTCTAGGCTTGTACGTGTAGCGGCGTGCATACGCAAGTGCGCGCTCGATCTGTTGAGCCTTGCGCTCAGCAGGAGTGAGCCGCGGTAGTGTAGGGTCGAGCTCGGCAACCTTGACAAGCCGGACGGACCGTACTCCTTGCGCATGGGCATCGAGAAGCCCCGGCAGCTTCTGCCAACGCACGAACAGGGTGTCCTCGTGCAGTCCCGTCGTATCCAGCCAGTTGGTGACGCCCGGATCCTTGGGTGCCACCAACAGGGTCAGAGTGCCGTCGGTGTTCGGTTTGGCTTGCGACAGGTTCAGAGACGCCGTATGGTGCAGGTAATCGAGCGAGCTAAGCCAGCCACTGGCCAATTGCACGGACAGATACTTGGCGCCGATGGGGTCGAGAGTCAGGACCAGCGCTTGGTCGTCGGCCACCTGGAAGTGGCCCGACGACGAGAGGCCCCACCGCCCGCCCTCGCGGATCGCCGGTGGTGTCAGCTGATTGGCAGGCCCATGGTAGAAGCCCGGTGTGTTGGCAAAGCCTCCTCCCTTAGTCTGGATGATGCGGGGAGTGATCTGGCGGATGACTTTGGCGGCCTCGTGCGCCAGTGTCGCGTCGTCTGCAGCGGCTGCGGAACTGGGACAATCCAGGCAGGTCAGAAGCATCCGGTAAGGCGTCTCGCGGCCCCAGTCCTGGATGGTGTCACGGATCAGGATGAAGTGTGCATCCTGCGTAGTGGTGATGCGGTTCGCCTGCCCCGCCGCTGGTTCCGGACCGATGGTCAGGGTGAAGGAGCCGTCGGCCTCTGTGTGGATGTCCTCATCCACCACCTCCTGGATCACCTTGCTCCACTGCTCCTCGCCCGGCAAAGCCGGCAGAACCTGCAGGGATAACTGAGTCGGCACCGGCCCGGCACGGTGGGCAGTCAATCGGTAGTGGTGGCGGTCATCTACCGGGAATATCCGGAAGACATTGTCCACATTGGGCATCAGCACCTTGCTCGCAGGTACCGCGATCCCAGACCAGTTGTGGGCTGGCGTCCACAGCCATTGCAGGCGGGAATGCGCGGGATCTCGATTGATGGCGTCGACCACACCGGCGTAGACCACCTCGTCCACCGCATGCTGCAGGATGGATTGCCCCTCCGGTGTGCGGGCATAGGGATCGGCAGCAAAGCTCTGCGTGACCAGAGCCACTTCTGCTTTTACCGGGCGGCTGGCCAGCACGCGCAGCGATTGGTGATCCAGCGCGCGTTGGTCGGCGGTGGCTAGAGGCGACTGGGCCGCAGCCGCCAAAGCGGCAGTCAAGGCCAAGCTTGCAGCCAGTGCGAGATGGGAACTATGCATCATGGAATATCCTCTGCTGGGTTCAGGTAGTTGCCAATTGAGCGGCCAGGGTAGCGAATGCTAAAGCCTGCCGGGTTGCCAGGACTACGTCGACTGCTTCCGGCCAGCGGTCGGCCGGGTTGTGGAATAGCGGATTGTCACCTTGCAGGGAGAGATAGCGACCGTGGCGATGGAAGATGGTTCCTGCCTCGCCTGCCGGCGGGGTACCGGGAGGCACTAACTGGCTCGCGGTCAGCCCGCGCCCGGCCAAGGCCGCGATTCCCAAGGATTGGGCATCAGCGTCGCCGGACTGCAGGCGAATTTGCTGTCCAGCGCCGAGGTTGGCGCCGTAATGCAGCCACAGCTCCGCCTGCCCAACCAGCTCCGCACGATGTTCGTGATAGGCATCCAAGCCGCTCTGCCCTAATTCGTGTCCGCTCGATGCGAGGAAGTGAACATCCCGAACTGGCTTGGCGGCGACGACGGTGCGAGCTGCCTCCAGCCAAGAAGCAATGCCGCCTGCCCGCTCTCCGGCGCAGGTCCACCATCCGCTGCGCGGTGTCATCACGACCAGCGGCGCGGCGGCAGGATTGCTGCCGGAAATTCTGCCCACTACGTTGAAAGCATCCGCAGGCCGACGGGTCGCCGACGCCACCAGCCGTGCCAATGCACCGGCGGCAGCGCGTTCTCGCAGCCAATCAGCCTCGACGCTCGACACCTGCAGGGCGGGCACTCCGGATGGCGCTAGAAAGCGGGAAGCGTTGATCAGTGACAGGCCAGCTCGGCCACCGCGAGTCACAATCACCACTGCTTTATGGGATCCATCGAGAGCCTGACGAAGTGGGCCGGGCCGATCCGTGCCATCCCGCGGGGAGGCTTCGAACAGGCCAATCTCAGCATTGCTTCCCACCGTGCCGAGACGTCCGCCGACCCCCGCCGTGTCCGTAAAGCCAGCATCGAACAGCGGTACGCCGCCGATCCGTCGTCCGTCGATGTCGAAGTAGGTCTCCTCTAGGTCGATGCGATGAATGGGGAAGGCTTCCAGCTTTGTTTCAACCCCGATCGCCTGGAGTTGACCGGCCAGCCCGTTGGCCGATGCCTCGTCCACATCGGTCGCGGTGCGGTGGATGCCCTGAGCGTCATATTCGCGGACGACCCTGGCGAGGCGGATGCGCGCTTCCACCTCGCCAGAATCGACGGCGACCAAATTAGACAATGCAAAAGCCGCCCGGCCTGGCCGCGCCGCACAGGCAAGTCCGTAAGCTCCACAAGAAACCAGCAGGCGACGGCGGGACAACATGATTACACCTCATAAGTTCTGCACTTCAAGTGGTAGAGCTATCGGCGTTCCGCTTTGTTCGGGCATCTTGTCGCCAGTAACCAACGTGGAGCAAGACCGATGGGGATGACAGACCGGGCGGATGCCGAAGGGTAGGCCTTCCAGAAGCAGCCCGCCCGAATACCTTCCGTGGCGCAGAGCCAAACATGTCGGCAGTGCTACTTTCTATCGCTGGAGGGTTCCCTGCGGTAGAGGCTGCTTGGGAAGGTAAGTGTGGTGAATGCGCTGGTTATACAAATCGTCCCAGTTGATGTACGGATAGAGATGATGCAACTGGGCCTGCTCTTCGTATTCGGCCTTCAACTGCGCCAGTTTCTCCGGATACTTCTTTGCCAGATCGATTCGTTCGGTCGGATCGTCGTTTAGGTTGTAGAGCTCCCACGCGTTTTCATCGAATGGCGGATTACTAGCTACGTGCTTGGTTTCGACGTCGTTGGGATAAGCCAGTTCGGCCTTCCATCCGTTGTCGTAAATCGACCGCGAGCCAAAGATGTAGTAGTACTGCAGCGTATGACGGGTAGGCGCCTTGGCGTCGTCAATCGAGTAAGCCAGCGAAGTTCCTTCAATCGGCTGCTGCTTGATGCCGCGAATTTCTTCAGGCGCCTTGATGCCAACCAGATCGAGGGTCGTCGGAAGAAGATCGATCACATGGCTGTACTGAGTGCGAATGCCGCCCTTGTCCTTGATGCCCTTGGGCCAGTAGACGATCAGAGGATTGTGCGTTCCGCCTTCGCTGTTGGCGTCTGATTTCCAGTATTTGAACGGAGTGTCGGCGGCCTGCGCCCAACCCAAGGGATAGTTTCCCTGGGTGGAGTCGGGCGTGCCGATCTTATCGATTTTGGCCAGGTTATAGGCGATATTCTCCTCCTCCGACACCGGCTTGCTGCGAATGGAACGGTCGATACTGCCTTCGAGTGATCCTTCTTTGCTGGCGCCGTTATCCCCGATGGAGAGGAAGATAAGCGTGTTGTCGAGCTGTCCAATCTCCTTGAGGTGATTGATAAGCCGACCGACCTCAAAGTCCGTGTAGGCAAGATAGCCTGCATACACTTCCATGAAGCGCGCATAGAGCTTCTTCTCGTCCGGCGATAACTTGTCCCAGGCCTTGATGTTCGGATTGCGGTCGGGAAGTATCGCATTGGCAGGAATCACGCCGAGTTTCTTCTGTCGCTCGAAGACCTCTTCGCGAAAGACATCCCATCCCTTGTCGAACTTGCCTTTGTATTGATCGCTCCAGTACTTGTCGACCATGTGCGGAGCATGCGTGGCTGCGGGCGCGTAGTAGAGGAAGAAGGGCTTGTCCGGTGCCGACTTTTTCTGTCGGTCGATATAAAAGATCGCTTTGTCGGTGATTTGGTCGCTCAGATGACGGCCATCGGGAGCTACGTGCGCTTGATCCTCTACCAGGTCCGGTTTGTACTGATCGGTCGCCGAGCCCAGGAAGCCGAAGAAGTGATCGAACCCCTTGCCCGTGGGCCAATGATCGAACGGGCCAGCGTCGGTGGCCTCTTCGTCCGGCGTGATGCCATACTTGCCCACCGCAAAGGTGTTGTAGCCGTTGTCGCGCAGGATCTCGGCGATCGTACCGGCCGTGGCGGGCACGCGGCCATCCCAGCCAGGGAAGCCCGCCGACATGGCGATATGCGAGAAGCCCGATTCATGAACGGATGCGCTGTTGCGTCCGGTCAGCAGGGCTGAGCGTGTCGGGGCGCAGATCGCGCAGGTGTGGAAGTTGGTATAACGCAAACCGTTACTGGCAAGGGAGTCGAAGGTGGGCGTATCGATCAAGCCGCCGAATGTGCCGGCAGCACCAAAGCCCACATCATCGATCAGAATCCACACCACGTTCGGCGCACCGGCCGGCGCCTTTACAGGTTCCGGCCACCATTCTTTCGATTCGGCGAGGGTTCTGCCCACTGTGCCTTGATACGGTTGTGCCGTCTGCGCATGCAGTCCGAACTTGGCTGTCGTTGCAAGGATCAGCGTTGAGGTCAACGCCCTGAAAACACGGTTCTCTTTCATATAGCCTCTCGGGTTCATCGTCATTCGGAGACGACTCGGTTATAGCGTTGTCGGATTACCTCCGGCGATGGATGTCGGTGGCACAATTCTGAGCGCCGGATTTGACCGGTGTGCGTCAAGACAGACTGAACTGCGCATAGCGGAGCACAGGCTCGCGAGTGCAGCGCATTCGATCGGCACACATCACAAAACATGCGCCAAAGGCCAGAAGACTTTGTTGGAATGTAAGGGGGTCGCGTCAGTCAAGCCGCGATGCGATGCTTATCGGCAGGAACAACAACGGCGGGAACCGAGAGGCAACATCCGAGACAGAAAGTCGGAGGACGAATTATGCGATGCAGAATGCCTCATTGAACCGTATCCCTTTGCGTGAGGAGTCCAGGAGGTCCGGCCAGCCCGAGAGGACTTGCTTGAACCGAGGACGTGTTGCCAGCATATAACAACTATTCGTGGATTTCAAAAAGAATCATTGCTCACCATATCTAGCTGCTTGGATTCGATACCGACGCCGCGGAATTTCTTCCGACGCAAGATGGTCAATATCCTCACGAATGGGGCAAAACCTACGCTTACGAATTTGATAGAACAACCAGGCTCGGCTTTCAGGGTGCCCTGACCTATCAAATTGTGGTCAATTGGATGATTGCTGAACACAAGTCTCAGGGGTTGCCACAAACAATGTGCGGTAAAGATCCGAAGGAATATATCTGGGTGGATTTTGCGAGCAGTACGGAAGCTCGAACCGCCGCAATTTCGCTTTTTCGTCTGCTTGAGTTCGGTTCTACGCATGAGGCAGGACTTCAATGAGAGGGATGCTTTGCCGGTCACGTGTGGTGGTTCTCTGGAGTGCGAGAGGAGTACGTAGAAATGGGCGAGCGCGGAAACAGTGAATAGGAGTATCGCGGGTATTGCGCGAGGCAGGGTCGAAGGCCACATCTCCGACTAGATGTGGCAGTATGCCAACCCCCGTTTCTCAAGGTAACGCTGGTGATATTCCTCGGCCTTCCAGAACGTCGTATGCGGTTCCACCTTCGTCACAATCGGCCTGTGGTAAGCCCCGCTTGCATTCAGTTCCATGATTTTCTCAAGCGCCTGCCGCATTTGCTCCTCGTTGCACGCAAATACCACGCTCCGATACCGCGAACCCGTATCCGGACCCTGACGATTTACCTGCGTCGGATCATGTAGAGCGAAGAACGCATCCAGCAGCATATCGAACGGTAGCCGCGAAGAATCAAATGTCACCTCAACCACCTCAGCGTGCCCAGTACGGTCCGTAGACACCTCTTTATAAGTCGGGTGCTCGAGATCACCGCCTTCATACCCCACCGCCGTGTCAATCACACCGGGCATCCCTGCAAAGCGTGTCTCTACGCCCCAGAAGCATCCAGCTCCAAATACTGCTCTATTGAACTTCACGTCTTACCCTTTCAGTGCGCTACCAGTCGTCTTGGCCATGTGCCTGTTGATGCTCTCGGCTCACTATTGTCTTCAACTCGAACTGGGCGGACAGCGCACCGCTTCGCAGAATTCGCCAGGATACCCTGAATCCTCCAGAGAAAAGCTGGTTGATCTTGCTCATTTAGGGTGGCGTCCGGAAACCCATCGCGTTGTCCGCTTGTCTGCGCAACGGAAATCACTGGCACTAAAGAGCCTGAGGCTCTGATCAGGCATGTCATCCGTTCTCTGTCCGGCGCGGGTATCGAATGGCACAGGAGAATGAGATCGAGTTCAACGAGTCGAATCCGATTCGCTGCTTCCTTCAAGGAAGCGGAAGCAATGACGCTATGTCCCGCAGATTGCAAGAGAAGACTTCTCTTGGTCAAGAGAGATGGATCTAGCCCAACTGAGAGAATCCTATGCATATGAACCCTTGGATCGAGAGCTGCCCCAGGAAAGGGCAGGGTACGGTCGAAACACGTCGAACCGGACTGCGTGAAATGGACGGTCATTGCTCGACGGAAAGGACCCGCTCACCAGCCGCTGTGGGCCGGCTCCATTTGGAAGCAGGTTTGTTCCCCATTAAGCTATGAAACCCGCTCCAGCAGTGCTGGCAAGCGGGCTTATCGGCAGGAGCGCGTAATCATTTACTACTGATTACACACTTGTCGGTGTGCAAAGGTCCCATCTCGCCAGCAGGGGCTACTGGGCGAACAACAACCTGTTTTATGGAAGCACACCATGGTCATAACTTACCCGTGGATGGAGAATCTGTCAATCTGACAACGACGCTGGCATTAACTTAATCAACTGACGGAACGATCCTTCAGGTTCTCGGCAGCGCCGAGCGTGTGAACTCGGGCTGAGCGTCAAGAACCGGCCATGAGGGCGCGGACTCTCTGGATGGCAATTGCGAGGCCGTCTTCCGTGCGCATCTTTGCGCCAAGTAGCGAAGCCCGCTCGCGCATCTCAGTCGTTTGGGCGGCGGCGATTGCACAAGACAAGCTGGCGGCCGTAACGGTATAGACGCTCGCCGCGGAGGGAGCCATACCTCGCAGGTGTAACTGCTTGGCCCAGAAGAACTGGTCTGCTGCGAAAGGCACGACTACCGAAGGAACACCCGCGCGGGCTGCGGAATGGGAGGTCCCGGATCCGCCGTGATGAATGACCAAAGACGTGCGCGGGAACAGCCAATCGTGCGGAGTGGCACCAATGACGCAGAAATTCGCTGGCAACTCCAGCGAATCCGCTCCGCTCCAGCCTGGGTAGAACAGGGCTCGCTGGCCACCTACGGCGGCAATCAAGATGTCGAGCATCGCGCGCGGATCGAAACCCAGCATGCTGCCGAATCCAACATAGATGGGAGCGTCGCCCGCGGAGAGGAAGCTTTCGAGCGACGCAGGAGCATTCCACTCGCGCACCGGGCGCACCCACTGTCCGCACATCCAGGCGTTGTCCGGCCAGTCTGCCGGTTGCGAAAGCAGGCTCGGCGAGATCCCGTAAAGCATGGGGTGGCCGGACCCGAGCTTGCGTGCCGGTGGCAAGCCCACTTTCAAGCGCGCCGCGTTGGTGGCTTTGCGAAAGGCGAGCCATAACAATCCATAGACAAGGTGATAACTGAAGCGATTGAGCCATCGCGGCATGGGCTGCGGCGGCAAGAATGGCGACGGGAACGAAGAGGTCGGAGTGAGAGGAATCATGCCGGCGCCGATGGCGGGAATGCCCAGCTTTTCAGCCGCCGAGAAACCGACGAACGCAGCGAGGCCGGAGACGATCAGCCCGTCGCTGCCTGTCGCCGTATCGAGGACTTGGCGCATCCACGCGTCGGTATTCTGGTTGGCGAGCTGTGCCAAGGCCTGAGTAGTAGCTCGGAGGCTGTCTTTCCCCGCTGCGAACGATGAGATGACTTTGACCGACTGCAACGTCCCGCGTATGTCTCCCGCCAGCGCCTCGCAGGGGACACCGAGGTCGCGGGCACTGCTCAGTGTCCCGGCGTCGGCCAGCAACTGTATGTCGTAGCCGGCATCCATCAGCGCGCGGCATAGTGCTGCGATCGGCCGGGTGTCGCCCTCCGTGCCGTAAGTCAGGGCAACCAGTTTCATGCTGTACTCCCGCTCCCTGGCTCAGCCCGTCAATCGCACCCAGCCAGAATGGTTATTTTGCTGGCGTTGGAGTCACGACGGGGAAATCGGGAGTGAAGGTGTCGAAAAGGGTATTGAATTCGATCAACTTCTGCACGTCGCCACCGATGGTGACCTTGCCGGCTAACACCTGCTGGCGGAGAGTTGTCTTCTGCAGGGCGACATCGTTCAAGATGGAGCGATCCAAGTTGATGCTTGCGTCGGCATGATCAGAGACCCGGTTGGCAAGATAGGTGAGCGCACTGTTCTCAACATTCACGACGTAATCCTGTTTTGTGTCGGTGAAATGCCAGTTGATGATGATCGTCTTGCCCTCCGCACGGGGGCCGTTGAGCCGCACGCCCATGTAGTCGAAGAAAGCGTCGAGCGGCATACTGGTGACCAGGTCTGAGTTGATCTGCCAATGGTTGGTGCCGGGAAGCTTGCCTCGCAGCTCCTGAGCGGCCTCGAGATAGGCATTGCGCCAAGTGGCAGATTCGCTCTGATAGCCCAACTGTTCCAGCGCATCGGCTTCCAGTTCACGGGCTTCCTTGTTGTCGGGTTCCGCGAAGACAAGTTGGTTCAGCACTTGGGCCACCCAACGGTATTGGCCAGCGGCAAAGTCTTTGTGGGCACGGGTGAGAATGGCCTGAGCGCCACCCATGTATTCCACTGCCTTCTTGCCGCTTTCCACCGGCGGCAGAGGATTGAGATTGGCCGGATTGCCGTCGTACCAACCGAGGACCCGCTGATAGACCGCCTTTGCGTCGTGGCTGACGGTGCCATAGAACTCTCGGGTTGACCATTCTCCGGATAGGCTGGCCGGCTCCTTGAGCACCTCAGCGATCTCGTCGGGCTTATAACCTTCATTGATCAGGCGGATGGTCTGGTCATTGATGAACTTGTACAGGTCGCGCTGCTTGCGCAGAATGCCGTCGATCCGCTCCTGCCCCCAGTATGGCCATTGATGTTGGCTGATGAGGATGTCCGTCTTGGGGCCGAATTCGGCTAGCGCGTAGTTGATGTCCTTGGCCCAGTCGTTGGCGTTGCGGACCTGCGTTCCACGCAACGGAAGTAAGTTATGCAGGTCGTGCGTGACCAACTCGGCCATATTCAAGGTTCGGAACTGCGGATAATACATAATCATCTCAGCCGGGGCTTCAGTATCCGGTGTATTGACGAAGACGATCTCAATACCGTCGATGGTGTGGGTTTCCGTGGGCTTTTCAATGGTGTTGGTTGGTGGAATCAGGCCGGAATTGCCGCTCACTCCTCCCTTACCTAAACCTGCATCGACCTGTCCCTTGTCGCCACGCGGCAGAAGCGGCCCAAACTGGAATGCCGCCCGGCGCATCATGGCGTTGCCGATCACCACGTTTTCATTTACTACCGCATCCATGAAGCCTTTGGGTGCATAGATGTGTACCTTGCCGGCGGCCACGTCGGCTTCGGAGACAACGCCTTTGACTCCTCCGAAATGATCGAGATGGCTATGGCTGTAGATCACCGCTACCACCGGCTTGTGCGGCCGGTGCTCGTAATAGAAGTCTAGGCCCGCCTTAGCCGACTCGGTAACGGTCATGGGATCGACCACAATCAGGCCGGTATCTCCTTCGATGATGGTCATGGTGGAGATGTCGAAGCCGCGGACCTGATAGATACGGTCTGTGGCCTTGAAGAGTCCGTTGGCGGTGTTGACCCGGGCGTGATGCCACAATGCGGGATTCACAGTGTCGGGTGCGTCAACTTGATCGAGAAAACCATACTCCCCGAGCGCATTCGCGTAAGACCCTACCTTAGCGGCCTTAATGGCTGAGTCGGGTAGCGTAGCGATGAAACCGCGATGGGCCTCCTGAGCCTCAATTCCGTTGTCGGTAGGCAAATGAGCGGCAGCTTGCTGGTTGGCCCGGACGGTGGGCGGCTCGGCGTTCTTGGGCACAGTCACCTGCGCGTTGGCGACAGCCGTCACGAACGCAAAGCTTGCGCAGAACAATGTTGTAAATCCAATTAAGAATGCAACCGCAAAACGTCGCTTATGAGAGAATCCAACTCCGAATTCTGGCACCAAACGTTCCTCCTGGAATACTCGATTCTGAAATAACTATGTTTCGTCTCATGCATATTCAGGCGCCGCCGAGCCCGTGATCCAAAGCAAGATTGCGCGCCACTGTTGTTGGTTAGAAGGGCAGCCGTAAAGTAATTGCTGTGGAGTGATTATTCGGATGGTAATGAGAGACAGCTATCTGTTGACCGATGCCGAATGTCAATCCAAGCCGTCCTGGTTTACCACTAGCGTCGTGTGAAAGAGGAATTCGACCTACAATAAGGCCGGGAGTGGCAAAGACAGCGACGTCCCCGTCCGTAGAACCACCTTTGTAGAATGCAGAATTAAGTTCAACTTCAGGCCAGAAAAAGCGAAACATCCCGCTCTTCGCGATCCGATACTGGGCGACGTTATTCCAGGTAATGGTATGTCCCAGGCCTTGCGCATTAGTAACTGGCAGCGTTCCACCCGCTGTCGATGTGAATGCAGACTTGCCGAAGCCCTTTCCCAATGCAATCGTAGGCGTAACTATTGCGCAGCAGCTCCCGTTGCCATTCTTGCCGGTAGGAATTGACCCTGCAAGAAACGCGGTCACGATCACGTTGCCATGCTCCTCATCGCGCGAAAAGAAGCGTTCCTTGGCTAGAAAAGAAATGTCGCCAAATCCGTCCGATGCACCATTAGAGCGATTGAAGAACGGCGGAACGTTGACGATGATTTCCGTGTGGCGCTCGGGAATTAGTTCCAATCCTTTGCTATTTCCGTAGTTCCAAATTGCGAATCTTTTGGGATTGTATTGGTGCACGAAGTCGGTGCGGATCTCCTGCTCCAGGCGCGGCGTCACCGTGACCAGAGGCGTCACCCAGTGCGGCTGCTCGGCTTGCGTTGCGCTCACCCGCGCTTGATAACGCTCAATGAATGTTGTTTGGCCAGGTACCGAGCCGGAGGTCAGAGCCAATAGCAGTTCCGTAGCCAACAACACAAATCTCCCTAACCTCATAATCGTCAGTCCAATCTTTCCAAGGCAGGGAAGTGAAAACGGCCATTTAGAATTTCGGCCCGCGGCTGATAGAGGCGTAGTGTCAACTGCAGTCGGCCGGATTCTGGAACAGGGAGCCAGTTAGCGGCCAGGTCTGCGGCTGGCGCATCCTTCTGGATCAGAATGTCCAGCGAACCGTCGGAGTTGTGCTTCAGTCCGCGAGTTCGGTCGCCAATCGCATAGCGGTGCAGCGGATTGTCGGAGAAGAACAACCGGCCGTCGGACTGAACCTCGTACATGGATAAAGACCAGAAGCCGTCCAATGGCAGATCTTTAGGTACACGCAGGCGATAGCGATAGGTTCCGTCCAGCGGACGCCCCTTAGAATCCGTTACCGCACCAGCGTAGATTGCCTCCTCACGAGTCAGAGCCAGCAATCCCGACAGCGCAACCGAAGCACGCAGGTCGTAGTCAGTACCGAAGTTGCCAGTGCCGGGCGCAGAGTAACTCCAGCCATCCACAACCCGCCGCGACCATGAGGTAGCGCTGCGCAATTCCGTCTGGGCCTTGGGCAGGTTCTCGCGCCAGATTCGCGCCAATTCGGGCGTCAATGGGCCGCCGCCGGGAACTATGCCCACCTTCGCGATTTCTGCGAGAACGGCAACATCCTGTGCAGGCGGTGGATTTTCTCCGAGTGCCTGATTCACCACGTCCACAAAGTTGGGGCCGTCATTCGCCAAGGGGGCAACCGGCGTATGAGCGCTCGGAATGATCGGAGGCGCAGTCAGCACGATGGCGTCCTGAAGGCGGTGCACAGCATCGAGATCGTCCGGCCCATCCACAAGAATGCGCACCAGGAGTGTCACATCCGGTGTCGGTGCATGGATGACCTTGACCCCTTGAGGGGCCTGCCCGCGCCAGATTGGGCCAACCACCAGGAAACTGCCAGCCTTCGTCCCGGTAGTGCGTCGCCCGATGTATGCAAAGTTATTCGTGAACTCGTCCATCAACGCGATTGAGTAGTAGCGTTGCCCAAAGTTGGGCACGTCGATCCGCACTGGCCCGGCTCGCAGGTCCAGATTCGCCAAAGAATAAAGCGTGTCGTTGTTGGGAGTCGTTACCTGCCTGGATGTGTAGTCCGCCAGTGCTCGCGAGTGGGAAAGAGTGTTAAGTGGCAAGCGGTGTGGATTCGCAGGATTGAAGCTCTGCTGATAGCGCAGCCGGGCAATCTCGTACACGGGCAACGCGTAATTGTAGGCTCGCGTGATCAGTGGGTCCGGATCCTCCGGCGTTGTCGGTGGGGCTGCGGCCTTGGACTGCACTGCTAACAGCGTTGTCAAAGCCAGCAGCACAAGGCCAAAGAAAGAGAAGGTATCTCTACGAACGGATTGCGGTGGCATTTTATTCTTTCTGTTAGTTATTCAAGACGTATAGATTGCAAATGCTAAGGTTCCTGACCAACTCAAAACAAATCTCCAATTGGCGGGAATGTAAAAAGCAGACTTAGTCCAAGAAGTCCAAATGCAATTGCGCTAATGCGTGACATAGATATGGTCTGCTTTCGCCACCGCAGCTCGAAGAATGTCCAGGCTAGGAGCCAAACAAGAATAGCCAGAGTGGTTTCGCCAGAAAGAGGACCAGTGGGCTTGTAAATGCTGAATAGATTCTTTAGGAATGCCGATTTGTCGGCTGCGATCGAAGTCAGAGCTACCGCAAAAGAACCAATCCCCGCTGAAAGGACCGCCGCCGCGCCGGAACCGTTAGGAATGGCGGGAGTGTCTACCGGAACTACGTCATGTGTGCCCCTCATTTGTCTCCTTGGGCAAGATGAAATGTCTTGCCACCCTCGACGGGCGCGTTCTTGTTGAGCATCGCGCCGAAGAATCCTGCAATTCCTGCGGCTGCGAGCGACACCGCGACAAATCCCAGAACTGCGGAACGCAGTTGCCGGTGATTCCTAAGATCATGGCCGTACTTCACCACGACGGCAGCGGCCATCGTGATAGCGATAGGCACAATCCACGCAACATGTTCCTTCCATTCCATACCGATCAAGTGCCACTGCTTCGTTTCGGGTCTTGACAGCAGAAGAGCGCGCGAAAAGGCCACAAGGTTAGCAGCTCCAGCCGGAGGGACGGCTCGATACCACGGATAGATGACGTACGTTCCGGAAAGTACCGTAAGCCATGCGAGCAGGGCCATGGCGGACAGATAGATGGCTAGAAATCGCACCTCGCCATGTGCATTCGCATCCTGCGTACCGACTGAGCGCTTTCGATACAGAGCGACAACGGCTCCCGAGCCCGCAAGCAGATAAAGTGCGCCAAAGCCCATGCCATGAATTAACGTCCATAGTTCGCGAGTCGTGATTTCCATCGGTCAAGGCCTCTATTGATCGTCAGACTGCATCCGAAAATGCTGGAAGATTGGCCTCTTCATCTTTGTCAACCTTCACGACCGGGCCTCCGGGGGCCAGTTCGCTGCCGGCAATATTCGACTTGAAAATGGGCCATAGCATCTGCGCGTACCAGGGATCGCCCTCGTAATGAGATATTCCGTATGCCTTGGGGTACTTGCGCGAAATATGGGCCGTGCCGAATATCACATCCCATAGAAAGAACATATTTCCGAAGTTGCCACTGTAAAAGCCCACGCCATCATCCGTGCTCGAAGCATGGTGCGCATGATGAGTTGCGGGCGTTGAGATCGTCCGCTCCACCACCCAGGCAATGGGATGTAGCACCTTGTATCGGTAGAGCGGCCGGTCCCAGGGAAGGCTGGAATGAGCCAGTGTGGTGATCGTGGACTTCACTGCGAGCACCACCACTGCGGACGGCCCTAGCCCCAGGTAAACGAGAGCGCTGGTCAGGTAAGTCTGGGAGAAGAAGATCGTATAGATAACATTTTGACGGCTGGCCATGGACATGCCCATGTATGGAGCGGAATGATGAGTTCGATGGAACCGCCACAACCAGGGGATCTCGTGATGCAGGCGGTGATACCAATATTGGGTCAGGTCGTCGGCTACACAGACGATGAGGAATCCCCAGAAAAACGGTACCCAATGAAAGATGTTGTGCTCGCGTGGGAAGAGGATCGGAAGCACCTTGACGCTGAACCACGCGAAGAAGGGGCCCGAGATGAGCTTTGGGAATGCGAAGCAGGCGATGTCGAGAGACTTCTCGTTCTTGGTCCAACTCTCGTCGTACATTCCGAAGGCAAACTCAATGATGCCGAGCACAAGGACAAACACAATAAAGCGGTTGCCCCCGAACGATGTTGCGGCACGCTGCAGGAGGCCTTCGGCGCGCTGAGCGGAGGCGAGCGTGTGATCCCACTGTCGGCCTCCGTGCAAGGCGAAGAACAGCAACATGAGCACCGATGGCAGCGCGTAGAGAAGTACGCTCAGCAAGGAATTACGGATGATTCTACGTTTGATGCGGGGGTCAATTCTCACGAAACGCCTCAAGAGTCGTCCGGTCCACCCTCTGCCCTTGCAGCGATGTACCGACTTAGTGGGGGAACTTGAAACTGGCTTGAGTGATCCAAAGCAAAGAACAGATGATGATGAGAGGCACAATTGCTACAACAACTCCCACAACGATCTTCTTTGCCAACAGAGTTATATCTGACAGGTGCACCGTGCACCTCCTGGTGTGAATGAATGCCGCTTCTCGGCAGTTGCCTTGCTGAGAAGCGGCACCGGGGTTAGAAGGTGACCTTCGCCGCAAGCTGGATCTGACGCTCAAGACGCTGGAAGGTGGGTTCAGTACCTGCCGAGGAGACCTTCCCGAAAGTTCCTGCACCTACGGTAGCCGCAGGATTGTTGAACTGCGGTGTGTTGGCGAGGTTGAACGTCTCTACACGCAACTGCAGCACCGACCTTTCCGTGATGTGGGTGTTCTTGAAGACCGAAAAATCCACATCTTTTGTGCCGGGGCCCTGAAGGATGTTACGTCTGGTGTTTCCCCACGTTCCCGCGGGAGCATTCGTAAAGGCGGCGGTATTGAACCAGGTTCCAGCGTTCGGGAGGTGCTGGCGCTGGTTAGCCGGCAGCGATCCGTTGCCGTTGCCGGACAACAACTGTGCCCTCGGGGTCAACCCGTCACCCACGCCGGCCGAAGAGAGGACCGAGAAGGGGGCGCCGTCAAAGAAGTTGAAGACGGAATTGATCTGCCATCCATTCACCAGACCTCCCAGTGTCCCTGTTCCCTTGAACGGCAGTTCGTAGGTCACGCTGCCGACTACGCGATTCGGAATGTCCGTGTCTGCGTTGCCGTAGTCAAACGGGATGTTGAAGGGGTTGGTGACGGTGCCTGGGCTACCGGTTGCGTCATCCAGCGCATGGCTGTAGGTATACGAAGCAAGGAAGCCAAGGCCGTGAGCGCGACGCTCTGCCGTAACCTGTAGTGCATTGTAGTTGGAAATCTGCCGGGTTTCAAGCTCGTTGATTTGCGCGAAGAACGGATACGGGCGCACTGCCGAAACCGTGGTCGCACCGCCTGCCGCAATCGGACCAGCGTTGATGTCCCGCAAATGGTCCAGGTGCTCGCCCCTAGTTCCTACGTAAGCGATTTTGAGGACGGTTGCGAATGGAATCTGCTGCTCGATGGTGGCATGCCATTGCTCGCTGTACGGCGTTTTGGCATTCGGATCCTGGGAGTAGGCCGGCGTGTTAGCGACCAGCGTACTGCCAGAGGTGACGACTGCGTGCACAAAACCATTGGAGGTGTAGTTGAAAGCCGCCCCATTACTAGCTGCTCCGTAGGTCGCGGAGTTGTTGAAAGCCCAGTAGTTATCCACTGGGACGTTGGCCGAGAGACCGCTGGAGTTGGTTACGTTAGGCGCCGAATAATAGATGCCGTAACCAGCATGGAAGACCGTCTTGTCAGTGACCCGATACGCAAATCCAATGCGAGGCGCAAAGTTGGCGTTGTTGCCACCCAAGCCACTGCGTGCAATGCCATTCGATCCGACCTGCTCGAGTGCGGTAGTGGAGATGGAGGGAACGAAGTCATACTCCTTGTTATTGACTTCAGTCCAGGGCCAGCCTAGGAAGTTTTCGTAGCGAACGCCAAGATTCAGGGTCAACCTGTTATTGAACTTGTAGTTATCCTGCGCGTAGAAGGCCAGATCGCTCTGCCGCAATCCAACCGTACCGCTGGGATAGGAGTAGGTTCCGCTCGTAGGAGCCCCGAGGAGGAGATCGGTCCATGCCAGGCCGGTGTACCGGGTGGCGTATGCCGAGGTGCCGTGTTCCGAAGACGTCTGGAACATGTTGTACTCAAGACGGACAAACTCGAACCCGAGATCCAGCGAGTGTTTTCCGCGAACTAGGTTGACGTCGTCATCTGTCTGATAGTTGTTGGTTCCAATCTGCGACGGACTGTTGGCCGCGTCACCGATCGATGTATAGCCCGAAAAGGTGAATACCGGCAGTCCATCGGATCTGGGCTGACCAGCGACCTCTACACCCGGAATGCCCAGTTGAGTGGGAAGATTAAGTCCCGCGTCCCAGTTTCCTGCATTGACGAAAAACCGCGACCAGCCGAAGCGCACTGTGTTGATCGTGGTGGGAGATAAGATGTGCGTCTCACTGACAACAAATTGGTGGGCCGGATTCGTTGCCGGCCCGACGATTGTAGCTCCAACCAGGGGAGTCGGCAGGATGCCCGGGATTTGGAGGCTATCTTCCGATTGGCTATAGCGGAAAAAGCCGCTGTCTTTCTCGGAAAATTTGTGGTCGATCTTTATATCGAACTGGTCTCCATTGTCGACACGGATTGGGTTGTATTGGAAGTTGTTGGCAATCGTCGCTCCCGGAATATTGGGCGACGCATATTGTTGATAGAACTTTAGAACGTTGGCTCCACTCGTGTTGATGTAAGGGTCAGTGAAGGGGATGAAGTTGTTGACATAGGGAACGCCCAACGGGTTCTTGATGGCTGTCGGGTATGCGGAGAAACTATAACCCGTAGGGGTGATCGTAAAGTCCGGAACGCTGTCGATATTGGCTTGACCCTGACCAAGTCGTGATCCAGCATAATCGACGAAGAAGAACGTCTTCGGATTAGTGCGCTTAGGAAACAGCGGCCCTCCAAAGGTGGCTCCGAACTGGTTTTCACGCAGGGGATTCTTTGGGCCCGTGACAAAGTAGTTCCTGGCGTTCAATGCCGTATTACGGAAGTACTCGAACACATCGCCGTGATACTTGTCAGTTCCGGACTTGAAGAGCAGGTTGACGGTCCCTCCGTTGCCGCGGCCGTAGCGCGCGTCGGCATCGGCGATATCTTCCGAGAACTCCTGAATCGCTTCGATCGGCGGGAAGATCACAACAGCGAGGCCGTTGTGGTTCTCGTTATCGCCGATTCCGTCGAGTAGCAGGCGATTCTCCTGGTAGCGAAGGCCGTTGAACGCAAAGTTGGTTGCGCCGCGCTGCATGGTATACGGAACGCTGGTGATCTGGATGTACGCCGGCTGAGCCCCTGCGCCAAGCCCAATCAAGCCGGCAAAGTTGCGGCCTTCCAAAGGGAGGTCCCTAACGGCTTGCTCTGTGCGGAGATTGCCTATGGAAGATGAGTCGGTCTCCAACAGTTGGCCTGTTGCCTGCACCTCGATGGTCTCGCTATTCGCACCGACAGCCAAAGTTGCATCGACGGAGACACGTTGGCCAACCTCCAGTCGAACTGTCTCGACAACCTTCTTGAAGCCAGGAACACTGATCTCAACTGTGTAATTGCCGGCCTTCAGCGGCGGCGACACATACAGCCCTTGTGCATTCGAGGTCGAATCAGCGGTCAGCCCGGTTTCGGTGTTTCGCACCGTCACCGGAGCACTCGTTATCACCGCACCCGTATTGTCTTTCACGACGCCCGTGATGATTCCGGTTTCCACAATCTGCGCGTGCAGCGTCGAGGCCAGCAGGACGACTGACAGGGCTATCAGTAGGGTTGAAGTGCTTTGCTTTAGAAGAACTCGAAGTGTAAGACGTGCAGCAGACATGATGCCTCCAAAAGTTGCGATCCAGAGCGATCGTCAAAAAAAATGGCCCGCGACGAACTGTCGTGGGCCACTGCAATGCGCAACCATTGTGCGCTGCTAGTTAGGTTTGCAAGATGCACTTGACCACGACGCAAGTCGCATCCTCTTCAGGAAAGTGAACAATGCAACAACAAAGAGTTGTTGTGCGGGTGATCTGCGGATAGTCGTTCATTGATATCTTCCTAAGAAATACGCTTCGACGGTATGCGCCTCTCAATCAGACTTTGCTTGAGTGGAACGCACACACATCGGAATAAATCCAGATGCTTAGGGTATGCCGAGCCAACGACCAAACCTGCATACTGCCTTGTCAGGGCTGGAGGTGCAATCAGCACACAATAAATTATGAGAAGGAGGAGAGAGGACGCGGAGTCAACAACACGAGCGACGGAGAGTCGACTCGGCAGCGGGTAACAGCACCGCCAGCATGTAGGTTGATTTCTGCATAAACCAGATATTTTCATAGACCAAACATTGTGTCAAGCTTTGCTGAATGGATTTTGTCAAATACCACGAAGATTTCATCTAAAGAATCACAGTTAGTTTCGTTCGGCGGGCTCTACTACTTGACAGCGGTAGGAACCCGATGCATTATCGAAGTCAACCCCTGCTTCAGGTTCTGTCCTGATTTGTTGGGAGTACGACTGCACAAAGGAATCGCAGCCTCATGAACTTGCGCAACGCATCCCGCTGTTGTTGTCGCCCTGTTGTCACGGCGACAATCGAGCAGACTTGTGGGATGGCGGTGCTGATGCGGTCATAACTGATCCGCCTCAACTGAATCTTCGTAATCCACGCCCACGAGTCTTTGCCTCGTGGGTTTTTCATTGGGCGACAAGCCTGCTGACCCGATTGCGATTCAGGAAGAGAGCTGCATCACGATGAAACCGTTTCATATTATGGCCAAGCCGCATGGGCCAATCTGCAATCTCAATTGCACCTATTGCTACTATCTCGAGAAGGAAAACCTCTATGCGGGCAGTGGTCGCGACTTCCGCATGGCCGACGATGTGCTCGAAACCTACATCCGTCAATACATTCAATCGCAACCTGCGCAGCACGTCAGCTTTGCCTGGCAGGGTGGCGAACCGACCCTCTTGGGGATTCCCTTCTTCGAGCGTGTGGTTGATATACAAAAGAAATATGCGAACGGTAAGACGGTCGACAACGCATTTCAGACCAACGGGACCCTGCTTGACGATGCATGGGGAGAGTTCCTTTCGCACAACAAGTTTCTGATTGGAATTTCGATCGATGGACCGGAAGAGGTTCACGATGCCTACCGTTTGGACAAGGGCGGACAGCCAACCTTTGCGCGCGTGATGCGCGGTCTTGGCATTCTCAAGAAACATGGCGTGGAGTTCAACACGCTCACCGTTATCAACCGCAAGAACTCCTATCGTGCGCATGAGGTCTATCGCTTTCTCAAGCAGATTGGCAGCAAGTATCTACAGTTTATCCCTATCGTTGAGCAGGTTGCGAAGCAGCCAGACGCCAACGGGCTGGTGTTGTTGAAACCCTACTCGCGACAGGAGTCGTCCGTCTCCGAGTGGTCGGTTGAGCCACTCCAGTTCGGTCGCTTTCTGCAGGCGGTCTTCGACGATTGGGTCATTCAGGATGTGGGGCGCATCTATGTGCAGATCTTCGATGTTGCGCTTGAATCGTGGTACGGCGTGCCGCAATCGCTTTGTGTCTTCGCCCCTACCTGCGGGAGTGCGCTGGCGGTGGAACACAACGGAGATGTCTACTCTTGCGACCACTTTGTCTACCCCGACAACCGTCTGGGCAACATCATGTCGCAGCCTCTAGCTAGCATGGTCAACTCGCCGAAGCAGAAACGCTTCGGCGATGGCAAAGCTATTCTTCCTTCCGACTGCCAGCAGTGCGATGTGCGTTTCGCATGCAACGGCGAGTGTCCCAAGCACCGCTTCACGCAAACGGCATCCGGCGAGTATGGGCTGAACTACCTGTGCGCGGGCTACAAGCACTTCTTCCATCACATTGATCCATATATGCGCTTCATGGCCGAAGAGCTTAGGCAAAATCGAGCCCCGGCGCGAGTGATGGGGTGGGCCCAAGCCAGGGAAAAAGTCCCATCTTCACCGGTTCGGACGCAGAAAGCATTGGGAGTGGTTCGCGCCTAGCAGCATGGACCAAAGTTGTGGCTGGAACTGCGGCTGAAGATCGTCGGTCTGACTCATCACTAATCAATCAACTAACTCATGTCTTAATGATTAGCCAAATAGGAGCTCTATGAAAGACAAAAGTGTATTGAAGACATTGGCCTCGACGCTGATACTTGCGACGAGTGCGAGACTCTCACTGCAGGCCCAAACGAGCCAGCCGTATCAGGGTACCGTTGGCAGAACCCTCGCCGACTCGAAAGAATGGTGGCCGGCGCCTGTGAAAGCGCCTGCCGGTGCCCCAAACGTGGTGTGGATACTGATTGACGATGTGGGCTTTGGCGCTGCCGGAACATTCGGCGGACTCATCCAGACTCCCACCTTCGATGCTCTTGCCAGCAACGGTCTACGCTATACCAACTTTCATACCTGCGCGATCTGCGCACCGACCCGAGCGGCGCTGCTGACCGGCCGCAACAGTGCATCCGTGCATGAATCTGGCTTCTCACATACTGTGATGTCTGCTGGCTTCCCCGGCTGGGACGGCCGCGTGCCTGCAACTGCCGGTACTATCGCCGAAATCCTGCGCGACAACGGCTACAACACCTTTGCGGTTGGGAAGTATGGTGTAACTCCGGACGAGGAAGCAACTGACGCCGGCCCCTTCGATCACTGGCCAACCGGAAAAGGTTTTGACCACTTCTTTGGATTTCTCGGCTCACAAACCGACCAATACAAGCCGGACCTCGTGGAGGATCAGGCGCATGTCCGTCCTGATGGCCGGCACCTGAGTGACCAGATCACTGACAAAGCGATATTTTATATCGACCGCCAGAAGAAGTCTGCGCCGGATAAGCCGTTCTTCCTCTACTACGCGCCCGGCGCCACGCACGCTCCGCACCAGGTAGACAGATACTGGAGCGATCAATACAAGGGCAAATTCGACAAGGGCTGGGACGCGTACCGTGAAGAGGTTTTCGAACGGCAGAAAAAACTCGGCGTCATTCCTGCTGACGCGCAACTTCCCGACCGCAACCCGGACATCAAGGCTTGGGACAAGTTGACGCCGGAAGAGAAGAAGCTCTACGCGCGCTTCATGGAAGTGTATGCAGGTTATCTAACCTACACAGATTTTGAAATTGGCCGGCTGATCAATCACCTGAAAGAAACCAACCAACTGGACAATACACTCATATTCATTTCGATCGGCGACAATGGCGCAAGTAAAGAGGGAACTCTGAACGGAACCGTCGATCAAGGTTTATTGGCCAGTGCGACTTCGGAACAAGAAAATATTACACACAACCTCAATAAAATTGGTGAGATCGGCACATCTGCAGCAACCAATGGGAACTACCCATTGGGCTGGGCACAAGCCGCAAATACGCCGTTCAAGTATTGGAAGCAGGATGCAAATAGTGAAGGTGGTACTCACAATCCGCTTATCGTCTATTGGCTCAAGGGCATCAAGGACAAGGGCGGCATTCGCACCCAGTACAGCCATGTAATCGATCTTCTGCCCACGACCTTGGACCTTGTAGGCATCAAGGTGCCCGAAGAGATTCGTGGCATCAAGCAGCAGCCTATTGAGGGAACTTCCTTGGCCTACTCGATCGACGACGCGAAGGCACCTACCCGTCATACGCTGCAGTACTACTACATCTTCGGCTCAAGGTCGATTTATGACAAAGGATGGAAAGCCGAACTGGCATATCCAAGCAGCTTTATCACTGGAAACGCGGCGAGCCACCAGCCTTTCGATGAGAACGCCTGGGAACTCTACAACCTCAACGATGACTATACGGAACGAGTTGATCTAGCGAAGAAGTATCCAGAGAAGCTCGCGGAATTGAAGGCCGAATTCGAAGAGCAGGCCAAGTCCCACAATCTCTACCCCTACATCACCTGGGACGATGTGTTCAATGCGCGGATTCACCGTACGCCAGGATCCAAGTCATTTATCGATGCTGTAAAAGATGTCACCAAGAGTAGTGATAACCAATAGTTTGCTTTCCTCAGGCCGGTGGGGTTTGGTGAAATCCAAAGTCCCGCGCTGATTCTCGCCGCAGTCAGCTATTGGCTGGCTGCGGCATTTCTTCTCTAAGGAACTGTCGCAGCAGGCATAGACAGAGTTCGCCATCCCGCATTACAACCAGCAAGGTCATCTGGAGAACGTGCCATGAATCTTACAAAGCAAGTTGGTCTACTCCTCAGCGGCTCGATAGCGTTGAGTTCCTGGTCTTCCGCCTGGGGCCAAAACGCCACTTCAGCCGCAACGACCGCGGATGCTGCGTTGCCGCGTGAAGAGACGGCGAAGCCTTCGTGGCCACAGTCTCCAAAGGCTCCGTACGGGGCGCCAAACGTCGTGCTGATCCTGGTCGACGATGTGGGCTTTGGTGCGACCAGCACCTTTGGTGGACCGATCTTGACCCCGACCTTCGACCGGCTGGCTGCTGCCGGGCTGCGCTACAACTCATTTCATGTGAACTCGCTCTGCTCGCCGACGCGCGCCGCGCTGCTGACAGGGCGCAATAACCATGAAGTTGGTTTTGGCTCGATCGCCGAGTGGTCCAATAGCTATCCCGGCTACAACACGCTTCTGCCCAAGAGTTCCGCGACCATTGCGGAAGTTCTCAAGGAGAACGGCTACAGCACGGCAGCCTTCGGCAAGTGGCATAACACGCCAACCTGGCAGGTGAGTCCATCGGGTCCCTATGATCGCTGGCCGACTGGACTGGGCTTTGAGCATTTCTACGGATTTCTTCAGGCCCAGGATAACCAGTACTACCCGCGCATCTATCGCGATACGATCCCAGTCGAACCGTCCAAGAGCCCAGCACAGGGTTACCACTTCACTACGGACATCACTAACGACGCAATCAGTTGGCTGCATCAACACGACGCAGTTGCTGGAGATAAGCCATTCTTCATCTACTACGCCACCGGCGCGACGCACACGCCGCACCAGGTGCCGCAGAAGTGGATCGACAAGTACAAGGGCAGATTCGACCGTGGCTGGGATGTGATTCGCCAGGCGGCCTTCGATCAACAGAAAAAGCTTGGCGTCATTCCCGCTAACGCCGAGTTGACGCCGCGTCCTCCCGGACTTCCCGCATGGGACTCTTTGACGCCACAGCAGAAGAAGTTGTTAGCGCATCAGGCCGAAGTCTACGCGGGCTACGCCGAACAGACTGACTACGAGATCGGACGCCTGCTGGATGCGATTCGCGAAGAAGGGCAGGCGGACAACACTGTCGTGCTGGAGATATTCGGAGACAACGGCGCCAGCGCTGAGGGCGGCCTTGAAGGCTCGGATGCTCACGACGTCAACGGAAAACCGCTAGCCATCGAGGCCCGCACGGACACTGCTGATCTGCTGGGCAGCGAGACCTTCATGAATCACTACGCTGCGGCCTGGGCATGGGCTCTAAGCTCGCCATTTCAGGGGACTAAACAGGACGCTTCTCACCTTGGCGGCACCACCGATCCACTGGTCATCGACTGGCCCGGCCACATCAAGGATGCAGGAAGTGTGCGCACGCAGTTCTCGCATGTGAACGACATTGCGCCGACCATCTACGATATCGCCGGAGTTACTCCGCCTGCGAGCATCAACGGCGTTGCGCAGACCCCGCTCGAAGGCACCAGCCTTACCTACACCTTCGATCATCCTCAAAATCCAACGCGCCACACAGTGCAGTACTTCACCACTAGCGGCAACCGCGCCATCTACAAGGATGGATGGTGGGCCGGCGACCTCTACCATACGACTTGGGAACCAGCTGGAATCCCCAGAACCGGGGCAAGCGACAAAGACCTCGGCAACCATCCCTGGGAGCTCTACAACCTGAACGACGACTATAGCCAGGCCCACGATCTGGCCGCCAAGAATCCGGAAAAACTCAAAGAACTGCAGCAGGTCTTCGAGTCGGAGGCTGCGCGCAATCAGGCATATCCTGTCATTCCCTTGCTTGAGGTCTATCCGATCCGACAGGCCGGAGGACAGAAGGTCTTCACTTATCGGGAGGGCGTGGAACGACTTCAACCAGCGGTTGCCCCTCAGCTTGGGGGACGTAGCTACACGATCACTGCGGATGTCGATGTACCGGCCAACGGAGGCGATGGGGTGATTCTTGCGCAAGGCGGCCAATATGGCGGCATTAGCCTCTTCGTCAAGGACCGCCGCGTGGTTTACGAAATCAACGCGTACGGAAACCCGTCCGGAAAACTGATTGCTTCAGATGAACTCAAACCGGGCAAGGCGCATATCGTGCTGAATCTAACTCCAAACAATGCGAGCCCGCAGTCAGGTATACCGTTCGGGGCGCGTCAGCCGGTCTCCGCGGTGGGTCAACTGACGATCAACGGACAGCCCCAGGGCAAGGCCCAATTCGCCAATGTGAATCTTGCATTTGCCGAAACGTTGGATGTCGGAAGCGACCTTGGAACACCCGTAAGCCCTGACTACAAGTCGCCCGACCGCTTCACGGGGAAAATCGACAAGGTGATCATCGAGATCAAGTGATACGGATATACGACGCTCTACAACTGTAGTGTGAGTGAACGGAGGGGTGAGTTGACGCTTGCTCTACCGCTTTGAATCCTGACCGCATCAACATCCAGTTGTCAGATTTCACCGATCCACCTTGCCCCTCTATCATTTGCCGATGATGGAGGGGCACAATTCTGTTCGGAGCAGCTTTTCCAAACGGGGAAGACTGTCTGGAACGCAACGAACGGGTTGGGAAGCCGGAAAGCCATCATTTGGTGGACACTACACCGCGATAGGGGCTACATTCTTGATGTCGGTGAGACGCTCACCAGATCTGAGCGTTCGGCCGACGGGGAACCATGCAGACCTGCCGCCTCCTAACCGTTCGATGTTGCCGCCCGGATCGATGTAGAATCGCTGGCCGATGTCGATTGTTCGTTGGTGCTCTTCTTTTCGTCCTTCTTCTACCTCTAGCCCCGGCAGCGCAAGTAACCCAGTCAAATGAGTCCGTTAGGTTCCGATTGCACGACGGTTACCTGATGGTTGTTCCGGTCATGATCAATGGAACCGGCCCATTCAATTTTCTGCTGGACACGGGAACAACCCGGACCGTGATCGATCCCGATCTTGCACGGCAGTTGCAAACTCCGGCCATCGGCGATGTTGCAATCACCACGGTCCTGCATGTGCGCCAAGACAAGTTGGTACAGCTTCGGGATGTGAGTCTGGGTCACTCTTCCGTAGCTGGCCTGGGAGCGGTCGTGGATAAACTGGCGCGGCAGAAGATACTGGCCCCAGGTATTCGTGGCGTGCTGGGCGAGGAATTTCTGTCCAAATTCAACATTCTCATCGACTTCAAGCAGCGCTGGCTGCGCTTCGGCGATGCACCTCCTGCCGGGGAGCGATGTCGATTCCAAGCGATCGGCCAGTATCAGGGTGCCCCCACAACCAACCGGCTACTGATTGCGGCCCAGTTGGTGGGAGTGAGTGACGACCAGTTACAGCTGCAGTTGGATACCGGTGCCAAGTTTCCTGAGTTGTTCCCTGTCAGCCATGATTCCCGTGATGCCCACTCCTGGGGTGGGTCGATGGCGACCAGCAGCGGTACGAATGACACCACTATCTATTCAAATATCACCATCAAAATAGGCGCGACAACGATCCGGAACCTGGATGTAGTGCAGTCCCGACACAGCGTTGCATTCGATGCAGTGGGCCTGCTGCCTGCATCCATCTTTCATCGCATCTACATCAGCCACTCCGGTGGGTTTGTAGTCTTCAATCCCGGCGATTGAATGCCGTGTTGATCGGCAACTCCCTCCTGTTCAAAGGTGGAAGACCCTGTCGGCTCCATATACAAGGCCGAGGGTGATCGCAGCGATCGCGATCTCGCCGATGGTTCCTACTAAAAGAGGACGAATACCCTGCTTGCTGAGATCACGGATGCTGGTCCGGAGCCCTACGCCAGCGAAGGTGAGCAGAAACGCCCAGCGCGAAAGATTGCCCACCGCCAGGAGCTGCGGCTTGGAGAAGAAGCCGATGGTCGCCAGTAATGAGATCAGCAGGAAGCCGAGTACAAACTTAGGGAACTTTTGCCACAGGAACGCTCCCTTATTTTGGATTCCGGCTGCCTGTCCCTTCGAAGCCCAGTAGATTGCATAACCAAGCACCACGAAGCCAATGAGCGCATTGCGGCAGGTCTTGGTGAGAACCGCGATCTTGCCGGCGGCGTCGGAGTAGAGTGCGCCCGCGGCGGCAGTTTCTGCGGTATTGTCCACCGCAAGGCCGGTCCAGACGCCGTAGGCGTGGTCAGATAAGTGCAACGCATGGCCGATCACTGGGAAGACAAAGAGCGAGATCGCTCCGAGGGCCAGAATGGCAGCGATTGCATAGGAAGAATCTTCCTCATCGGCTTCGATGGCTCCTTGAGTTGCGATAATCGCCGACACGCCGCAGACGGATGCCCCCACGGACAGGAGCGACACGAGTTTTGGCGCCAGCTTGAATCGTTGGCCGAGCCAGGTCATGAACGCGAGCGCGAGGGCGATCTCGATGAAGACGAGCGCAAGTGAGATACCGCCGAGGCGTGCGATGTCGCCCAGAATGAACCGCGCACCCAGCAGGACGATGCCGGTCTTCAGCCAGAAATCATAGGTGGCGACTCCCCGGCGGCAAATCGCGGGTACACCGACTGTGTTTGCAATGATGAGGCCAATGAGAATGGCCCACAGAACATATTCAATATTGGGGAGCACCAGATGGTGAGCTTTGCCGTAGCGCGCAATAAACTGCTCGATGAACTTGCCACCATATCCGACAGCAGCAAGCAGGAACAGGCCTGGCACGAGGCCAACCCATTCGCCGAGCCTACTTGACGATTGGTCGGGCACAGAAGCGATGGCACTTGCATTTGACATGACGATCTCCTTTGCCTACCAGGGCACAATCTTGAGGACGCCAAAACGGACGAGCAGGGCAAGTCCGATCGAGAGCAGAACAGCCCACGTGTCTGAAGAAATGCGAGCGGACGATGAATGGCGCGCGGAACCCGGCACAGATTGCTCCTTGGAAGGGGAGTAGTCGCAGCCTGACGGCACAAGTGAATGCCGTCGCTGCGTCAGATTTAGTTGGAAATGGGGAGACGAGGGGGTGCCTAGCGTTGAGGACAACAACGCACAGGCTGCTGCAGAGCGACGGCTTTGGCGAGGGTGCTCATGCGTGCTCCATTTGTAACATTCGGGACGGGGCGGGGCAAGTCAAGAGGGCCGCAAAGTCATGAACGCTGGATGAAAAATCAAGGCTATCGGGAATCTAGACTCAGTAACGCGCCGCCAATCCTGGCGTTTCGACCCTTTGTCGCTATTTCCCGGCCGGCGTTACGTTGGTGACAGGCAAGTCCCAATGTGCCAAAAGGATCTCAAATCGTCTCTGTTCCTCGCGCTTATACGTCGCCTGGTCAGGATAGAGCTGTTGGATGAATGCGTCTTCGTCAGGATTTGCCGTCGTTGCGAGAGTTGAGTTTTTGTAGGTTATCGTGACGCGGTAATCCCAGCGAGCATCCTCGGTCATATGATTCGCCGGCGTTTCGATCTTCAGACCGACGATGCGTCCAGTCGCGGCAATCTTCTGGAGCAGCGGATAGTGATTCTTGAGGAACAGATCCAGAAACTCCTGCTGATGACCCCACTGGGTCTTGTAGTAATACTCCACCGTGTATGGCTGGTCCGCTTTGCCCTGCGGGGGCGCGCCCTGCGCAAGCGCCGCGATTGCGCTTGCTGCCAGCAACAAAATGACGAGCAACTTTCTCATAGAGCCCTCCATGAGCCTGGATGATCTATGCTGAGAATACTCCCTCGGCTGTACCGCTCGCTAAGCGTGTAACTGTTTGAGCCGGCGGAGTGCTGCGATCATTGCGTCGATGTCTTCGAAATTGTTGTAGAGAGCAAGCGATGGGCGAACGGTCGTCTCCTGGCCAAAGCGACGCAGCGTGGGCTGGGCGCAGTGATGGCCGGAGCGAACGGCGATGCCTTCACGGTTCAGCGCGGCGCCAACGTCTTCGGTCTTGTAGCCATCGAGTACGAACGAGAGCACCCCAGCCTTCTCCTTGGCTGTGCCGATGATGCACAACCCCGGGATGCTCTGTAGCTCCTCGGTTGCGTATACGAGCAACTCATGCTCGTGGCGCGAGATATTCTCCATGCCGATTGTGTCGAGGTAAGCGATCGCTGCGCCAAGGCCGACCGCGTCTGCGATGTTGCCGGTACCAGCTTCGAATCGGAAAGGCGGCGGCTGGTAGATGGTCTTCTCGAAAGTGACGTCGGCGATCATGTTGCCGCCGCCCTGCCATGGAGGCGAGTCAGCGAGTGCATCCGGCTTGCCATAAAGCACACCGATACCGGTCGGCCCAAAGACCTTGTGACCGGAGAAGACATAGAAGTCGGCGTCCAGGCTCTGCACATCGACGCGCATGTGCGAGACTGCCTGCGCGCCGTCGACCAGCACACGCGCGCCGTAGCGGTGTGCCATCTGCACCATCTGTTGCGCGGGTGTGATGGTGCCGAGTGCGTTTGAGACATGAGTGAACGAAACGAGCTTGGTGCGCGTACTCAGGAGCTTCTCGTACTCGTCGAGCCGGATCTGGCCGCTGTCGTCGACGGGGATGACGCGCAGGATGGCACCTTTTTCGGCTGCCAGCATCTGCCAGGGAACGATATTGGCGTGGTGCTCGATCCAGCTAATGACGATTTCGTCGCCCTTGTTGATGTGCTGGCGACCCCAGCTCTGCGCGACCAGATTGATAGCCTCTGTGGCGCCACGGACGAAGACGATCTCCTTCGACGATGGAGCGTTGAGGAAGTGCGCAACCTTGCTGCGTGCGTCCTCGTAGGCGTCGGTCGCGCGGGCGGCGAGGTCGTGCGCGGCCCGATGGATATTGGAGTTCTCGTGCTCGTAGAAGTACGTGAGCCGGTCAATGACGGCCTGCGGCTTCTGTGTAGTAGCGGCGTTGTCCAGCCAGATCAGCGGATGTCCATTCACCTTCTCGCGCAGGATCGGAAAATCATTTCGAATGGATGTCACGTCAAACTGGCGGCGGATAAAGCCGATATCCGGCACGACCGCAGGCGAATAACTCTGTGCCGGTTGCGCTGGTATCGGGTGCGAGAGCGCACCCGCGTCTTCGAGAAAGTAGAACGGAGAAAGCGCTCCCAGTGCGAGCCTGGCAAAGTCGTCCGTGCCCAGCGGAGCCAGCGGCGGAATGCTGGGCAGCGACGCCTCGAAGCTTGGAAATGGCAGATCGAAGTCCGGAAGCGGCAGACTGAACGGGGAGATCGAAGTGAGCGGTGCAGCAGTCTGTGCGATAGCAGCCTGAGACGGGAGTGACGGAGCGGAAGGTGCGCTGGTACTGAGCGGCGACAGAGACGGGGTTCCTGTGAAGGCTGTCGCCTCCAAAGGAAAACTTACAGGCATTCCCGGGCCGGCTAGCCGCGCGATATCGGCCTCGCTGGGGACTTTGTCGATCGACGGCAACGAAGGCGTTGAAGGCGCGGGTACGCCGAACTGAGGTTGCCGCTTTTCCGTGCCGGGGATCGCAGCCGAGTATGACGTGGGAAAACTGGGCGAGCCGGGCACAGTGGGCGATGCAGAGGGGGCGGGCGGCGCAGGCAAAGTTGCGCCGGCAAAGCCTTGCCCCGCCTGGTTCGGCAGCGCGCGGAAGAACTCGTTCGCCATCTGGGTCAGAGTTGCGACGTCAGGGAAGACGGCACCTACGGCCGGCTTTGCCTGTGCGACCGCATCCTCGTCGAATTGGAAGCCAGGATCACTTGTACTCATGGTAGTTACCGACCTCTACGTTCTCGAGCACGCCGAGAGCATCTTCCGTCAGCACGGCAGCCGAGCAGTAGAGCGAGACGAGGTAGGACGCGATGGAGTTGCGATCTATGCCCATGAAGCGAACGGAGAGGCCGGGAGTCTGCTCTCCGGGCAGGCCAGGCTGGAAGAGACCGACGACGCCCTGACGCTTTTCGCCGGTGCGCAACAGAAGGATATTGCTCTTGCCTGCCGCATCGATGGTGAGTTTGTCGGATGGGATCAACGGGACGCCCCGCCAGGTGAGGAAGGGTGAGCCGAAGATGGTGGCCGTCGGCGGAGGAACGCCGCGGCGCGTGCACTCACGGCCAAACGCAGCGATGGCCCGTGGATGCGCCAGGAAGAATGCCGGCTCTTTCCAAATCTTAGCGAGAAGTTCGTCGAGATCGTCCGGCGTGGGCGCACCCTTCCGCGGCTTGACCCGCGACTCCGGCGCGACATTATGCAGCAGCCCGTAGTCAGAGTTGTTGATCAACTCATGCTCCTGGCGCTCCTTCACCTTCTCGACGGTCAGGCGCAGCTGCTCGCGGATCTGGTCGTAGGGATGGCTGTAAAGGTCGGAGACGCGGGTATGCACATCCACGACGGTGGAGATGGCGCTCAACGTGTACTCGCGTGGCTTCTCCTCGTAGTCGATGAAGCTCTCCGGGATCTTGCGTTCATCGCGAGAGCCACAGGCAACGTCAATCTCCTCGTTCTTGGCCTTGTTCACCCGGTACGTGCCCGACTCAACCGGCACCCAGGAGAGCAACTGAACCAGCCAGCGCGGCGTTATTGCAGTAAGTTGTGGCGGGGTTTTGGCTGTGTTGGCTAGCTTCCGTGCTGCTGCATCCCCTAGCGCGCGGCGATTCTCATTGGTGGGCATTAACTTGCTCCTTTATTCGTAGCTGTCGGATATCTTTGCCGAGTGTATCCGGAGGCAGACCATCGAAAGTCTGTGTCCGGATCCCGACTTCACTTCTCGATCATAGCTGGCTCAGGGAGCAGCTGGAAGGATCCAAGTGCGGTAGTTGTGTCAGTTTGCAATATAAACTCATGACAATGCTCCTCGGCACCTAATAATGTAAAGAATCCGTTGAATCGGCTACGATTGAACCCTTTGGAGCGAACGAATTTGTAGCTGTGAGGTCACAAGCGATGAATCGCTCTCGAAGCTCTGTGACCAGGAGAAAGCAGATGACCGGATCGACACCATTGCTCATCGACGATATCGATTGTGAAATCCTGGCCGAACTCCAGGCCAATGCACGCATTCCATTTGCGGAGTTGGGCCGTCGCGTCGGCCTGTCGACGCCGGCGGTCATCGAACGGGTCCGTCGACTCGAAGAGAAGCATGTGATCCTCGGATACCGTACGCTCGTCGATCCGGCTAAAGTAGGGCTTCCTGTGCGCGCCTTTGTCAAAGTTACGGTGGCCGGCGACATGCTCGCAAAATTCTCCGCACTTGTCCGCACCTTGCCCGAGGTGTTGGAGTGCCATCGGGTTACGGGCGCCGAATCCTTTATGGTGCAAGTGGCTGTGCGGGATGTGACCCATATGGAGGAGGTCATTGACTCGATGATGCCTTACGTTTCGACCAACACTTCGATGATTCTCGCCTCTCCGGTACCGTCGAACAGCATTCTGCCCGCAACTCGCTATGGTGAGAAGCCCCGAGCGAGGAAGCGCGCCGGCAAGTAGAGTTGGCTTCGCAGATCAAGTTGCCGCTCACCGAGCGCTCTCACCATCGGCAGTTGGGAAAGGGTTTTATGATTGCGGTATGGCGGGTATACAAGTGTTTTGGCTTACGGTCATCTTTTTTCTGACCAGTGCTATCAGTGTTATTACCGGCAGCACGTCGCTCATTACGGTTCCCGCGATGCTCCAGTTTCATATTGAGCCGCGCACGGCACTTGCAACCAATATGTTTGCCCTAACTTTTATGAGTATCGGCGGGACTCTGCCGTTCCTGCACAGCCCGGACGTGAACCGGAAGCGGCTTCCGTTGCTGGTTTGTTTGACGTTGCTCGGATCGGTAATCGGCGCGTTTCTGCTCCTAATGGTCCCTATTCGCTCGGTCCCCATGATCGTCTCGGTTGCCGTTATTGCGGTCGCAGTTTTTTCAGTGGTCTATCGCAAGTCGGGTATGCAGGAGTCGGCGATTGCTCCTTCTATCGGTGCCGAAATCGCAGGTTACGTCTTGACCTTCTTGCTTGGAATCTACGGCGGGTTCTTCAGCGGAGGCTACGTCACGATTCTGACTGCTGTATATGTCGCGGTATTTCGGTTTACATTCGTCGAAGCTATCGCCACAACGAAGCTAATGAACGTCTTCTCTTCCGCCGTCGCCACTGGAGTGTTTATGTGGCATGGGCTGGTCAACTACAGACTTGGACTGATTCTCGGCGCAACCATGTTTGTAGGGGCTTTGGTGGGGGCGCGATTTGCCATTCGCATCGGTAATCTGTGGCTCCGCCGGATCTTCCTTACTGCCGTTTGGGCGTTGGGACTGAAGGCCCTGATTTTCGACGTATGGAGAACTCAAGCTGGTTCCGAAACTCCCTCACCCAGTCAATAGCACCGCGATGGCTCGGGCAATTCGGGCGGGTCGGTCGCGCGAATCTGGCACGGTCGGTCATTCAGCGATAGATAGAAAGAAGGATATAGAAAAGCTGTCGCTCCAGGCGGGAACAAGGACATCCGATATGACTGGGAGAAGACAGGGCTGTGGAATCTCGCGTTTCTGGGGAGTATTCGTTGGCGGATTTCTCGCTTCCCACTGGGGCGCGCCTCACGATGTCGCTCTCTCCGAGTCTCTTGCCGCTTCCATTCTGAATGCCATGACGACAAGGCCGCCTATTGCGACAACACCCCTTTATCAGAGAGACAGTAGCTCCGCGTTTCTGATTACATATCTCCTTCTGGGAATGGCGTTCGGAGTGGTGTTGACCAAATCGGAGGTGTTTTTCCTGATCAGCATCGTATGACTCGGAGACGCTTTCGCGATTGAAGCCAGAGGCCGCTGCCCTTGACGTACTGTTGCTACGTCGGTACCTTTAATCCATGGTATTGATGAGCGCCACAGGGTGTATGTGTAGCTGTTGCTTTTGTTGTATAGGCAAGAGTTGCTGCTGCGCGGGTGTGGCCTCCTCCTAGGCGAGTTTAGAAACAACGAAGCCTTTGAAATTCAGGAGCCCACGTATCAGCGCCAAGCGCCAAGCGCGGTGCGCGGGCTTTCCTTTTGCCCACTCAAGATCATCCGGACCAGAACGAGAGGCACCAAGGAGATTCATGGCAACCCCGAACTCCAACCGTCCCACGGAGCCGCACTCCAGCCACAAGCTGCCCATCAACGTGGATCTGCTCGCCATCGGCATCGGACTTACGCTCGCCGCGCTGATCCGCTTTGGCGTGATCCATCAGATCAACTTCTAGGCAGGGAGGCGGAGGTTCCCCAAAAGCAGCCTTCGCCATCGTGCCAGACTCCGCGCGCTCCTCCGATGCTATTAGACGCACCCTTCTCGAATACTCCAGCCCAAGAACTTGATTCGTGAGTCTTGTGTCTTAATGTCACTCCCATTCGAATTGCTCCAAAGCTCCCGCCAATGACTCCTGGTTCCGGAAGACAAGTTGGAAAGACGATTCTCGACCGCATTGGCAGCACGCCGCTGGTGCGGCTCGATCGCCTGACGGCGCACCAGCCCGGCGTTCAGATTCTCGGCAAGGCAGAGTGGGTTAACCCGGGTGGCAGCGTAAAAGACCGGGCGGCCTCCTCCATCGTGACCGCCGCGCAAACCGCGGGCCAACTGCCGCCGGGCAAAATCCTGCTTGATGCGACCTCCGGCAACACTGGCATCGCATACGCCATGCTCGGCGCAGCGCAGGGCTTTCCTGTGAACCTCTGCATGCCGTCGAATGTATCGGCGGAGCGCAAGAGGATTCTTGAGGCATACGGAGCGAAGGTCGTCTGGACGGACCCAGCGGACGGCTCCGATGGGGCGATTCGCGTGGCCCGCAAGCTTGCCGCCGAGCACCCAGAGAAGTACTTTTATGCCGACCAATACGGCAATGAGAACAACTGGCGTGCTCATTATCACGGAACCGCAAACGAGATATGGGAACAGACCGAGGGAAAGATTACGCACTTTGTCGCCTCGCTTGGTACCAGCGGGACGTTCATGGGGACCACCCGGCGTCTGCGTGAGTTAAATCCAAGAATCAAGTGCATTTCCATGCAGCCGGATTCGCCGTTTCACGGGCTGGAAGGCCTGAAACACATGGCAACCGCCATTGTTCCACCGATCTACGACCCGAAATTTGCGGACTGGAACATCGACATGGCTACCGAGCGTGCGTATGCGATGGCGAAGTGGCTAGCGCGTAACGAGGGTTTATTAGTGGGCATTTCCTCTGCGGCCGCTGTGGCCGCTTCTTTAGAGATTGCCGAAGGGGAAGCTGCCGCGCACCGCGAGGCCGTTGTCGTGACCATCTTGTGCGATTCGGCGGACAAGTACTTGTCGGAGCATTTCTGGTCGGACCCGATTGCCGCTGACGGCGCGCTCGTAGAGAGATTGCAAACAGATCGCGCATGAATGGCTGGCTCGACCTCGACTGAGACTTTCGTCCCTACGTCAAAGCATCGACAAGCCCTTCTACTTCGTGCTCGCTGTCTGACTCGCCACAGGCTGCGCCAGCAGCTTCTCGACCAGAGCCGTCGTCTCCCCAACGAGCGCTTCATGCCCTGCGGTATTGCCCGGCCCGGCGAACCCCGCGTGTACCGTTTTCACCAGGCCGTCGCGCCCAATGAAGAACGTGGTCGGCCAGCAGTTCAGGTTCACCCCCTGCGGAATCTTCTCCGCAAGCTGATCTGTCGTGCCGGCAGTCAGGACCGCGTATGGAATCGCGTAATGAGCGATGAAAGCTTTGAGGCGCGCTGTGTCCGTGTTAGGATCACCTTGTTCAAAATCCAAGTTCACGATCTCTAGCCCCTTCGAGTGGAACCTCCTGTAGAGGCTCACGAGAAAGGGCGCTTCATCATGGCAGTTGGGGCACCATGAACCACCCACGGCAACGATGACTACCTTACCGCGAAACTCCGAGTCTGTGTTTGACACGATCTTTCCGGTCAGATCAGGAAAGCTGAAGGCCAAAGGCACAGTCGGATCCTTCACCGTTGTGTGCTGCGTTGGGTCAGTGGGAGCAGGGAGGTTCTCCTTGCGGGCTTCCACTGGCCGCCGGGCGATCAGGTCTGCATTTGCGGACGCGTGCGAGTTGCCAACCAGACTCTTCAGGAGCAGGGTTCCATCCGCCTGCGGCGTTACAGAGTAAAGCGCAGGACCAGCCGCATTAAAGTGACCCACAATATAACTGGAGCCGTTCCAGGTTCCCCAAAGACCACCCGTGTCGCCATCGATGCGCTGAATGACGGTCTTGATGACCTTAGAGCTGCCGCTTGGTCTGTCAGCTCGAAACTCCCACGCAGTTTCTCCCTTTGGACCCTTCGTGGCAATTTCCCAGGAACCCGAGATGTCGGGCGCATTGGGTGCGGATGCAGGATCGGTCTTCACGGCTACGCGCGTGGCGGTGAATGGCGTTGGAGCGGATCGTTCTGTCGGATGTGTGGGGCCATAGGTACCGCCCAGTTTGCCGTCAGTGAGCGAGGCATCGAGTGTTCGAGCAAAGTAGTCGAACGACGCTATCAAATGGTTGCCGTCGAAGCTGACGGCGGAGGCTGGACTCGCGTCTGGATGATCTGCGGGACCATTCAAGAACTCCGCCTTCAGGCTCGAACCGCTGCCCGAGACGCGTATTGTGATGGGTATCTGCTGCGAATCGTGGACGGTCGCATACCCCTGCCAGATGCCAGTGATCGGCAAGCCTGAAGAGGACTGAGCGAGACTGGCGGAAGGCACACACGTCGCAAGCAAGATGCTGACAGTCAACGTAAGACGGCTCGCAGGAAGCTTCATGATGGAACTCCATTCAATCGTGAGCGGGAGGGCGATGGCTACCACTTCGGCAACCGGATTGAAAACCCCGAGGGCTTGTACTCGCGGGTTGTTTTCCTGCAATTCAATCGTGATGCGTGCGTAGTCTGTGTGCGGCGTGTGCGTGCTTTTCCAAAGCTGATAAAGGCGCTAACGCTCTACGAACATCAAGCCATGATCAGAGACACAGGGCAACTATCGACAACAACCACCCGGATAGTTGGAGGCCCGCCTCATCTGCGTCCGGGGGACGGCGGCAGAACGAAGGCGGGCTGGACTGGTCTGCATAGCAAGTAATCTATAGACTTGCAGCGTCACCGGTCAAGTTTTGGGGAGCGTAAACTAGGGCGACAGCGGCACTGACAAAAGCAACTCAAGAGGTGCCTTATTCTTAGGCGAGCGAGCAAGGCGAACACCGCGATCCTTTCACAATGTGATCGTGGACGTCTTTGTGTCCAACGCCTCTTGGCGCAACTCGTCGAACAGAGCTGTCGAAAGATACCGCTCGCCGCCACTTGGCAGGATCACGACAATGAGTTTGCCGGCGTTCTTCGGCTGGCGCGCAATCTGTAGCGCAGCATGCACCGCTGCCCCCGAAGAGATGCCTACCAGCAGTCCTTCTTCCTTTGGCAAACGCCGCGCCATAGCAAGTGCGTCCTCGTTGCTCACCTTGACGATCTCGTCGATCAGTTCGGTCTTGAGAATCTTGGGGACGAACCCTGCACCAATTCCCTGAATCTTGTGTGGCCCAGGCGTGCCGCCAGAAAGCACGTCGCTCGCGGCCGGCTCAACCGCAACAGTCCAGAAACCCGGCTTTCGCGCCTTGATGTACTCACTCACGCCAGTGAGCGTCCCGCCAGTCCCCACACCGGAGATGAGAATGTCAGCGTTGCCATCGGTATCGTTCCAGATTTCGGGGCCAGTTGTGTCGAAGTGTATCTTCGGGTTTGCCGGGTTGTCGAACTGCTGCAGCATGTATCCATTCGGAGTCTCGCGGAGCAGTTCTTCTGCCTTTACGATGGCACCCT
>Ga0181520_10001814_pt1 | contig 42065 bp, 28 predicted proteins | sample PEATcosm2014_Bin_29_FD_132451 | JGI IMG/M metagenome (GOLD analysis project Ga0181520, IMG submission 132451) | Peatland microbial communities from MTU Mesocosm Facility, Houghton, MI, USA - PEATcosm2014_Bin02_30_metaG | ecosystem: Environmental > Terrestrial > Soil > Wetlands > Peat | place... | reverse complement strand
CTTCATCCCGACGTTGCCGATTTCGTCGAAGAACAGCGTCCCCTTGTTGGCGAGCTCCAGTTTGCCGCGCCGCGTGAACTGCGCGCCGGTGAACGCGCCTTTCTCGTGGCCGAAAATCTCGCTTTCGAGCAGCCCCTCCGGGTACGCGCCGCAATTGATGCAGATGATCGGGAAATACTTGCGCCGGCTGTTGGCGTGAATCGCGCGCGCGATCAGTTCCTTGCCCGAGCCGCTTTCGCCGCGGATCATCACCGTCGCGTCGGATTTCGCCACCTCCGCCACCAATTCCAGGCTGCGCTTGATCGGCTGCGACGCGCCGACGATCTCGTCGGGCAGCGACAGTTCTTCGACCGTTTTGCGCAAGAGCGCCGTCTCGGCCAGCAGCTTGCGCTTCTCGACCGCGTTGCGGATCACGTGGTCGAGCTGCGCCGGGTTCACGGGCTTCGAAATGTAGTCGAAGGCGCCCTCTTTCAGCGCCTGGATCGCCGTGTCCACCGACGCGAACGCGGTGATCATGATGCGGATGACGCTGTCGTCGATTTCCCCGATGCGCCGCTGCAGCTCGATGCCGTTCATCCCCGGCATTTTGATGTCGAGCAGCACGATGTCCCACGAACTGTCGCCGAATTTCCCCAAGGCCTCGTTGGCGTCGGCGGCGGTGTCGACCCGGCAGCCGTAGGTCTTGAACCAGCGGAACAGCGAGTCGCGCACCGACAACTCGTCGTCCACCACCAGCACGCTGACGTCGCGCATGTCCATCGTCTACTCCCCTTTTTCCGTTGCGGCGGGCGCCGAGTTCTCCGCGACCCGCCCCGACTGGCGCGGCCGCCGCGGCAAAGCAATGCGAAAGATCGAACCGGCGCCCACCGTCGATTCGACGGCGATCGTTCCCCCGTGCGATTGCACGATGCCGTAGACGACCGAGAGGCCCAGGCCGACGCTGCTCTTCGAATTCTTGGCGGTGACGAAGGGCTCGAAAATGTGCGGCAGCAACTCGGCCGGAATGCCGTGGCCGGTGTCGCTGATTTGGATGCGCACCACGTCGTCGGCGGCGCAATCGGTTTCGACGAGGATTTTGCCGCCGCGATCCATCGCCTCGACCGCGTTGATCGTCAGGGCGATGAACATCTGCTCGAGGCCGCTCGGGTCGCACCAGATCACATCGTCGCGGCAGTCGAACTTTTTTTCGAGCGCGATTTCGTTGACCTTCAGGCTGTGGTCGATGACCATCGCGCCGCGTTCGACGATCTGCTGCACCGAGGCCTGCGTGAAATCGCCGTACGAATGCTTGGCGAACAGCAGCAGGTTGTTGACGATCTGGCCGCAGCGCTCCGCCTCCCGGGAGATCATGTTCAGGCATTCGCGCAGCTCCTTCGCGTTCGCCGCGGAAATGCCGTCGCCTTGCGAGATTTTTTCGCAGTAGACGGAGTACGACAAAATGCCGGACATCGGGTTGTTCAGTTCGTGGGCCACCATCGCCGAGATCTTGCCGAGCGACGCCAGCTTTTCGATCGTCATGAGCTGGGCGTAGGCTTTTTGCAGGTCGGCGGTGCGTTCCTCGACTTTCTTCTCCAGTTCCTTGGTCCCGTCCATCAATTCGCGAATTTGCTCTTCGTGCAGGCGGTTGACCATCGTGTTGAATTCGCCGGTGAGCTTGCCAATCTCGTCGCGCGTGCCCAGCGGTTTGACGGACGGGTAGCGGCCCTGCGCGATCTGCGAGGCGGCCTCGGTCAACCGCACGATCGGGCGCATCATTCGCCGCGAAAACAAGAACACGAGGATGCCGGCCGCGGCGGCGGCCGCCGCCATCATCAAGAAGAACACGCGCCGGCCTTCGAAATACGCGCCGATCAGCTCGTCCTCGTCGCAACCCACGGCGACGATCCAGTCGTAGGGCTTGAAATAGCCGTACGCCTCCAGCCGCGTGCGCCGCGGCGACGATGGCGCCGTCGGGTCGGAGTAGGCGTAGCGGATCGTGCGGATTTCGCCGACGCGCAAACCGAGCGCCTTGCCGCGGATCTGCCGCATGAAATCGGCGTGCGGGCCGAGCTTGGCGTCGAAGATGTTCGCGCCGGCGTTCGTCGGATGCACGACCAGCAGGCCCGCGCTGTTGAAAACGTAGGCGAAACCGCTGCGGGCGACGCCCATTCCTTGAATGATCGATTGCAGCGACTTGTACTCGTTGCCGTCGATCCACGACGGCGATGCGCGGGTCATGGCGTCCAGACGCGCCGGGGCCGCCGCGCCTTTCTTCAGGCGGTCGAGGGCCTCCTGCGCCTCGCAGAGCATGATCAAGCTTTTGGCGATTTGCGAAAGCTGCATCTCCCCCGAGTTGATGATGCTCTGCCGAAAGAGGCGCAGCGAAAACGTCGCATAGACGATCAGCGGGGCGAGCGTGAAGAACAGGACCATGACCACCAGGCGATTGCCGAAGTTCCAATTGCGAAAACGCAACTTCCGCACGTACCGAAAAAAAGACGGCTTCATGTCGTTGTCGCCAACTTTGTCATGAGAAAGGATAGCGATAACGAAACAGTTTTGTCAAAAGCCCTTCGCGCGCGGCCCAACTACGGATGCCCGGCGTGCGCCAGCCGCCGAAGCCGCTCGGGGTCGGACCGCGGCGACGGCTCTGCGCGACGGCCAGCAGCATGGCGGTGGATGACGGCGTCAACTGCTTTCACGGACGCGTTGATGTTGTGGTCGTACTCCGGCCCCAGGGTGTCCCAAGAGGATTGCGGCGGGAGAGCGACGGCGGCCCGACCGCTCGTCCTTTGCGAGGCCGAGACCTTGATGGTCGCCTGCGCAGCCTGGGAATTAGTCAGCACGACCGTTCCGGCGAAACGACGGTTTCCGGCGCGCTGCTCCGATTGGAATGACTGCAGTCCGACGCCAACGCCACCGTTAACATCGCGAACATCGCGAGAAAATAGAAGCGCATCATTGCTTTCTCCCCGTTCCTCGCGAAAACGACTCGAATTTCCTCAGAATAGGCATTGGTTGCCGGTGCATTGTTGTTGGATCAGGGCACAGCTCATGCATTCCTCGCCGCCGACGCCGCAGTCCGTCTCGGCGCTGCCGGGCTGGCAATCGCCGCCCGCATCGCAGCAACCGGCCGGGCAACTGGTCGAATCGCACTGGCACCAGCCGCCGAGAAAGCACTCTTGGCCCGCGGGGCACGCGAGGCAGCCATCGCCGTACGTGCCGCATGCGTCAGCGGCGTTTCCGGGCTGGCAGGCGTCCTCCGAGTCGCAGCAGCCGGTCGGGCAACTTTTCCAATCGCACGCGCACACGCCGCCTTCGCCGTTGCTGGCGCAGCGCTGTCCCGTGTCGCACGAGGCGCAGGCCGCGCCGTTCGCGCCGCACGCGGCGTCCGTGTTTCCCGCCATGCAGGCCGACCCGGCGCAGCAGCCGGGACAATTATCGGCGCCGCAGGCGTCGTTGTCGTCGTTGTCGTCGTTGTCGTCGTCGACGGCGTCGTTGTCGTCGTTGTCGTCGTCGTCGAGCCCGGTGCACTTGGACGTGCAGGTCGCGTCAGCCGACAAGCAAGCCAATTCTTCAAAATCGCCATTAATGCTATTGCAATCCGATATTCCGTTAAGGCAACCGACTTCCGCCGTATCGCAACCTTGCACGCAATGGCTGATGAGGATGCTCGCCGCGCAGGGGTACTCCGTGTTGCAGGCAATCAGGGCGTTTTGATACTCGAAATCGCAATTGGCGCGGCAAATGGCTTTCTGACAAACGTCCGAGCCGCCTTCGTCGCACGCCGCGTTGCAGGGAGCGTCCACAGTTTCCGCGGCATTTTCATCGCATTTCAGAAGCGCGGCGCTGCCGCAGCCGCTATTGTCTCCGTCGTCGTCGTCGTCGTCGGCCGCGTCGTCGTCGTTGTCGTCGTCGTCATCGACGCAGGCCTGGTTTTCGCAATGCTCCAACTGGGGTTGCACAAGGCAATTGGCGCAGGCATCGCCGACGTTGCCGCATACCGTATCGATCGTGCCGGGCTGGCAGACGTTGTACAAATCGCAGCAGCCGTGCGGGCAATTTTTCGCATTGCAGCACGCCCCCGATAAATACGGGACGGACTTGTCGAAAATCGGCTTGCTCCAGGCGTCCAGGCGCAGCCAGCCCACCTTCGCATTGGCGCCGACCGTGGCGGCCAATCCCCCCGTCAGCGCCCAATTGCAGATCGGGTATTTGTCGAGGCTCACCTTCGCATACGGTCCGAAGGAAAAATACGGCCCGAGGACGTCATAGAGCCTCATGGCGATCGTCAGACTGGAGGTTACTTTCATGTAGGCGCTGATGTCGGCGTCGTAAACGGGCTCCAGGGTGTTCCACGAGACGCTGGGCGGCGGGGCGATGGCGGACCACGTGCCGTTGTTCTGGTCCGTATACTGCATCCCGACCGTAAGCGCGGTGGAGCCGGTGACGCCGCCGGACACCGTGATTTTGTCCGTGGCGCTCGCCGAACCGCCGATATTGACCGAGGCGCCGAAAGTGACGACGACCGGCACCACATCGATCGTGCCGACCCACGTCACTTTATAAAAGTCGCCGCCCGGCACGCTGATTTTCACTACCGCAGTCTGCGTCGCCACCGCGGTTAAATCGATCGTGCTCGCGAAAACGCCGGTCGCCGCGACGCTGAATAGCTTCACGTGACGCGGTTTCTCGATCTGCAAATGCCAGGTGAACTGCGGGGCAAACGAGATGTTTCCGTCCGTGACCGAGACCTTGATTGCCCCATTGTCGGCGAGAGTGGCGCCGGTGAAGTTGTAGTTGAACAGCGCGTTGGATGGACCGCCGCTTCGCAAATCGGGTTCGCGGGCGCCTTCGACCCGATCGCTTTGCGTGGACGGGCCGGAGAACGTGACTTGCCAATCGAGCTGTTCGAAAACGTCGGTCAACGCCCCCGGGGTCGTCGCGATGACGATCTGGTCGCCCTGCTGCTGCACGCTGACCACGATTTCCAAGAAACCATAAATGTTGGCCGACTCGTTGACGTAGCCGCTCACCAGAACGTTTCCGGCGTGCAATGTCAGCAAATTCTCATTGCCGCTCGCAGGGAACGTCAGGCTGCCGGGGTGGATGGTCGCCAGCGCGGCTTGGGCATTGGACAGCACGACCGTTTCGGGAGAAATGATGGTGGCCAGCCCGCTGCTGCTGCTCTTGGAAGGGCTGCAGGCCAAGGCCAAAGCCACGAGCAGAACTGCGAGTGTCGCCGAGAAATAAGAGCGCGTCATGGTTTCCTTTCCGTGCATCGCGCGGCGCAAAGTAATCTTTTCGCGTCGAAAAAAGGCGTTCCGCACGCCGCAATTCGAGACGTTGCATCATAAATTTGCTGCAATAAGTACGCCGCCGTCCGGCCGGTAACGCACATTTTTGCATTTTCTTTTATAATCGAGCAGTTGCGCAATTAGAAAGAATCAGTAGACGCCAGTGAGAAGTCAAAACGGCGTTCAAAATTAATACGGGGCGTATTAATCTTGAACGCATGAGGCCATCGCGTTGCAATCTGAAAGCGGCGCGACAACGCCAGCGCAAGCGGACGCATTACGTCCGTATAGTAACTGCGATAGCCGCCACAGACCGAAGTCGCGCCCGCAAAGGCGGCCGCTCGAATCCGCGGCCAAAACGTCCAAGGAATTCGAGTGCTCGCCCCCGCATGGACGTCGGCAAGGCGGCCAATCCCGCCCTGTCTCACCTCCGCTTCGGATTTTCCCGGCGAGCCGGCGTTCTCATCGGAAACGCCGGCCCGCCGATGGCCCGATCGTTGCGCGAGGTGCGCGGCTAGCTGCCGTAGTGCAGCACTACGCCGGCGAAAGTGACATCGTCGAATCCCACGACGTACACGTCGGAGGCCGAGCTTCCCCAAACGCCCCACAACTGCGTGCTCGAGAGCCCGCTGGGCAAGGTCGCCGCCGTGACCGTGGAACCGTCGAAGTTCAAGACCATGGCGGCGCCGGTGTTGTCCTGGCCCACGAAGTAGACGTTGGATGCCGAACTTCCCCAACTGCCATACAAATAGCCCGTGCTGCCCGCCGGCGTCGCGACTGCCGAGAAGCCCGACGAGATGTTGTAGTTCCAGATAACCGGGTTTTGCGTGCCTCCCGAATTGCGCGTGCCTGCGAAGAAGTAATTCGTGTTGGAGGTTCCCCAGACGGTGTACCACTGCTCCGTGTCGTTGCTGTAAGCGGCCCGCGCCCAAGCGGAACCGTTCCACTCCAGCAGCTCGGCGACCGGACTGGCGCCGGGGTCCCAGCCCACCGCGTACACGTCCGACGAATCCGCGGCCCAGACGCCGAACAACTCGGGGTTGTAGCCGCTGCCGTTCGTCATTGGCGACCACGAACCCGTGTAGTTCCAGATCACGCTCACGTTATTGGTGAAGTCATATCCGACCGCGTACACGTCGCCGAAAACGCCGGAAACCGCGAACAATTGGCTGGGGCCCGGCCAGTAGCCGTAATCCCCGTTGTTCGGAGTCACGACGATCGTATCGGTCGCCGTCAGCGTGCCCGAGGTGAATTGGGCGCCCACAGCCCACACGTCCGAGGCATCGGCTCCCCAAATGCCATAGAGCTGCATCGGGATGCCAAATGACCAGCCGTTCGCCGCGTAGGCGGCATCGTCGTAGAACCAGACGGCCTGGCCGGCAACCGCTTGCCCGCCGGAGTCCACGGTTCCGCCGGTGACGAACACGTTCGAAGCGCTGCTTCCCCAAACGCCGAACAGTTCGGTGCTCGGGAACGTGTTCAACACCGACCAAGCGTCGTCGTTGTCGTCGTTATCGTCGTTGTCGTCGTTATCGTCGTTGTCGTCGTTATCGTCGTTGTCGTCGTTGTCGTCATCGTCGTCGACGCTGTCGTTGTCGTCGTTGTCGTTGTCGTCGTCGTCGGTCGTGTCATTGTCGTCGTCGGGCGAGGAATCGTCGTCGTCGTCGGCCGTGTCATTGTCGTCGTCGACCGCCGGTTTGGAACTGCCGCTGCTGCTGCTGGAACTGCCGCAGGCGGTCGCGCCGACCGTCAGCGCGAGCAGCAGCGCCAAAACTATCAGGGGAAATGTCCTTGTTTTCATCGGTCTCTCCTTGCAAAAATGTTATCGAACAAGCGACCGGCCAGCCTTGGCCGGCGACCACGCGCTCGCAACAAATGCACTTTCGGGCTACGGCATCGCGGCGGGCGGCAAAACAAGTGATTGGCCGCGTTTGGCGGCGGCGTGCATCCCGCCTTTCGGTATCCCGAAGCTTAATCTGTCCGAATGTAACTGCAAATAACCTTCCCTCGCGCCGAAGCAGCCGCGGTGGCCGTAAAAACTCGACGCGTATTCGCAAAAATTGTTTGCAATAAACGCGCCCGGTCTAGGAAAATACTCCTGAATATTTGATTTCAACTTATAATCGACTACTTGCGCGAAAACGACGCGCGACGACGTTTTGCCGAGGAGCATGACCGCGTTCAAAACTAATACGCTGCGTATTATTTTTGAACGCACGGTTCAAACGTTTAGCAACCCGAACGTTCGGCAAACGGCAGGTCCGAAGACAGACAATTATGCGATGATAATAACTTGCTCGCGCCAAAGACGCGAGCAGTCAACCGCCACCACGATATTTAAGATTCTGCCGTCCCGATTCGTCGAAAAGTAGTTTTTTCGTCTTTACTGCCGGTGCAATTTCGTCGCGTCCGCTAGAATGGTAATGCGGCGGCAGGGCAAAGCGCCGATCACGCTCGAAAAGCGCGGGAAGTTGTCGTCGTCGTCGCCGCGGCGACTGTCATCGGTTTCGTCGATGTCCGCGGGCGATTCCTAACTTTCCTGGCATCGGTTGGCGTTGCATTCTTCGCTCTGGAGACAACTGATGCACTCGGCGCCGCCGGCGCCGCAATCGGTTTTTGCGTCGCCAGGCTGACATTTGCCGCTGGCGTCGCAGCAACCTGTCGGGCAACTAATCGGATCGCAGATGCACCAGCCCGAATAGCAACGTGCGCCGGCGGGGCACGCCAGGCACGCGTCGGCGCCCGTGCCGCAGAGGGCGTTGGTGTTGCCCGGGAGGCACGAGGCGTCCGGGCCGCAGCAGCCCGTCGGGCAGCTATTCCAATCGCAGGCGCAAACGCCGCCTTGACCGTTGCTGGCGCATTCCTGGCCCTTGGCGCAGGCAACACAGGCCGCGCCGTCCGTGCCGCAGGCGTCTTTCCCGTCGCCCGCCATGCAGGCCGTCCCGGCGCAGCAGCCGGCGCAATTATTGGAATTGCATTTGTCAGTGTCGTCATCGTCGTCGACGGCGGTGTCGTTGTCATCGTCGTCGTCGCTGGCGTCGTCGTCGCTGGTGTCGTCGTCGGTAACGCACGGGCTGACGCACGTTGTGTAATTAAACGCGCAGGTGATCAACTCCACGGAGCCCGGCTGGAGCGGTCCGCAATCGCCCAACGTGGACGCAAGGCAGCCCACCTCCCCCTGATCGCAGGCTTGCACGCATCGGTCGATGGCGGCGGCCGCCGCGCAAGGATATTTGGTGGCGCAGGCAATAGCGGCGTTTTGATACTGGATGTCGCAATTGGCTGAGCAACTGGTTTGTTGGCAAGGATTGGAGGGGTCGGCGCAAGCCTTCACGCATGTCAGGTCGATGGCGTGAGCATTCTGAATGCACGTCTGCAGGGCGGAATTCTTGCAGCCGCTGTTGTCGGTGTCGTCGTTATCGTCGTTGTCGTCGTCGTTATCGTCGTCGTCAGTGTCGTCGTCGTTGTCGTCGTCATCGACCGCGCAGGTTTGGTTTACGCAATTCTGTGCGAGGCAATCGACGCATGCGTTGGCGTTTTTGCCGCACTCCCATTGACTCGTCCCGGGAACGCAAACGCTATCGATGTTGCAGCAGCCCTGCGGGCATTTCTTCACGTTGCAGCACTGCCCTTGCGTCAAGTTTCGTCTGATTTCGAAGAGATTTGTGTTGAAATCGCCCACGACCAGCGAACCGAGCACGCCGCCTGTCGCATTGGCGCCGATCGTGCCGCTGAGACCGCAGTCCAACCGATAATTGCAGACCGGATCTTTCACGAAGCTAACTTCCAAAAAGGGTCCAACCGAGAAATACGGCCCAACGACGTCGTAGAGCCTTACGTCGATTCCCAGTCCCGCCGATCCTTGGACATCGAAGTTGACGTACGTGTCGTAATCCGGCCCCACGCCGGCCCACGAGATGGACGGCTGGGTGACCTTGTGCGACCAGCCGCCGGTGTCCGTATACGTCTCGCTGGCGGTGATCATCCCGAACCCCGTCACCGCTCCGTACGCGGTGATCGCGCCGTCGCCCTTGACAAGAACAGTAGCACTTGCCGTGGCGTTTGCAGTGAAAACGATCGGCACAAATTCAACCCATACAGTCCAGTCACCCGTAAAAAATGTACGAAATGTTTTGCTGAAGCCGATGTTCACCCCTGCGGTCGCTGTCGCCCTTAACCCAAAGGTGGCGGCGAAATTACCCGTCGCCGTGAAATCGATCAACTTCACTCGATTGTCTTCGATATTTAGCGCGTACGTGAATTCCGGGGCAAAGGAAAGGTTCCCGTTCTCTACGGAAAGGTCCAGCCCGCCCCCGTTATACAGACTGATACCGCCAAAATCGAGTGACATCAGAGCGCTTGCACTACCGGAGCCCATCGTTTCCATCGTTCCGTCTTTGAACGGCTCATCGAAGAAATCAGCGGCCTGCGCCGACGGCCCCGGGAAAGTGAACGTCACGTTGGCCTTTTCGAAAACATCGAGCAACGTCGCGCTGGTCGTCGCGATGACGATCTGGGCGCCGTCCAACTGCACACCGGTCACCTTTCGCAAGAAACCGTGAATGTCAGACGACGCGTTGACGTAGCCGCTGACGAGCACGTTGCCGGCGTGCAACTTAAGCAGATTGTCGTTGCCGCTCGCCGGGAAGGTCAGGTTGTCCGCATGGATCGTCGCCTGGGCGGCTTGCGCATTGGACAGCACGACCGTTTCGGGAGAGACGATGACGTTCGGCCCGCTGCTGTTGTTCTTTGGGCCGGCGCAGGCCAACGCAACGGCCGCAAGCAAAACCGCGATGGTCGCCAACCAATAAAAGCGCTTCATCTTTTCCTCCGCGAACGAGCTGGTTCCGGTTCAGGCCGGCAATCGACTGAACCCGTTTTTTTCTGGCCGGCGCAGAGACCCGCTGCTCGGCGCCGGCATTTTTCGTTCTTCGAGCGCTCGCTTCCGCCTCGGTGTTGACGAGGCGGCCAATCCCGCCGCGTCAATCAAGTCCGCTGCGGATTTTCCCGGCGGATCGGCGCTTTTCGCAGAAAACGCCGATCCTCCGTGCGAGTCTCCGCTGCTCGAGGCGCGCGGCTAATTGCCGTAGTGCATAATCACGCCGTTCAATGTGCCCGCGGAAACGCCCACGGCCCAGACATCCGAATCGGAAACGCCCCAAACACCCCCCAAAATAGCCGCCGAATCGTTCGGGACCGCCATCGGCGACCAGGCCGATCCGTCGTAGTGCAAGATGGCGGCGGAGCTCCCGGTGAAGTCGGCGCCAACGGTGTAGATGCTGCTTTCCGACGTTCCCCAAACGGAATACAAACTCACAAGGTCCCCGTCTTGCGGATCCATGGCAGTCCATGTGCCGCCCGCGCCGTGATAAATCAGCGCGGTGTTCGCCAGAGTGTCCGTGCCCACGGCATATGCCGTTGAGTGTCCCCAAAAGCCGTACAAAATGGCTGGTCCCGGCGTCGAGAACTGCTCCGTCCACGTGGAACCGTTGGTGTGCATGATCACACCGGCGCCTGCAAGGCCAATGTCGCTCGTGCCCACCGCGTACGCGTTGGTGGGAGCGTCTCCCCAAATGGCGAACAACTCCGGCTCAATGCCGCTGGCGTTGGCCATCGTCGTCCACCCGCCGACAGACCCTTGATTAACATCCATGATGTTCTGGGTCTGGTCGTATCCGGCGGTGAATACGTCCGTCGAAGAGGCCCCCCAAACGCCTTGCCAGGTTACCGCATCCCCTGTAGTCCATTCGGACCACGAGTTCCCATCATAGTGCCACACGGCGCCATGAGACACGACTTCGCCGGCAAATGTCGAACCTACCGCGTACACGTCCGACGGGGAGGTTCCCCAAACGCCGGTAAACATCTCCGCATCCGACGTAGTGAAGAAGGTTGTAAATCTGGCGCCGTCGTAATGATCGATGTAACCTGCGGTCCCAACGTAATTGTCCGTTGGGTCAGGCAGTCCGCCCACGGCCCACACATCCGCGGAAGACGTGCCCCAAACGCCCCAAAGCACCTCTTCCGAAAATACCGACGGAGACCACGACGGGGAAGCGTCATTGTCGTCATTGTCGTTGTCGTCGTTGTCGTCGTCGTCATCGGGTGAAGAATCGTCGTCGTCGTCGCCGCACGGCAACGCCGCCGCCACGCACGCTTCCATCGTTGAGCAGTCGCCGGTGTCATCGATAATGCAGTTGGCGATTGTGCCGCTCAGTTCGTAGCACGGCTGGCCGATGTTGCAAGCCGCGACGATTGTGGCTTCCGGGATCGCGGCGCCGCCGGCCGTCGTGAAGTCGAACCCGCACGTATTGTAGAACTCATCATAGACGCTCTGGCAGGTTGGCGTCGCGCTGTCGTCGTCGCCCGGCGACGTGTCGTCGTCGGCGGTGTCGTTGTCGTCGTTGTCGTCGCCACCCGACGTATCGTTATCGTCGTCGACTGCGGGATGGCTGCCGCTGCTCTTACTGGAACTGCCGCAGGCGGTCGCGCCGACCATCAGCGCGAGCAGCAGCACCAAAACCATCAGGGAAAATGTCCTTGTTTTCATCGGCCGCTCCTTACAAAAGTGTTATCAAACAGGCGACCGGCCACCTATGGCCGGCAGCCGCTGGCTCGTGACGAATGCGTTTTCGGGATCCTGCATCGCCGAGGCAGGCAAAATAAGTTATCGGCCACGTTTGGCGACGGGGCGCAACCTGCCTTTCGGCTTTCCGAAGGTCAATCTGTCCGACAGTCACCACAAATAACCTCAACTCGCGCCGAAATAGCTATTTTGCCGAAATAACTCGGCGCGCACTCGCAGAAAATGTTTGCAATAAACACGCCGGTTCTTGGGAAATCACCCCGAGTTTTTGATTTCAATTTATAATCAGCTAGTTGTGCAAACAAGACGCGCGACCGAAGTCCGCTGAGAAACAGAGATCGCGTTCAAAATTAATACACGGCGTGTTATTTTTGAACGCGGCGCTCCGTGGTTTGACGAGCCCGGGGCGCGGCAAAACGGCATGAGCCAACGACAGACTTTTCAATATGATAATAACTTATAACAACCCCCAATGCGCCCGATGGGCCGCGACCGCGATTTCGAGGATTTCGCCCCGTCAAATCGTCCGACAAAACGGGGCGTTCGTCTTTACAATCGCCCCCTCGGTCGCGTAACGTGCCTCAATGGAAACCGGCGACACAAGAAACGGCGGCGTCTTCTCTCGGTTCAGAAAGCTGAGACCCCGCAACTGGCACTTCGGCAACCGGCTGACGGTGATGACGCTGGTCTTCACGCTGGCGCCGCTGACGATTTACGTCGGTCTCGCCGCGCAGCTCTTTCGCCGCAATATCGTCGCCTCCGCCAAGATGGAATTGCAGCAGCAAGCCAAGGCCTTGATCATGCTGTGCGAGGCGCAGGAAGCGCTGGACCGCCTGCGAAAAGCGGCGACGTCCGCCGCCGCCGGAACGGACGCGATCAGCGGCGCCTCGCCCGCATGGCGCGAGGGCGAGCAATACCGCTCGCTCAAATCGATCATCCTGGGCGTCCGAGTCGCCCAGTCCGGCGTGGCCTACGTGTTCAACAGCGGCGGCGAGTTGGTGATCCAACCGCAGAACGTGCCGAAAAGCGAGTTCGATCCGCAGGAAGAAAGCGCCAACTTTCGGAACAACATTCGCAACCACGCGTTGCGCTTGCCGGTCGGCGGCATCGAAACGATTCGGTACGACGCGGTCGATCCGCGCGACCCGGCGGGCCGGCCGCGCGCCCGCCTGGCCGGGTTCGGCTACTTCAAGCCCTACGACTGGATCGTCGTCGTCGGCTGCTACGAAGACGAACTGACCGCGCCGTACGCCGGCGCCCGCCAGTTGTTTTACCTGATGCTGTTGCTGACGCCGGCGGTGTTCGGCGGGCTGGTGTTTTTCGCATCGCGCCGCATGATGAAGCCGATTTTGCAGTTGACCGACGCCGCTTCGCGCATCGCCCACGGCGAATTCCAAGCGGTGAAACCGCCCGGTTCGCGCGATGAAATCGGCAGGCTGACGGGCGAATTCAACCTGATGGTCCACCGGCTGCAGGAGACGCAGATTCGGCAACTTCAGGAATGGAACAGGGAACTGGAGCGCAAAGTCGCGGAGCGCACCGGCGACCTGCAAAACGCGCTGACGCAAATGGTGACGGTCGAAAAGCTCTCGTCGCTGGGGAAAATCGCGGCGATGGTCGCGCACGAGTTGAACAACCCGATGTTCGGCATCCTCAGCTACTCGATGGTTTGCGAACGCGTAGTGGCGAGCGGCCGTTTCGACGAGGCGAACGTCGGCGAACTGCGCGAATGCCTGCGCACGATTACGGTCGAGGCCGAGCGGTGCGGCCAGATCGTCAAAAACCTCCTGATGTTCGCCAAGAACTCGTGGGGCGAATTCGCCGAAGCGTCGCTGCGGCAGATTCTCGACCACACGGCGGCGGTGATCGATCATAGTCTGGCCGTGCGCGAAATTGCGCTGGAGAAGCGTTTCGGTCCCGGGTCCGACGCGATCTGGTGCGACGCGAGCGGTTTGGTGCAACTGTTCATCGCGCTGATCGTCAACGCGATCGAAGCCATGGAAAACGGCGGGCGGATCGTCGTCGAAGTCGACTGCGCCGGGGACGACGAGGCGATCATCAAGATTCAGGACGACGGCCGCGGCATCCCGGCGGACGTGCTGCCGCACATCTTCGAACCGTTTTTCAGCGCGAAAGGCGCGACCAGCAACGTCGGTCTCGGCTTGTCGGTCGCGTACGGCATCGTGCAGTCGCACAACGGCCGCATCGGCGTCGAATCGCGGCTCGGCCAGGGCACGACGTTCACCATTGCGCTGCCGCGCCGGCGCAGCCCGACGCGCCGCATTGAAGAAACCTTGATGCAGAAAATCACCGACGCAGCCGAGAGCAAAGGGTAAGGCATGGACCTGCGAGATCTGGGCGTTTTGATCGTCGACGACGAACACGCCGTGCGCGATTCGTTGCGGCGCTGGTTCACCTCGTACGGCTGCCGCATCGACGTGGCCGCCGACGGAACCGAGGCGCTGGCCAAACTCGCGCGCGGAAAATGGGACATCGTCCTGCTCGACATTCGCATGCCGGGGATGGACGGCCTCGAACTGCAGCGCCGCATCCGCGAAATCGACGAAAGCGTCATCCGCATCATGATCACGGCGTTCGCCTCGGCCGAGACCGCCGTCGAGGCGCTCAAGGAAGGCGCGTTCGACTATATTTCGAAGCCGGTCAACCTCGCCCAGCTCGATCTCGTCGTTCGCAATGCCGCTGAGAAACGGCGGTTGCTGGCCGAGACCGCCGCCCTGCGGCAGACGGTCGAAGAACTCGCGACGCCGGAGGAAATCATCGGCGAAACGCCCGAATTTCGGCGGGTGCTGGAACTGGTCGGCGAGGTGGCGCGCAGCGAAGCGACGGTGATGATCCGCGGCGAGAGCGGCACGGGCAAGGAATTGGTCGCGCGCGCGATTCACGCCAACAGCCCGCGCAAATACCATCCGATCGTCTGCATCAACTGCGGCGCCTACACCGACGGGCTGCTCGAAAGCGAAATCTTCGGCCATGAGAAAGGCGCGTTCACCGGCGCGCAAGCCCTGCGGCGCGGCAAACTCGAACTCGCCAACAAAGGCACGCTGTTTTTCGACGAGATCGGCAACATCGGCGTCAAGATGCAGGTCGACCTCCTGCGCGCGCTGGAAACGAAACAATTCACCCGCCTCGGCGGCGAACGCATCGTGACGACGGATTTCCGCGTCATCTCGGCGACCAACATGGACCTGGAACGGGCCGTGCGGGACGGCCGCTTTCGCGAAGACCTCTATTATCGCCTCAACGTCTTCCACATCGAGATTCCGCCGTTGCGCGCGCGCCAGGCGGACATCCCCAGACTGGCCGAATATTTCCTCGCCAAGTTCCGCCGCTCGATGGGCAAGGCCAGCGTCGGCTTTGCGCCCGAGGCCGTCAAACTGCTGACGGAATATCGCTGGCCCGGCAATGTGCGCGAACTGCGCAATGTCGTCGAGCGGGCCATGGTCGTCGCCAAGGGCACGGTCGTGGCTGCGGCCGATCTCTCGCTGCCGTTCTCCGAAGCGTGCGGCCCGGAGATCGACTCGCTCGAAGAAAACGAGAAGTTGCACATCGCGCGCGTCCTGCACAAAACCAAAGGCTCCGTCACCCGGGCCGCCGAACGGCTCGGCGTCGAACGCGCGACGCTCTACGCCAAGATCAAGAAATACGGTCTGCGCGATTGAGGCGCGCGGCGGCCGCTTCGCAACCGGCGCGAGGCAACTGCTCTAAGCCTGATCGCTAGGGAAGCGAAGCTGCCGTACTCGCCGCACGCGCCGATGCAGAACCAGCACGGACGGCTGGCGGACCGGGCGGCAGACCAGGCGCGCACTGACGGGCCGAGCCGGAAAACGCGCTGCGGCCGCTCGACGAGAATCTGCCGGGGACCAAACGGCTGACGCTCGACACGGATCAAGCGCACGCCAGAGCCATCGCGCCGCGAGGCGCTGTTTACTGACGATGTACAGGATCACGCCAGCGGCGTCGTCGCGGTCATCGTTGTCATGACGGTAGGCACTGCTGCATGCAAGTCGAGCCGTTCTTCGCGCAAACCTTTGCTTGCGCCTCGCCGGTTTGGCCGGCGCCGCAGTGGCTCAGCGTTGGCGTCAGGCAAGCGATCTCCGTGTTCAAGCAACTTTCCTCGCAGTGGCCAAGATTGATTTGCGGCGGACAATCGTATTGGACGCCACAGTCTACGGCAGCCTCGGCAAGCTGAAGCCAGCATGTCGCGAAGCAGAGGTCGAATTGACAAGAGCTCGAGCCGATGCACGTCGGGAGGCATGTATTTTGCAACGTGTTGACCGCCGTTTGGTAACACGCACGGGCCCCCGCACTGCAGCCGCCGTCGTCGTCGTCGTCGTTGTCATTGTCGTCGTCGTCATCGTCGGCCGTGTCGTCGTCGGGAACGTACGTGCAGGACTGATCGACGCAATTTTCCGCCGCGGCGGCGCAATTGGCGCAGATCGTGGCGTTCGTGCCGCATTGGGCGTCGGTCGTCCCCGGTTGGCATTCGTCGACGCTGTTCTTGTCGCAGCAGCCGTCCGGACATTTTTTTACGTTGCAGCACAGCCCCGACGTGAGCACTTCTCCGCGGTCATAAAGCGTCTTGTTGAGCGGCGTAGGAATGATGATCGGTCCCAGCGCGGTGTTGGCGGCGATCGTCTCGCTCAATCCCGCCGTCAACGCGTAATTGCAGGGCGGAACTTTCACAAATTTCAAGTCCAGATAAGGTCCTTCGGACCACGATATCCCGTACGTGCCGTAGAGGCGCAGATCGATCCCCAAACCGACCGATACGTTCAGTTCGGCGTTGATATACGCGTCGTAATCGGGCCCCACGTAGCTCCATTGGGAGTCGGAGACGTTGGCGGATGTGGACCAGCCCCCGGCGGGCGTGTAACCGACGCTGGCGTCGAGCGTCGCGGCTCCAATGACGCCTCCGGAAACGGTGATCGCATCCGCCGCGTACACCGAACCGCCGAAATTGATCGCACCCGTCAACAAGACGACGACGGGAATGCCCTCGATCACAACGACCCACGCCCTCGTGTAAAACGTGATCAATGGAACGCTGATGCCGAGATTAACCGGTCCGGCGATCGCCGCGTTCAACACGGCGGTGACATTAAAATTGCCCGTCATCGCCACGCCGAAATCCTCCAACACTGGGAGAACGTGGCCCGGCGGGCGCTCGATGTCCAGGGTAAACGTCAACAACGGGTCAAAGCTGACATTTCCGTTCGAGACCGAGACGTCGACCAGCCCGGCATCGAGGAGAGGCCAGCCGCTGAAGTCCTCTGAGATGTTCGCCGAATGCTGGGCGCTGCCGCCAAGCTCCGGTTCGACGAGACGATTGTCGACGAGGTCGCTGTTCGTGTTCGGCCCGGGCAAAGTGAACGACGTGTTGAGCTTTTCGAAAACGTCGGTCAACGCCGCGTCGGTCGTCGCGATGACAATCTGGTCGCCCTGCTGCTGCACGCTGACCACTTTCTTCAAGAAACCGTAAACGTTCGCCGACTCGACGATGTAGCCGCTGACCAGCACGTTGCCGGCGTGCAGTTTCAGCAGATTGTCGTTGCCGCTCGCCGGAAAGGTCAGGGTGTCGGCGCCGACCGTGGCCTGCGCGGCTTGCGCATCGGAAAGCACGATTGTTTCCGGGGAAACGATGACGTCCGGCCCGCTGCTGCCGTTGTTCTTGGAGCCGGCGCAGGCCAACGCGATGGCCACGATCAAGACCGCGACAGTCGCCAGAGAATAGAAACGCTTCATGATTCACCTCGCATCGACCAAAATGTGTCGCGGGCCAGGCCGATTTGGACTGACGCCGGTTCGGGCGGGGCCGAAGCCCCGCCTCCAGGGCCGGAACAGCCGCGCCGACTCCGGCCGCGGCAAGTCCTTGGCGGAATTTCTCGGCGAACCGGCGCTTCCCGAAGGAAACGCCGGTTCGCCAAATGTGTCATCCTTGCGCCGTGCCTGCGGCTAAGAGCCGTAGTGCAGGACCACGCCGGTGTAGGTCGTGTCGTCATAACCCACGGCGTATACGTCCGAAGGCGAGCTTCCCCAAACGCCATTCAACCGCGTGCTCGACAGCCCGCTCGGCAACGTCGCCGCCGAGACCGCGGAACCGTCGTAATTCAGGACCACGGCGGCGCCGGTGTTGTCCTGCCCCACGAAGTACACGTTGGTGGGTGAGCTTCCCCAACAGCCGTACAAGGAGCCCGTGCCGGGCGCTTGGATCAACGTGAACGTGGAGACGCCGTCATAGTTCCAAATTATCGGGACGGGCCTATTTCCGGATTCATCGTACGCCCCCGCGATGAAAATGTTCGAGCCGGAGCTTCCCCAAATGGCGTACCACTGCTCCGCGTCGTTGCTCTGCTGGTTTGGATACCAGTCGCCGCCGTTCGACTTCATCAAATAAGCCGACTGGAAATTGGGGCTCCAGCCCACCGCGTACACGTCCGCGGAATCGGCGGCCCACACGCCGAACAATTCCGGGTTGAGCCCGGCGCCGTTCGTCATCGCCGACCACGAGCCGTCCGCGTAGTTCCACATCACACTCGTGCCGTTGGCGAAGTCGTATCCCACGGCGTACACGCCCGCGAATACGCCGGAAACGGAGTACAACTGGCTCGTGCCGGCCCAGTAGTTGTAACCGCCATTGTTGGGCGTCACGATAATGGTGTCGGTGACCGTAGACGTGCCTGAGGTGAATTGCTCGCCGACGGCCCACACATCCGAGGCGTCGGCTCCCCAAATGCCGAAAAGCTGAACCGGGACGCTATAAGTCCAATAATTCCCGGTCCACGCGCCGTTGTTGAAGAACCAGACGGCTTTGCCGGCAACCGGATGCCCGTTTGAGTCCACAGTTCCGCCAACGACGAAGGCGCTCGTGGCGTCGGCTCCCCAAACGCCGAACATCTCGGTATTCGGGAGCGTGCTCCCGATCGACCATGTGCCATTATCGTCATCGTTGTCATCGTTGTCGTCGTCGTCGGCGGCGGTGTCGTCGTCGTCATCGCAGGGCGACGCCGCGGCCACACAGGCTGCCATCGTCGAGCATTCGCCGGCGTCGTCGATAATGCAGTTGGCGATCGCGCCGCTCAGTTCGAAACACGGTTGGTCGCTCTCGCAAGCCAGTACGATTGTGGCTTCCGAAATCGGTTTGCCGCCGGCGTCGTCGATCACGAGGCCGCACGTGACGTAGTATTCGTTATAGACGCTCGGACAGGTCGCGCCCGCGCTGTCGTCGTCACCCGGCGAGGCATCGTCGTTGTCGTCGTCATCCGTCGACGAGTCGTCGTCGGTTGCCGGCAAAGAGCCGTGGCCGCCCGGACTGCTGCAGGCGGTTGCGACGACGAGCAGGCCGAGCAAGACCGCCAGTGTCGCTGCCGAAGATGGCCACGTATCCACTTCTCTCTCCTTCTCCATCTACTTTCGAACAACCAACCGGCCGCGAACGGCCGGCGACCACGCGCGCTTCCGCCACAAATGGCGTCGTGGACGTCATGACGCTTCGCGAGCGTGCGAGAAAGCGGCTGCAAAAAACGCGCCCAAAACGCTGCGTGATCGGAATTTTATTGATTTCCGTTGTTAATCAAACAGATGCTGCATTCGCGGGCACCGGACGCTTCCGCCGAGAAAAGAAAGAGTCGTTCAAATTTAATACGTTTCGTATTATTTTTGTACACGCGGCATCGGACCGGCGCGGCGAGCAGCGGGGCCATTGCGGCGGCACCAGAATCCGCCCGCTTATTTCTCGCTGAGGTCGTCCGAATCGAATTCGTCGTCCGCAGCCCCGGCCCCCACCGACGTGGCTAGCGCCGTGTCCCGCGGCCGATCTTTGGCTTCCGTTTTCCGACCCGGGGGGGCAGCGGCGCGGTTGCTCGGCGAACTGGCGCATCAAGCGGTGGTCGCCGGCGACTCGGCATGTGGCGGCCCAGGAAGCGGTTTGCGGGAGTGGCGGGAGTGGCGGGAGTGTTTCCGCCCCTTCCGCACGGCTTTAGACAATTATTAACTTCATTTTTTTCTTAATCCCAGGAAAGGGAAACACTCCCGCCACTCCCGCCAAATCTGAAATTTCCAAGTAATTTCATATAGTTGGGCGGCGGGAGTGCTTTTTGCCGACTCCCGCCACTCCCGCCACTCCCGCAAACGCTTTATTTTCAACTAGTTACACGCAGAGCCGGCCTCTTTTCGACGCCCGCGCGCACGGCCACTCCCGCAAACAGCCTGTATTCAAACACTTAGCGCACTGGGCGTGAGATGTCGGGCAGCGCTACGCGGCCGCGCGCAAAAAACGCTTCATTTTCTTTTAGTTAGCCGAAATGCGCGGCGTTGGCGGCGGCTTCGCGCCTCCGTCGCCAGGCAGGACTCCGCGTCAGTCCGTGCTGAACGGGCTCCCGCTTCCACAGTTGTCGGTTCCACGATCGTCACATCAAACGAGCCGAGGCGTTTGCCGCCGGGGGGCGCAGCCGCGGACCTTCCAATACTGGATCAGGGTCAGCGCGGCGGCGGTCAGTCCCGGCCTGTACTCGATCGTCCACTCGCGGACCGGGTCTCGTTTCGCACGATCCGGCTGCCGGGGTCGCGATCAAGTACTTCGGCGTCGGGCCGCGAAGCGCGCGCCGCTTCCACGTTTTCGTCGAAGAGGGGCGCGCCGCGATCCGACTCGTTCAGAAGGCCCACGACCGCTCCGAAACTCGGGGACGCGCATGGGTCGCTCCTGTTCTTGGCAACTCTTCCATTCACGAGATCATTTTGCCACACAACTGAACAAGTGTCAAACTAATTTTGCGCAGTCGTGCATTTTTTGGCAAGAATTAACGTTTCGCCGGCGTTTGGTCGCGACGCGGGGCCGTTTTGCGCGACACGTCGACATTACAAACACTTCGTCCGGCGGCGGCCACGCCCGTCGGATCGGAAGCAAATAACAAAAGAACTACCCGGGGGTGCAGCCGCGCGGTCGTTCGGCGAACCGAGCATCCCCGCTCGGCGTCGCGTCGGCAACGCGCTAAATTGCGTTGATTTTGGACGGTTTCTTCACTTTCGCGCCCGCGGCGCGCTGCCGATCGATCGGCGGCGGAACATCGTTCGTTTGATTGACAACCCGCGGACGCGTGGCCAAATTTCATGCAGATCATGAAAGTAGTCCCGAGAGCATATTCCTAATTAGTTCACGGTCGGACGCGCCGCCTTGCGGTTAGTCCGAGGCGGTCGGCGATACGGGCGCGAGCGCGGTTTTTCGCCGGGGAGAACGGGAACGGTGAGCAGCGCACCCCTTTGGCCCTTCGCGCTCTTTATCGCGCTCGTGATCGGCCTGGTGCTCTTCATGCTGGCCGCGTCGTGGCTGCTCGGCGGCCGGCGGCGCGACCGGGTGACCGAAGAGCCGTACGAATCCGGCATGCCGCTGACGGGCTCGGCGCACATCCGCCTTTCCATCAAGTATTACCTCATCGCCATGTTTTTCGTGCTCTTCGACCTGGAGACGATATTCCTCGTCACCTGGGCCGCCGCGGCGCGCGAGTCGGGTTGGACGGGCTACGTCGCGATGCTGGTCTTCGTCGTGTCGCTGGTCGTCGCCCTCGCCTACCTCTGGCGCGAAGGGGCGCTGGATTGCGGGCCGCGCCCGACGCGCGAGAGCCCGGCGGACAAGGAGCGCGCGCGATGAACCCGTTTTCCCGCGGCACGCCCGGCGGCAAGACCTCGGCGGACCTCGCGCGCGAGGCGCTCATCGCGCAGACGCAACACGGGTTCTTGCTCACCAAGCTGCAAGACCTGGTCGCGTGGGGCCGGAAGAACTCGCTGTGGCCGTTCGGCTTCGGCCTCTCGTGCTGCTTCATCGAATACGCCGCGGCGCTCACCAGCCGGCACGACATCGCGCGTTTCGGGCAAGAGGTGCTGCGCGGCACGCCGCGCGAGGCCGACTTGCTGATCGTCGCCGGCACGCCCTTCGTCAAATGCGCGCCGATGATCCGCCGCTTGTACGAGCAGTTGCTCGAACCGCGTTGGGTCGTGTCGATGGGCTCGTGCTCGAACTCGGGCGGCATGTACGACATCTACAGCGTCGTGCAAGGCGTCGACAAAATCATCCCGGTCGATGTTTACGTGCCCGGCTGCCCGCCGCGGCCCGAAGCGTTGATGGAAGGCCTGCTGCTGCTGCGCGAGAAGGTCGGCAAGGAACGCCGGCCGCTGAGTTGGGTCGCCGGCTCGCAGGAAACGCTCGCGCCCGCGACGCCGTGCATGCGCGACCTGAAACTGGACGCGCGCCGCCGCATGACGACGCTGCCGTCGCCCGACGAAGTCGAGGGTTGAACCGCCGATGACTGCCGCCGCCTTTCCCCCGACGCACGACGCCCTGCAAAAATGCTTCGGCGGCGGCGTGGTCTGCACGCAAACGACGCGCGACGGCGTACCGACCGTCTGGGTTCCCGCCGCCTCCATCGGCGAGGTGCTGCGGTTTCTCAAGTACGACGCGCCGGGGCCGTATCCGCTGCTCTACGATCTCACCGCCATCGACGAGCGCGCGCGCCACCGCCGCGAGGGCCAGCCGCCGAGCGACTTCACGGTCGTCTATCACCTGTTGTCTCTGGAGCGGAACGAAGACGTGCGGGTGAAGGTCGCGCTGCAAGGCGACGCGCCGCACCTCCGCTCGATCGCCGACCTCTGGCCCAACGCAAATTGGTACGAACGCGAGGCCTGGGACCTCTTCGGCGTCGTCTTCGACGGCCATCCCAACCTGCGCCGCATCCTGCTGCCGCCGTGGTGGGACGGCCATCCGCTGCGCAAGGACCACCCGGCGCGCGCCACCGAAATGGGCCGCTTTTCGATGCCCGAAGACGCCTGGATGGCATACGAAGACGAGTTGCGCTTCCAGCCCGAGGAATGGGGCCTCGACGTCCGCGCGGGCGAAACCGAAACCATGATTCTCAATCTCGGCCCGCAGCATCTGGGCACGCACGGCCTGCTGCGGCTGATTCTGCAACTCGACGGCGAGGAGATCGTCGCCGCGGTTCCCGATATTGGCTACCACCATCGCGGCGCCGAAAAAATGGCCGAACGCCAGACCTGGCACACGTACATCCCCTACACCGACCGCATCGATTACCTCGCTGGCGCGCTGAACAACCTGCCCTACGTGCTGGCCGTCGAGCAACTCGCGGGCATTGCGGCGCCGGCGCGGGCGCAGACGATTCGCGTGCTGATCGCCGAGTTGTTCCGCATCGAAAGCCATCTGGTGTGGTTCGGCACGCAGGCGCAGGACATCGGCTCGCTCTCGCCCCTGTTTTACACGTTCAACGACCGCGAAAAAATCTTCCATATCGTCGAAGCGATCTGCGGCGGGCGGATGCACCCGATGTGGTTCCGCATCGGCGGCGTCGCGCAGGATCTGCCCAACGGCTGGGCCGAGTTGGTTGCCGATTTTCTGACCTACCTGCCGCCCCGCCTGCGCGAATACGAAAAGATCGTGATGAAGAACAAGATTTTCCAGGCGCGGGCGAAGGGCGTCGGCCGCTTCACGCTGGCCGAAGCGCTCGACTGGGGCGTCACCGGCCCGGGTCTGCGTGCGACCGGCCTCGACTGGGATTTCCGCAAGAAACGGCCGTATTCCGGCTACGAAAATTTCGATTTCGACATCCCGACCGCGCAGGCCGGCGACGTTTTCGCGCGGTGCGAGGTGCGCCTGGCCGAGATTCGGCAAAGCCTGCGGATCGTCGAGCAGTGCCTGAAAAACATGCCGGCCGGCCCGTACAAGTCCGACCACCCGCTGGCGACGCCGCCGGTCAAAGAACGCACGATGCAGGATATCGAAACCCTGATCACCCATTTTCTCGCGGTGAGTTGGGGGCCGGTGATCCCGCCGGGCGAAGGGTTCGTCGGCGTCGAAGGGACCAAAGGCGGCAACGGCTATTACCTGATCAGCGACGGCGACAACCGCGCGTACCGCTGCCGCATCCGCACGCCGTCGTTCGCGCACGTGCAAATGCTGCCGCTGCTCTGCCGCGGCGCGCTGGTGAGCGACGTGCTGGCGATTCTGGGCGCGGTCGATTACGTCCTGGCGGACATTGACCGCTAAGGGGATGAAATATTGAACCGCGAAGAGACGGAGGGGATTATTAAACCGCGAATGCACGCGAATGCACGCGAATCCGGACATGTACTTTCTTATTCGCGTTTGTTGGCGATTGGAACAAGGGTTCAATCCACTGTGCTCCTCTGTGTCCTCTGTGCCTCTGTGGTTCAATTAAAAGGAATCATGCCGTCATGCTGACGCCCGACGAAATCCGCGAGATCGAAGCAGCGATCCATTCGTACGAGCATCGCGCCGCCGGCTGCCTCGAAGCGCTCAAGATCGCGCAGGCGCATCGCCGCTGGGTGTCCGACGAAACCGTGCGCGACGTGGCCGCGCTGCTCGGCATGGGCCCCGCGGAAGTCGAAAGCGTCGCGACGTTCTACAGCCTGATCTTTCGCCAGCCGGTCGGCCGGCACGTGATTCTCGTGTGCGACAGCGTCAGTTGCTGGCTGCTCGGCTACGAACGTCTGTTCGCGCACCTCGACCGCCGCCTCGGCCTCAAGCCCGGCCAGACCACGGCCGACGGCGAGTTCACGCTGCTGCCCACGGCCTGCCTCGGCGCGTGCGACCGCGCGCCGGCGCTGATGATCGACGACGAACTCTACGGCAACCTCGACGAGGCGAAACTCGACGCCCTCCTCGACGCCTGCCGGCAAAAGGACCGCGCATGAGCGAACGGCCGCTGACCGAAAACCTCAAAGCCGACGGCTCGCCGCTGAGCTTCGCCGAATACGAAGCCGCCGGCGGCTACGAGGCCGCGGCCAAGGCGCTCGCGTCGCTGACGCCGGACGAGGCGCTCAAGACGGTCCAGGACTCCGGCCTGCGCGGGCGCGGCGGCGCCGGCTTCCCCACCGGCGCCAAGTGGAGCCTGGCGCCGCGCGGCGAGCGGGCGGTGAAGCCGACGTACCTCGTCGCCAACGCCGACGAAATGGAGCCGGGCACGTTCAAAGACCGCCTGTTGCTCGAAGGCAACCCGCACCAGATTATCGAGGGCATGCTCCTCGCCGGCTACGCGATCGGCGCGACCGCCGCGTACATTTTTCTGCGCGTCGAATATACGCGGGCCGCGGCGCGGGTGCGGCAGGCGCTCGCCGAGGCGTACGCCCGCGGCTGGCTCGGCGCGAACATCCGCGGCTCGGGCTACAGCCTGGATATCCACCTGCACACGAGCGCCGGGCGCTACATGTGCGGCGAGGAAACGGGGCTGATCAATTCGTTGCAGGGCCGCCGCGCCACGCCGCGCGCCAAGCCGCCGTTCCCGGTGGTCAGCGGCCTCTTCGGCAAACCGACGGTCGTGCAAAACGCGGAAACGCTCGCCAACCTGCCGCCGATCCTGCGTCGCGGCGCCGATTGGTACAAATCGCTCTCCAGCTCGGCGGACGCGGGCACGAAAATCTACGGCGTCAGCGGCCGCGTGAAAAAACCCGGCCTGTGGGAACTGCCGATGGGCGCGACGATCCGCGAGATTCTCGAAGACCGCGCCGGCGGCATGCAGGACGGCCGGAAGCTGCGCGGCCTGCTGCCCGGCGGGGCATCGACCGACTTCCTCACGCCCGAGCACCTCGACACGCCGATGGATTTCAACTCGATTCAGCGCGCCGGCAGCCGCCTCGGCACCGGCACGATGATCGTGCTCGACGACGGCGCGTGCCCCGTCGGCATGGTGCTGAACCTCACGCGGTTTTTCGCGCGCGAATCGTGCGGCTGGTGCACGCCGTGCCGCGAAGGCCTGCCGTATCTCGCGCAAATTTTGCAGGCAATCGAAAGCGGCGCTGGCGAACCGGACGACCTCGCCGTGCTCGAAGAACACACGCGCCTGCTCGGCCCGGGCATGACCTTTTGCGCGCTGGCGCCCGGCGCGGTCGAGCCGCTGCAAAGCGCGCTGAAGTATTTTCGCGAAGATTTCGAACGGCACATCAACGAAAAAAGGTGTCCGTGGAGCAACGGATGACGGTGCTTTTTGTCGACGGAAAACCGCGCGAGTTGGCGCACGCCGAAGGCAACCTGCTGCAGGCGCTGCTGACGCTCGGCTACGACGTGCCCTATTTCTGCTGGCACCCGGCGCTCGGCTCGGTGGGCGCGTGCCGGCAGTGCGCGGTCAAGGTGTTCCGCGACAAGAACGACACACGCGGCCAGATCGTCATGTCGTGCATGACGCCGGTCCGCGACGGCATGCTCGTCTCCGTCGACGACGCGACGGCGAAGCGCTTCCGCAAGAGCGTGATCGAGTGGCTGATGCTGAATCACCCGCACGACTGCCCGGTCTGCGACGAGGGCGGGCAATGCCACTTGCAAGATGTCACGGTGATGACCGGCCACAACTGCCGCACCACGCGCTTCCCCAAACGCACGCACCGCAGCCAGGATCTCGGGCCGTTTTTGCAGCACGAAATGAACCGCTGCATTCAGTGCTATCGCTGCGTGCGGTTTTATCGCGAATACGCGGGCGGCAAAGACCTCGCGGCGCTGGGCGCCCATCATCACGTCTATTTCGGCCGCGAGGCGTCCGGCGCGCTCGAAAGCGAGTTCGCCGGCAACCTCGCCGAGGTCTGCCCGACGGGCGTTTTCACCGACAAGCCGGCGCGGGCGCGTTACGCGCGCAAGTGGGATTTGACGACCGCGCCTTCGATCTGCGCGCATTGCGGCCTGGGCTGCAACACGATCGTCGCCGCGCGCTACGGCCGCGTCGTGCGCGTCGAGAACCGCTATCACCCGGCCATCAATGGCTATTTCCTCTGCGACCGGGGCCGTTTTGCGCGCGATTTCGTCGAAAGCGAAAAGCGCATCCGGACGCCGCTGGTGCGCGAGGCGTCCGCCGGCGGATTGCAACCCGCCTCGGCCGTAGCGGCGGTGAAGCAGGCTGCGGCGTTGCTCGGCAACAAGGCGATCGGCATCGGTTCGCCGCGCGCGTCGCTCGAAGGCAATTTTGCCTTGCGCGAACTGGTCGGCGTCGATCGCTTTTACCTGGGACTGTCGGCGCAAGATGCGCGGCTGGCCTCGCTGGCGTTGCAGATTCTGCGCACGCCAGCCGTGCCCGCGTATTCGCTGCACGAAATCGAAGACGCCGAGGCCGCGCTGATTCTCGGCGAAGATGTCGCCAACACCGCGCCGCGCCTGGCGCTCGCGTTGCGGCAGACTGCGCGCCGGCAACCGGCCCGCGCGGCCGCGGCCACCGGCATTCCGGCGTGGCAGGCGCATTCGATCGCCGACGCGATTCACGATCGGCTTGGCCCGCTGTACATCGCCGGCCCGGTCGCCACGCGGCTCGACGAAATCGCGACGCGGACTTATCGAGCGGCCCCCGACGACGTCGCCCGCCTCGGATTCGCCGTCGCGGCGGCGTTCGACGACCGGCTGCCGCGGGTCGCCGATCTGCCCGCCGAGGTTGCGGCGCTGGTCGCCGAAATCGCCGCGGCGCTGAAACCGGCGCGCCGCACGGTCGTCGTCGCCGGCCTCTGGCTCGGCAGCGAAGCCGTGTTGCTCGCGGCGGCGCACGTCGTCGGCGCACTGCGCGGCGCCGGCTTCGACGCCGGCCTTTGCCTCGTTCCGCCCGAAGCCAACACGTTCGGCCTGGCGCTGCTCGGCGGCCGGCCGCTCGCCGACGCGTTCGCCTTGGCCCGTCAGGGCGAAGTCGAGACGGCGCTCGTTCTCGAAAACGATCTGCACCGCCGGGCGCCCGCCGCCGCGGTCGACGAATTTTTCGCGGCGGTGAAAAACTTCGTCGCGCTCGATTGCGTGAGCACGCGCACGGCGACGCGCGCCTCAGTCGTTTTGCCGGCCGCGACCTGGGCCGAGAGCGACGGCGCGTTCGTCAACAACGAAGGCCGCGCCCAGCGCTTCTATCGCGTCATTCCGCCGCAGGAATTGGTCCGCGACAGTTGGCGCTGGCTCGACGCGCTCGCCGGCGTCAATCGCGATCTCGACGGCGTCGCCGCGGCGCTCGCCGCGAGTTCGCCCGAGTTCGCCGCGCTGCCGCAGGCGGCGCCGGATGCGAAATTCCGCCTGCTCAACGAGCGCGTGCCCATGCAGCCGCGGCGTTTTTCCGGCCGCACGGCCATCGACGCCGCGGTCGAGGTCAGCGAACCGAAGCCGCCGCTCGATCCGGATTCCGCGTTCGCGTTTTCGATGGAAGGCTGCGACGGCCAACCGCCGCCGGCGCTGACGCCGTTCTACTGGTCGCCGAACTGGAATTCGGTGCAGGCGCTCAACAAGTTTCAAGCCGAGGTCGGCGGGCCATTGCGCGGCGGTGAGCCCGGCGCGCGTTTGCTCGCGCCCGACGGCCCAAGTCTTGCGCCCTCGTCCGCGCCGCCGGCCTTCGCCGCGCCCGCGGACCATTGGTTGCTGCTGCCGATCCAAACCGTGTTCGGCTCCGACGAATTGAGCGCGTTGTCGCCGGCGATCGCCGCGCGCATTCTCGCGCCGTTCGTCGCGTTGAATGACGACGCGGCCAAGGCGCTGGGCGCTACTGCCGGCGATGCGCTGCTCGTCGAACTCGACGACGAGGCGGTTCGCCTGCCGCTCGCGATCGAGCCGTTGCCGCACGGCGTCGCGGCCGTCTGGGCCGGCCCCGACGGCGCGGACGCGCGACCGCCGGCGTGGGCGCGGATACGCAAGGAGGCGCGATGAGCGAGCCGTGGCGCAGCCTGGCGGTCGTGATCGGCGTGCTCGTCGCCGTGCTGCTGGTGGTGATGCTCAACGTGTTTCTCGAACGCCGCATCATTGCGCGCTGGCAGGATCGCCGCGGCCCGAACCGCGTCGGCCCGTTCGGCCTGCTGCAACTGATCGCCGACGTGGTCAAGCTCTTCACGAAAGAGGATTGGGTTCCGCACTTCGCCGATCGGCCGGTGTTCGTCATTGCGCCGACGGTGGTGATGATCGCGGGCATGCTGTCGTTCGCCGTCATCCCGTTCGCGCCGCGAATCGGCATCGTCGACCTCAACATCGGCCTGCTGTTCTTCTTCGGCATGTCGTCGATGGGGGTGTACAGCGTCGTGCTCGGCGGCTGGGCGAGCAACAGCAAATATTCGCTGATCGGCGGCATGCGTGCGGCGGCGCAGATGCTCAGCTACGAGGTGTTCCTCGCGTTGTCGCTGGCGGGCGTCGTGGCGCTGACCGGCTCGTTCGACTTGCGCAAGATCGTCGAGGCGCAGGCGGCGCACGGCTGGTTCATCGGGCCGCAGTTTCTCGGGTTCGTCGTGTTCCTGATCGCCGGCATTGCGGAGACGCACCGCCTGCCCTTCGATCTGCCCGAGGCCGAAAGCGAACTGGTCGCCGGCTTTCACAGCGAGTATTCGAGCATGAAATTTGGGATGTTCTTCGTCGGCGAATACGTCGGCGTGACGCTCGTCTCGGCGATGATTGTCACCTTATTTTTCGGCGGTTGGCTGGGGCCGTGGCTGCCGCCGCTGGTCTGGTTCGTCGCGAAAACCTATTTCTTCATCTGCTTCTTTTTCTTGCTGCGCGGCACCCTGCCCCGGCCGCGCTTCGATCAACTGATGGCGTACGGCTGGAAGGCGATGCTGCCGCTGGCCTTGCTGAATCTGGTCGTCACCGGCGGCGTCAAACTGTGGCTCCAGTCGTAGACGCGGGAGAACGGCAGTGATTTTGAGTTCGTTGCGCAGTCTGTGGCACGTCTTCCGCCACACGTTTCGCCGGCCGATCACGGTGCAATATCCGGAAGAGATGCCGGCCATTCCGCCGCGTTGGCGCGGGCGCATCGTGCTGACGCGCGACCCCGACGGCGCCGAACGCTGCGTCGCCTGCTATCTGTGCGCGGCCGCCTGCCCGGTCGATTGCATCGCGCTGCAGGCGACCGAAGACGAGCGCGGGCGGCGATATCCCCAATTCTTCCGCATCAATTTTTCGCGTTGCATCTTCTGCGGCTATTGCGAGGAAGCCTGCCCGACGTACGCGATTCAACTGAGCAACGATTTCGAAATGTGCGAGTACGACCGGCGCAACCTCGTTTACGAAAAAGAACATCTGCTGATCGACGGCCCGGGCAAACGCCCCGACTACAATTTCTATCGCGTGGCCGGGGTCGCGGTCGGCGTCAAAGAACCCGGATCGTCGGCGGGCGAGCAGCCGCCCGTCGATGTCCGCAGCCTGCTGCCGTAGAGCGGCGGAGCGCAGCATGCAAACGGCTTTTTACCTGGCGGCGGCGATCGCGATTGCGGCGACGGCGATGGTCGTCACGCGGCGCAACGTCGTGCACGCGCTGCTCTACCTCGTGCTCTCGCTGCTGGCGATCGCCGTGGTCTTCTTCACGCTCGGCGCGCCGTTCGTCGCCGCGCTGGAAGTGATCGTCTACGCCGGGGCGATCATGGTGCTGTTCGTCTTCGTCGTGATGATGCTCAACCTCGGCCCGGCCGCCGTCGCGCAGGAGCGCGAGTGGACCCGGCCCGGCGTCTGGATCCTGCCGGCGATTCTCGCCGCCGTGCTCTTCGGCGAAGTCGTTTTTCTGCTCGGCGGCGCCGGCGGGCCGAACGCGGGCGGCCTGGAAGTGACGCCGGCGCAGGTTGCGACGGCGCTCTACGGGCCGTATGTGCTCGCGGTCGAACTGGCCTCGCTGCTGCTGCTGGCGGGGCTGATCGGGGCGTATCACCTGGGCCGGCGCGGCAAGGGAAGCGAGGACGAATTATGACGGCGACCGTCCCGGTCGAGCACGTGATTGCGCTGGCGGCGGCGTTGTTCGCCCTCGGGGTCGTGGGCCTGCTGGTGCGGCGCAACATCATGCTGATGCTGGTGTCGCTCGAAATCATGCTCAACGCCGCGGGCCTGGCGTTCGTCGCCGCGGGCGCGCGGTGGCAGGCGCCGGACGGCCAGGTGATGTTTTTGGTGATCTTGACCGTCGCCGCCGCCGAGGTGTCGGTGGGGCTCGCGCTGGCGCTGCAGATTTATCGCCGCTTCAAAACGCTCGACGCCGACGCGCTCGACGAGATGCGAGGCTGAGATGCTCGACCTGCTGTGGCTCGCCCCGACCCTGCCCCTGCTCGGCTTCGCCGTGCTGGCGCTGGCCGGCGCGCGGCTGGGCCGGACGGGCGCGGCGGCGGTGGGCGTCGGCAGCGTCGGGCTCTCGGCGGTCGTCGCGCTGGCGGCCGGCGTCGAACTTTTCCAGTTGCCGGAACTGAGCCGCGTCTTCACGCAAAAACTCTGGACGTGGTTCGACGTCGCGGGCCTGGTCGTGCCGTTCGGCCTCCATTTAGACACGCTGTCGCTGGCGATGATCGTCGTTATCACCTTTGTGGGCTTTCTGATTCATCTCTATTCCGTCGAATACATGGCCGGCGACGAGAGCTTCGCCAAGTTTTTCGCCTACATGAACCTCTTCGTCGGCTCGATGCTGCTGCTCGTGCTCGCCGACAACCTGCTGCTGCTCTATCTCGGCTGGGAAGGCGTCGGCGCGTGCAGCTACCTGCTGATCGGCTTCTGGTGGCGCGACCCGGCGAACGACGCGGCCGCGCGCAAAGCGTTCATCGTCACGCGCGTCGGCGACGCCGCGCTGGCGATCGCGCTGTTCATCCTCTATCGCCATTTCGGCACGTGGCAGATTCAGGAATTGGCGACGCGCGCGACGGCCGAGTGGGCCGTGGGCTCGCGGTTGGCCGTGTGGACCGCGGCGCTGTTGCTCGCCGGCGCGGTCGGCAAATCCGCCCAATTGCCGTTGCAGACGTGGCTGCCCGACGCCATGGCCGGCCCGACGCCCGTGTCGGCGCTCATTCACGCCGCGACAATGGTCACCGCCGGCGTCTATCTCATCGCGCGGACGCACGCGCTGTTCGAACTGGCGCCGGATGTGCAGTTGCTCGTGGCCGCGGTCGGCGCGGCGACGCTGCTGCTTGCGGGCTTCGCCGCGCTGGCGCAAACCGACATCAAGCGCGTGCTCGCTTACTCGACGATCAGCCAGATCGGCTACATGTTTCTCGCGCTCGGCGTCGGCGCCTATTCCGCGGCGCTGTTTCATTTCTTCACGCATGCGTTTTTCAAGGCGCTGCTCTTCCTCGGCGCCGGCGCGGTGATCCTCGCCTGCCACCACGAACAGAATATTTTCCAAATGGGCGGTTTGCGCCGGCGGCTGCCGTTCGTGTTCTGGACCTTCGCGATCGGCGGCGGCGCGCTCGCCGGGTTCCCGCTCGTCACCGCCGGCTTCTACAGCAAAGAATGGATTCTCGGCCAGGCCTGGGCGTTCCCCGGCGCCGGCCCGGCCTTGTGGGCCGCGGGCCTCGCCGGCGCGTTGCTGACCGCGCTGTACACGACGCGCCTGATCCTCATCGTGTTCTTCGGCGAGCCGCGCACGCCCGCCGCCGCCTCCGCGCACGCGCCCGGCTGGCTTATCACAATTCCGCTGGCGGTCCTCGCGGTCGGCTCGGTCGCGACCGGTTTTCTCGAGATGCCCGAATGGCTGGGCGGCGCGTCGACCTTCGGCAACGCGCTATTCAGCGTATTTTCCAAGACGCCCGACGGTCCGGCGGCGGACACCGAAATGGCCCTCGCCGCGCTGGCGACGGCCGTCTGCTTCGCCGGCATCGCCTTCGCTTACTGGCTCTACGGCCCCGGCCAGGCGCTGCCGCGCGCGCTCGCCTCGCCGGCCGCAGCGGCGGTCGCGAGTTTCTGGCGCGGCGGCTGGGGCTTCGACACGCTCTATCGCACGTTGTTCGTGCGGCCATTCGTCTGGCTCGCGGCGCTTAACCGCGCCGACGCCGTCGACCTGATCCCGGCCGCCCTCGCCGCGATCGCCGGCGCGTTTCATCGGCTGGTCCGGCTCTCGCAGACGGGCCGCGTGCGCTGGTACGCCGCGGTGATCGTCGCCGGGGCGATCGCCATTCTCACGCTGGCGGTGTGGCGATGATGTTGCCGGGCCTCATTGCCATTCTGCTCGTCGCGGGCCTCGTCGCTTGGCCGCTGGGGAATCGCCGGCCGTGGGCGGCGCGCTGGATCGCGCTGGCGGCGACGCTCGCCGATCTCGCCTGGATCGCGGCGAATCGCCCGACGACCGTGGCCGCGACGTCCGCCCCGTGGGCGTTGGAATTCAACCGGCCGTGGATCGCCTCGTTCGGCGTGCGCTTCCATCTCGGCATGGACGGCCTGTCGTGGGCGCTGCTGCTGCTGACCGCCTTTTTAGGCGCGATCGCGGTGCTCGCCTCGTGGAAAGAAATTCAGGAACGGGTCGGGTTCTTTCATTTCAATTTGCTGTGGACGCTCGCGGGCGTGACGGGCGTTTTTCTCGCCGCCGACATGTTCCTGTTCTACTTTTTCTGGGAAATGATGCTGATCCCGATGTATCTGCTGATCGGCATTTGGGGCCACGAACGGCGCATTTACGCGGCGACTAAGTTCTTCCTTTTCACGCAGGCGGGCGGCCTGTTGCTGCTGCTGGCAATCGTCGGCCTCGCGTATTTCCACCGCCACGCGTCGGGCGAACTCACCTTCGACTATATCGCCCTGCTCGACACGCCGATGTCGGCGACAGCCGCGCGCTGGCTGATGCTCGGCTTTTTCGTCGCCTTCGCCATCAAGCTGCCGATGTTCCCGTTCCACACCTGGCTGCCCGACGCGCACACCGAGGCGCCGACCGCCGGCAGCATCATCCTCGCCGGCTTGCTGCTCAAGACCGGCGCGTACGGCCTGCTGCGCTTCGCCGCGCCGTTCTTCCCCGGCGCGTCGCGCGAGTTCGCCCCGTTGTTCATCTGGCTCGGCGCCATCGGCGTGCTCTACGGCGCGGTGCTGGCCTTCGCGCAAACCGATTTGAAGCGCCTCGTGGCCTACACGAGCGTCAGCCACCTCGGCTTCGTCCTGATCGGCGTTTACGCCCTCAATCGCGTGGCGGCGCAGGGCGCGGTCATGCAGATGATCTGCCACGGCCTCTCGACCGGCGCCTTGTTCGCGCTTGTCGGCGCGCTGGCCGAACGCGTCCACACGCGCGACATGAGCCGCCTCGGCGGCCTCTGGGGCGTGGCGCCGAAGATGGGCGCGGCGGCGCTGCTCTTCGCGATGGCGTCGCTCGGCTTGCCGGGTCTCGGCAATTTCGTCGCGGAGATATTGGTGCTGGCCGGAAGCTGGCGCGTCGCGCCGCCGGCGACCGCCGCGGCGGCTTTCGGCCTCGTGCTGGCGACGGTTTACTCGTTGCACATCGTCAAACGCGTGTTTTTCGGGCCGAACCCGCAGGCCTGGCGCTTCCCCGATTTGACGCCGCGCGAGGCGGCGATGTTCGGCGCGATGGCCGTGGCGCTGATCGCGCTCGGTTTGTTTCCCCAGGGCTTGTTTGACGCGGTCGCCCCGGTGCTGGCGCAATTGGGCGGCACGCCGGAAACGCTTTTCCCAGGTTGGTGAGGCGGCATGACGGAACTTTGGCAGCCCACGTTGACGCCCTTCGCGATCCTCGCAGGCGCGCTGCTGGCCGCGCTGGTCGCGTTGGCCGTGCGCCGCGATCACCGGGTCGTCGCCGGCCTCGCGCTGGCCGGCTTCGCCGGCGCGTTCGCCTCGCTGCCCGGGCTGCCGGCCCCCGACCCGGCGGCGAGCGCGTTCCTGCTGGTCGACCACTTCGCCGTCTTCTTCATCGGGTTGATGCTCGCCGGCGCTTTCGCAACGACGCTGCTGGCGTTCGCCTACCTCGAAACCCACCGCGGCCACCGCGAAGAATTCCACCTGCTGCTGATGCTGGCGACGCTCGGCGCGATGACGCTCGCCGCGGCCGTCAACTTCGCGAGTTTCTTCCTCGGGCTCGAAATCCTGAGCGTCAGTTTGTACGGCCTGATCGCTTATCCGCATTTCCGGCGGCAGGCGCTCGAAGCCGGCGTCAAATACCTCATTCTCGCCGGCGCGTCGTCCGCCTTCCTGTTGTTCGGCATGGCGCTGCTTTATTTGCACGCCGGCCGGCTCGATTTGCCGGGCCTCGGCGCGGCGCTCGCCGGCGGCAAGCTCGCGACGGCCCCGGGGTTTGTCGTCGCGGGGGTCGCGCTGTTCATCGTGGGCCTCGGCTTCAAGCTGGCGCTCGCTCCGTTCCACATCTGGACGCCCGACGTCTACCAGGGCGCGCCCGCGCCGGCGACCGCGTTTCTGGCCACGGTCTCGAAGGCCGCCGCGGCGGCCTTCCTGCTGCGCTTTTTCCGCGCCGCCGACCTGGCCGTCGGCGACCCGCTTTGGACGACCTTCGCCGTCATCGCCGTCGCCTCGATGTTCCTCGGCAATCTGCTGGCGTTGCGGCAGGACAACGTCAAGCGCCTGCTGGCCTATTCCTCGATCGCGCACCTGGGCTACGTGCTGGTCGCGTTTCTCGCCGGCGGCGATGCCGCCGTGCGGGCCGTCGCGTTTTACCTGACGGCCTATTTCGCCACGACGTTGACGGCGTTCGGCGTGATCGCCGTCTTGTCGCCGCGCCACCGCGAGGCGGAGACGCTGGCCGATTTCCGCGGCATGTTCTGGCGGCGGCCGGTCCTCGGCGCGCTGTTCGCGGGCGCAATGCTGTCGCTCGCGGGGATCCCGCTCACGGCCGGCTTCGTCGGCAAATATTTTGTCGTGGCGGCGGGCGTCGAAAGTTCGCTGTGGCGGCTGCTCGTCGCCCTGGCGATCAACAGCGTCATCGGCGTCTTCTACTATCTGCGCGTTGTCGTCGCGATGTACCAGACGGACGACGCCTCGCCGGCGCGCGCGCAGGTTCCGGTGTTGTCCGTGGCCGGCAGCGTGGCCCTGGCGGCCCTCGCCCTCGCCATCCTGCTGCTGGGCATCCTGCCCGAGCCGCTCCTCCGGATCGTCGGCGCCGTCTCGCTGCGCTGATCTGCAGAACACGGATATCCATTTTACCGCGGCTTGCCTTTTGTCCCGAACCGGCGGTATCGTCCGTTCGGGGGCGACAAAAAACTCAAGAAGGGAGAACCACGATGCCGGCGTATTTGGAACGCACGACCGCCCAAAAGGTGCGCGACCTTCTCAACGCATTGCACGCTGCCCCGTCGCCCACCGCTTCCGCCCGCGAAATTGAGACGTTGTTGATTTCCCGCGTGCGGGCGCGGCGCGACGACCCGGCGGCCCGCCAACGGCTGCGGGAACTGCTCGCCGATTTGTTGACCCTCGACAGCGCGCGTCTGCCTGCGCCCGCCTGCGAATCGCTCGATCCGGCGGCCCTGGCCGACGAACTCGCGTCGCTGCTGGCCGGCCGCACGACGGCCTCTTTCAAAGCGAAACCTAGGCCGGCGACTATCGTGCTGGCCGCCGCGCTGCTGCTTGGCGGGGCGGTGACGATCGCCAGTTGCGGCAGCGACCGGCATCACGACTCGTCCGGTTGCGGCGACAACACGAGCGCCGCGCACTTCAACGAACTGGTCAGCGACGGAACGGGTTTGACGTCGGCCGAAATCAGCGACGCCGATTCGGAGTACGCCGCCCTCCAAGGGGCCGAGCGGAGTTGCGAAATTCATCAACTTTGCGAGATGTCGCCTTCGGAAATCGCGCAGCATGTCCTAACCGGCGGCGTCGGCTCGAGCGTGTGCGGCGACGACGATAGCGACGACGTTCAACCCCACTACAAAGGCGTGTCGTTCTAGACCGCAGCCGCCATGATCTCGTAACACTTTTGCGTTCGGCCGCGCGCGACCGAAATGAGATTATGGGGCATCGATCCCGTTGCTCCTGTCGATCCTGTCAATAAACATTTATCCGCAAGCCGCGCCGCTTGCATTCCCGGCCGCGGCAGCGGTATGTTTTGCGTGGGTGCGACAAAAATTCAAGAAGGGAGAACCACGATGCCGGCGTATTTGGAACGCACGACCGCGCAAAAGGTGCGCGACTTTCTCAATGCCTTGCAGGTTGCGCCGCCGCCCACGGCCTCGGCCCGTGAAATCGAGACGCTGCTCATTTCCCGCGTACGCGCGCGGCGCGACGACCCGGCGGCCCGCCAACGGCTGCGGGAACTGCTGGCGGATTTGCTGACCCTCGACAGCGCGCGTTTGCCCGCGCCTGAGTGCGAAACGCTCGATCCCGCGGCTTTCGCCGACGAACTCGCCTCGCTGCTGGCCGGCCGCACGACGGTTTCGTTCAAAGCGAAACCGCGTCCGGCGACGGTCGTGTTTGCCGCCGCGCTTCTGCTCGCCGGCGCCGTCGCGATCAACGGTTGCGGCAAGAAAACCGCCGCGAATTCGCCCGATTGCGCTGCCGATACGAGCGCCGACCATTTTGACGAACTGGCCAGCGAAGGAACCGGTTTAACGCCCGGTGAAATCGCCGCGGCCGAAACCGACTACCAGGCATTGAGCGCGGCGGACCAAGAAAAAACCATGGCAGCACTGTGCGGCATGTCGGCGCACGACATCTCCAATTATCTTCGAAATCGATTCAACATCGACGACGACAACGACAGCAACAACGGCGACGACGACGCGACGCCATACAAAGGCGTGTCGTTCTAGGCGTGATTTTTTTCTTGGAAACGGGAACTCGTTGCGCCCTTTTGGTGTCGCACCTCATATGAGGCAAAGTCCGAACTCCGGTTGCCTGGAACTCACCGCCGCGCAGAAGGCCCGCGCGTTTCTCGATTCGCTGCAAATTAGCGCGCCGCCCACCGCCTCGGCCCGGGAGATCGAGGCGCCGCCGATTTGTTTCGCCTCCGCACCCGATACAAAACAAGAACGGAGAGGGAGAGAAAGAACGAGATGTGGGCGCTGTGCGGCATGTCGGACACCGAGATCCGCGCGTACTTATTGACGGAATTCGCCATCCGATACCAGAGTTCACCATATCCGCGGCGTCCTGCATCGCTTCGCACCGACGGTCAACGCCGCACCGACGGCCAACGCCGCGCCGATGTCGCCCCCCGCTACAAAGGCGTGGAGTTTTAGCAATGTCATCTTGAGGCGTCGATGTGTCTGGAGTATTGTTCTGCCGAGTCGCTTGAATGATGAGGTCAGCCATGACCGGCTATCTGGAATCGACCGTCGCCCAAAAAATTCGCGACTTTCTTGACGACCTCGACGCCGCGCCCCCGCCGACGACGTCGGCGCGTGAGATTGAGGCGCTGCTGGTGTCGCGCGTGCGGGCGCGGGCCGGCGACCCCGAAACCCGTCGCCTGTTGCGTTCGCTGCTCGCGAACTTGGCCATCGTCGACCCGGCGCGCCTGCCGGCCCCCGCATGCGAAACGGTTGTCCCCTCGGCCCTGGCCGATGAACTCGCTGCCTTGCTCGCCCCGCCCGCGCCGGTTTCGTTGAAATCGAAGCCGCGCCCGACGGCGGCGTTGGCTGCGGCGGCGGTGCTGATTTGCGGCGCGCTGGCGGGGGGTTGTCAAAACGCGAACGGGAAGAGCGAAAATTCGCCGACGTATTGCTCCGACAACCTGACCGCCGAGAATTTCGACCACCGGCTCCGGAATTTGAATAAATTTAGCGCCGCCGAGATTGAAGGAATTGAAACGGATTTCGCGAGGAAAAAGGGCGGAGACCGCGAGACGACCATCCGAAGACTGTGCACATTGCCGGAGAAGGACGTTGTCCAGTTCATAAAAGAGAATTTTTGCACCGCTGACGTCGGTATAATTCATTTCGAAGAATTGATTGACTCATCAGCGGATCTCACATCAACGTACCGCATCGCCGCCACGCGGCGATTTTCTCATATGCGCCGCGAAGCGCGGATCCACACGATAAAGAACCTATGCGGCAAATCGGCGACGGAGATTGCCGCCTATGTTCGGCAGGTTGTTCTCGGGATACCCTCGATTGATTCGGATCACGAGCCTCGCCCTCGCCACGACGGCGTTGATAGCGCCATGAGGTACAAAGGCGTGGACTTCTGAATGCCGCCTCAAAGCCCCTCCTCCGCACTTGACTCCGGCTGGTTCGCGCGCACGATCGAGCGGCGGCCACAAAACCTGATGTGGGAAATCACCGACGCCTGCAATCTGCGCTGCCTGCACTGCGAGGCCGCGGCGGGGAAAAAGGAGCACGACGAACTGTCGCACGACGAGGCCATGGACGTGTGCGACCAGATCGTCGCGATGGGCTGGGAGCAGGTGAACATCACCGGCGGCGAACCGCTGCTGCGCCAGGATTGGGCGGAAATCGCCGCGCGCCTGACCGCCGGCGGCGTCATGGTGCACCTGGTCACGAACGGCGACCTTTTCCGCGGCGATGTGGTCGCGCAGGCGAAAGCAGCCGGCGTGCGCACCATCGCCGTCAGCCTCGACGGCCTGGCCGAAACGCACGACGCCATCCGCGTGCGGCCCGGCGGGAAAAAAGAGCCGTCGAGTTTCGCGGCGGCGACCGGGGCGCTCGTGGCCGCGCGCGCCGCGGGCTTCAAGACGGTCGCGATCACGCACGTCAATCGCTGGAATTTCCCCGAACTGCCGGCGATGCAAAAGCTGCTGCGCGAACGCGAGATCGACGCGTGGCAAATCCAACTCGGCGTACCGCTCGGCCGGCTGCGGCAGATCGACGAGCCGTATCTGCTGCCCGTCGAGCGCCTGCCGGAAATGGAGGAATTCGCCGCGCAATTGATCGAGGAGCACACGCAAACGGGCCTGCCGCCGGCGATCGCGATCATGCACTCGCTGGGCTACTACGGCAAAAACGAAATGACGATCCGCCGCGGTTTCGACAACAAGCGCCGCTTTTTCGTCGGCTGCGTCGGCGGCTGGCGCGCGCTGGGTCTGACCTCCGACGGCCGCGTGAAGCCCTGCCCCGCGATGCCGCGCGAATTTCTCGTGGGCGACGTGCGCCGCGAACCGCTCGCCGCGATCTGGGACGACCAAAGCCGCTTCGCCTACCAGTCGGCGTGGGACGAAAACAAACTCGAAGGCAACTGCCGCCACTGCCAATATCGCTGCATCTGCCGCGCCGGCTGTACGGCGATGGCCTACGCGCTGACCGGGTCGATTTACAACAACCCGTATTGCATTTATGGGCAGGCGATGGCGGAGGGGCGGGTGGGGAAGAGTGAGTAGCCAGTAGCCAGTAGCCAGTAGTTGTGCGCGGCGCCGGTCTTAGCTTCGCGAGGGGCCGTTGGCAGCGAGACAACGTGTAACCGGGGAAAAAAGGTGATAAGACCTATACGTCCTATAGGACCTATACGTCCTATTTGAAAGGCGGCGCTTGAGCGGGCCAACCGACCATCTTTTTCGCGTCTGCGTCTGGGAACTGACGCTGCGCTGCAACGCGCGCTGCCGCCTTTGCGGCTCGTCGGCGAAAGACCCGCGGCCGAGCGAACTCTCGACGCCCGAGTGCCTCGTGCTCGGCCGCGAAATGATCGATCTCGGCCTTGAAGAAATGACGCTCTCCGGCGGCGAGCCGCTGCTGCGGGACGGCTTTTTCGAGATCGCGCGTTTTTTCGTCGGCGCGGGCGTGCGCACCGACATCGTCACCAATGGGTTGCTCGTCGATGACGAGATGGCCGCGCGCCTCGCGGACGTCGGCCTCTACGGCGTCACGGTCAGCCTCGACGGGCCCGAGCGCATCCATGACGATCTGCGTGGCGTGCGCGGCTGCTGGCGGCAAACGCAACGCGCGATCGAGAGCCTGACGCGGGCCGGCCTGCGCGTCGGCGCCATCACGCACGTGAACCGATTCAACTTGCCGCATCTCGACGAACTGCACACGGCAATCGCCGCGGGCCCGGTGGAAACGTGGCGGCTGCAACTGACGCTGCCGGTCGTCAGCGACACAGCCAGCCGCGATTTGATTTTGCGGCCGGCGCAGCTTCCCGAACTGATGGATTTGATTCGCCGCGTGCAGCGCTCCGGCAAGCCGAAATGCTACGGCTCGGACGACATCGGCTATTACGGCCGCGACGAACTGTATTGCCGCCGTTGGACGCCCGAGGGGCCGCATCGCTGGCGCGGCTGCCACGCCGGAATCTCCGTCGCCGGCCTGACCTCCGACGGCGGCGTCCTCGGCTGCCTCTCGCTGCTCGCGCACGGCGACCGTTTTCTGGAAGGCAATATCCGCGACCGTTCGCTGACCGAAATCTGGCGCGACCCGAATGCGTTCGCCTGCAACCGCGCTTTCGCCCGCGAGCAGCGCGGCGGCGTCTGCGGCGCCTGCCGCTTCCTCGACGATTGCCGCGGCGGCTGCACGAATATGCTGGCGAGCCTCGATCCGGACATGAAAGAGAATCCGCTGTGCTTGTACGCGGTCGAGCGAGGAATGAGCCAGGAGCCAGAAGCCAGAAGCCAGAAGGCGGATGACAGGAACCAGAAGCCGGAAGGCACGAGTCGGAAGTCAGAAGTCAGAAGCGAGAAGGAGAACGCCGGGGGCGGACCAGCGGCCGCGCCGCGGCGGCCGTCGATTGTGATATTGGTCGCCGACGGCATGCGCCCCGATTTCTTGAGCTGCTACGGCGGCGATACGGCCACGCCGAATCTCGACGCGCTGGCGGCGAGCGGCCGGCTCGTGCGCGGCGCGCGGGCGGTCGGGGCCTGGACCGCGCCATCGGTGGCGTCGATGTTTACCGGCCTGCCGCCGCATCGCCTGGGCCTCGTCAAATGGCAGCAGCGCTGGCCGGCGGAGGCGGACCTCTTTACGATTCTCGCCGGCATGGGTTACGCGGTGGGGTCGTTTCCGTTCGACCGGCGGCACCTGCTCGCGTATGCGCCGCAGGCGGGCGTCGCCGGCATATCGTGGAACCTGCGCGGCGTCGGCGACTGGCTCGCGGCGCATCATTCGCGCCCGTCGCTGACGTATATCCATTGGTGGGGCACGCATGCGCCGTACATCGACGTGCCGCAGACGACCGCCAACTGGCGGCGCGCGATGAAGCTGCTCACCGATACGCTCGACGCGCATCGCGAGTTCGCGGACAAGCTGCGCGGAATGTACGCGCTGGCGATTGCGCATTTCGACCGCGTCGTCGTGCCGCAAATCGTCGCGGCGATCGAGCGCGGCCGCGGCTGGGACGATACGGTGCTCGTCGTCACGGCCGACCACGGCGAATCGTGGGGCGAGCGCTATGCGGCCGACCGGCCGATTCGCGATGTTTTCGATTTCCACGGCCGCGCGCTTTACGAAGAGACGCTGCGCGTGCCGCTCGTGCTGCACGGCGCGATCGAGCCGGGCGAGACCGCCGGCCCCGTTGCCCTCGCCGACCTGGCGCCGACGCTGGCGCGTCTGTGCGGCGCCGATTTGCCGCCGGCCGCGTTTCCCTGCGCGGTCGATTTTCT